>Ga0099825_1001599_pt1 | contig 29159 bp, 15 predicted proteins | sample SiratroredBW_FD_76838 | JGI IMG/M metagenome (GOLD analysis project Ga0099825, IMG submission 76838) | Root nodule microbial communities of legume samples collected from California, USA - Siratro red BW | ecosystem: Host-associated > Plants > Roots > Nodule | place: USA: California | collected...
ATATATATATATATATATATATATATATATATATATATATATATATATATATTTTCTATATTATTTTACCTGCAACTAACTATATTTATGAATTAAATATTTTTCATGTTATAATTTTGTAAGTTATTTTTTTTAATTAAAAGATTAGTTTCACATTCAAAAATTGACAAATGAAAAAAAAAAAAAAAAAAAAAAAAAGAAGGGAAAAAAAACCAAACCTATTTTTTTTTATATTATAATTTAAGAAAAAAATAAAAAAAAAAAAAAAAAAAAAAAAAAAAAAAAAAAAAAAAAACAAAGGGATGATGAGAAACCCAACCCTTAGTTTTGTGACATCTACTCATAATCAAACCTATCACGGTATATGTTAGTAAACTTATTCCTACTATTCTGATAAAGTGTAAGTATTAACGGAAAATCTACATTATCAATTATTTTTGTAAATATAAATGTGTCAAAGAGACTTATATTCAAAGACATCAGTATACACTTTTAGTAAAATTGAAGTTAATTATTAATTTTATTTGATTATTTTATAATTTAGTTTAAACAACACAAAATGTTTAATAAATAACTTATTTTATTTTATGAGTTTTAAATTTATAAGCTTCAGCTAATTTATAGGTTTATAGTTTGTAACTTATATAATTTTCTTATAACATTTCTTATATTTTAATGTATTTCTTTATTATTTTTAATTTTATTTTATTACTTATTTTAATACTATAGATATAGTTAATTCTTCACTTTTTTAGTATTTTTTTTAGAAATTTTCTCATATAACTTAAATAAAAAAAAATATTTAACATTACAACTTAAAATAACAAATGTTTCATTATGTGATATTATATAAAATTTATATACAATAAAATTTGTATGATATAAATTCAATATAACAATAGTTTAAGTTAAAAATTAAATTCCTAAAAAATAAATTTAATATATTCATTTGATCAAATATTTAAATAAAATGATTTATTCAAATAACAAGTATATAAAAATTTTAAAAAATGAAAAATATTAAAAATTAATAAAAATTTAATTATTTTAGTACATATAAAAATTATAATTACACGGTGATATATTTTTGTTTCGAAATACAAATATCATTTATATAATAAAACCTTTATGTTTTTTTTTTTTTATATTATTTTTATCTACCCACTAGTTTATCAGTTAATATAAGTAGCTTATGAGTTGGTTTTGTACAACTAACATTATAATAACACATTTAGACTAAAATAAAAGCAACTTTCTTTACAGTGACAGGATAGTTGGTGAAATATTAACTGCTGCTTTAACTTTCAATTAATACGTTTAACTTAGTCAAAGAATCATCAATATAATTCTAACTTTTAATTGATTAAAAATTAATAAAACACTTATGACCCCAGCAAATATGAAAAAAATTTCCTCTAAAAATACATCATGTTCTTTAAAGTATTCTTTCACTATAAGACTAAAAATATATGTTAAGATGTAGGGGAATAATCAATATTCCCTTTAATTTTATTTTATTTTTGGGTGGATATTCTAATATTTTATCCTCAACATATGATAAAGCTTCTTATACATTTCAAAGTTTAGATTTCATCTTGTGTCAATGACTCTAATTACTAAAATTGATCTATTATTGATGACTATTATTTTAAATGTAATTTTAGATAATGACTCCTCGTCGGTGTAGATTAGAGAATAAACTTTATTTATTTTAATAAGAGTACAAAATGTAAAAATGAACAAAAGGTTTTGAATTATATTAATTTAGTATTTATATTAGTTTATTTTTATTCTTGAGACTATATCTAATTTTTAACTAATACCTTAAGTTTCACAATCACAATCTTTTATAAGTATTATGTTCTAACTTACTGCAGACATTTTTTTAATTGTTTTTTCCACGCAACAATATTATAAGCATTATTTTACTAATAAGCCTTTTCAAACTCTTAATATTCTTGATAATAGATAAAAATATTTAAATTTTAACATGTAGGTTTCTTTGGATATCATAGTTATTAGAAAGAGATAGGAGGTATCATAGAAGCTTCCAAAGCTAGAGTTGAGAACGGGTGCAAAGAAATAAAGTCATTATGGTGCATTAAGCAACATTTAATAAATTTTATTTATTTTTTAATAACATAAATTAAATTGCTTAAAGTTACTTAGTATGTGTCACTAATGTAATAGCATTTTTCTTAGGTTTTCATTTATACATTAATAACATGTCTTTTTGATGATATATTTATTGAGAGATTATATTTTATGTCCAAATCTTAACCCACGAACACAACAATTAATTGTTACTTATAAGGATAGGATAATATGTAAAAAAATTAAATGTCGTAATATAATAAAAAGGAATATCATATCATTTGATAGAGTTTATTACTGCACAAGTCCGCAGACAACAATATGAATAGCTTGTTAAGTCCTTCATTAATATTCAAATATGCTGACAAAAGAATTATTTGTAACTTAATAGATATATTTTAATAAATTTTACTATCTGACTAAAATATATATTCAACTATGTTTATCAATTAGAATCAATATATAACTGAAATAATTATTAATATAGAGTTTTCATAAAATATTTGTCATATTAAATTGTACAAAAGGATATCGACGTGACATCAATTGAGAAAGAAAAAAAAAGAGATAACAAAATATTGGATAAAGTGTTTTCGACACGTATATTAGAAGCAGCAATTGAAAAAGGTAGATTGTTTGGATTTTAGTTCAAGAAAAAGGAAGACGAAGGCATTATAATGACTATATAATCCATTTAAGTACGACTTCATTCAATAAAATAAGTTTTTTTTATGTTGTTGTTTCAAAATTAATAAATAATAAAAATAACAATAGAATAAATGATAAAAAACAGAAATTAAATTAATTATAAAATATTAGAATAATATAATATAAATATACTATCAAAATGTTTTAAAAATGATATATTATATAATTTATACTTATATTAGTATAAATTTTTTCTAAATTATTTTACAAACGTGATGACAATAAACGATCTTATTACCAACAAATTTAAATAATAATTATTTTTAAAACTGCAATAAATCCTAAAAATATAAAATAAAGTCTCTTGCTGTATAACAACAACTATAGTATAACTGTTATTTAAAATTTTTTAAATATAGACAAATAACTACTTCTAATTTAAAATATTGTTTGATATAGTAAATATAAGATTAAATAGCGTTAAAGTTAATGGTATTGAATTAAGTTATACTATTTTCTCTTATTAAATTTATAAGAAATATAATACGATTGTAATTAATATTTACTTAATAAATTCCAAATAATTAATAAATAAATAAATAAAACAACTTCTCACATTTTACACAACTATTTTTTCGCCACACTTCTTCTCAACACAAATGCTATTATACGACAGGATTTATTGAAATTTAATTCTAAATTGAGAAAGAGAATAAGTAAGAGTACGGATACATGTTATTTATAATAAATTTCAACGAATAATTCTAATAAAAAATGTATTGAACATTTTTTTCATTACATAAGTACAAAATTTAGTCTTAAGAGATAATTTAAGAAAAAAATAATAATTTATTTGATGAATATATTTTTTTTATAAAAATGATTTATTTAGATAAAAACTACAAACAACATTGAAATGGTAGAATATAGTTCAAATTACAAAAATAATAAAATTTAAAAACTCAGTACGAAATAAAAAATTACACGATAAATCATTTTCTCTCTTTATATATATAAATTAAATTATTAAATATTTTTTAAATATTTAAATTTGATTAATATTTTTTGAAAAGTTTAATTTTAAGATTTTATTTTTTAAAATAAATTTGTTAAAAATAATATCTAAAAGAATTATTTGTTGTATCTAAAGAAGTTAAATATAAGATATTTTAATTACCTCTGTCCACATACAACATCTAGAAAATAAAAGAAATTATTATCAAATACACAATTAATTTAGTCCTACAATTTTGTCTCAATTATTGTAAACTTATTTTATTATTAAATTAAAAAGTTAGGGCCTAATTTAAATTAAAAAAAAATTCCATTTCAGAATTAAATCATATTCAATAAATAAAAACTAAGACAATACTGAACTATCTAGTAGTTTATTAGTTTATGGACTTTGCCACTTGGCGTGGGATATTTTTCTTTCTCTGCGTAACGTAATGACATTCGGCAGAAAGAACACAAAGAGGAGTGTGGTAAAGGTGCGTTCCCCAATTTGTTGTGAGGATATACACTGAATCATGTGATTACGATATTTCATTATTTCAGAAGACCATAACCAAAATGGAGCCAATTAAATAATACTACCAACTTGCACTATTGCACCACCAACATTTCTACTCCCTTTCTCTCTCATCACCTAACCACTTTCTCTCTCTTCTCGGTTCGTCGATCTCATCAATCTCTGAGCTACCATGGGTAACTCGATGCTCTTTCACTCTCACTTCTTACATGTTTTCGTCAATCGAAGTCGATTTGGTTTTGTTGTTTTTATATTATGGATTTGATTTTGATATTTTTTGAAATGTTTGGTTCGTTCGTGCAGTGACTGAGAATCCGTTCAGTAGCATTCTGAGGACGCTCGAGAAGCCTGCTGGTGGAGGCGAGTTCGGGAAGTACTATAGCTTGCCTGCTCTCAACGATCCTAGAATTGGTGAGTCAGTCACTGATTTTTATTTTGAAATGTTTGATGAGAGAAAATGCTGAAGGAAGCACTTCAGTTTTGTTTGACTTTACTTCCGTGTGTTGATTTGATGGCTCTGTTTTTCAATTGCATTTTATCTGTTGCTATTGCGTGTGTCTGGTGAGATCTGCCGCTGGTGTTTTTCGTGATGATTTGTTAGTTAAATTTGAATCTGGTGAGGCTGGGAATTGATGGTGACGTTCATGTGTTTGTCTCGACAGATAGACTTCCTTATTCTGTGAGGATACTTTTGGAATCTGCCATCCGTAACTGTGATGAGTTTCAAGTTAAGAGTCATGACGTTGAGAAGATTATTGATTGGGAGAATACCTCTCCCAAGCAAGTGGAGATTCCGTTCAAGCCAGCTAGAGTGCTTCTGCAGGTGAGTAACGTGAAGATGTTGATGCTGAGTGTTATTGCTTTTGTGAAATTCTTTGAGTGTCTGCTGTTTTTGTGGTGTTTAGTTGACTCAGGTTTCTTGAATGGTGATATCAGGATTTTACTGGTGTACCTGCTGTCGTTGATCTTGCTTGCATGCGAGACGCAATGAACAATCTTGGCGGTGATTCTAATAAAATTAACCCCTTGGTAAGCACGTGTTTGTGTACTTTAATGAATTTAGATTGAGATTGATTTTTTTTTTCAATGCATTGGGTATGTTGTAATGATTTTAAAATTGGTTTTCTTCAGGTACCGGTGGATCTTGTCATTGATCACTCTGTTCAGGTTGATGTGGCGAGATCTGAAAATGCTGTCCAGGCAAATATGGAACTGGAATTCCAAAGAAACAAAGAAAGATTTAGTTTCCTTAAATGGGGTTCAAATGCATTCAACAATATGCTCGTTGTTCCTCCTGGGTCAGGGATAGTTCATCAGGTAATTGCATCATTCGGGAACAATGATGATGTATATGTATGTGTATGGATACAACACATAATATTTGTTTCTGTAATATATTGCTGAATGTTTTTATTTTACATGGAAGAAAAACTTTCTTTCATTAGTGATTCCTGCTTGTCTTCTGAATCAAGTTTTGTGATTTTTAATTTTTGCAGGTTAATTTAGAGTACCTTGGTAGAGTTGTGTTCAACACAAATGGTGTGCTTTATCCTGACAGTGTTGTTGGAACTGATTCACACACAACTATGATAGACGGCCTGGGTGTCGCTGGATGGGGAGTTGGTGGAATAGAAGCAGAAGCTGCAATGCTTGGCCAGGTAGAACTAACATGCTAATTTGTTATAGAAATCTATTAGTTAAAACTTTTAAAATTGGAGAGTAGAATTAATTTATTCGTTGAGTATTTGAAAATTTTTCAATTCTCTTTGCTTTAACAATATGTTCGTGATATTATATTTAGACCTGTGTGGTTTTGGCCAATAGAAAAGTATTGTTAGATAAGTTGATTTATCTCTGATATTTTTGCAGCCCATGAGCATGGTCCTTCCAGGTGTTGTTGGGTTTAAGTTATTAGGAAAACTACGAGATGGTGTCACAGCTACTGACTTGGTGTTGACTGTCACTCAAATGCTAAGAAAGCACGGGGTTGTTGGCAAGTTTGTGGAGTTTTATGGTAAATACCAGTTTTTGCAAATGCTGCAGATGTATATTCTTTTTATAGCATCATCTGTCTAGCTGATTAATCTTTACTTGGATAATTCCTTTTTACCTCCCTAATACAGGGGAAGGCATGAGTGAACTGTCTTTGGCAGATCGTGCCACCATAGCAAACATGTCTCCTGAGTATGGTGCAACGATGGGCTTCTTTCCCGTGGATCATGTCACTTTGCAATATTTGAGACTGACTGGCAGAAGTGATGATACTGTAAGTGACACCCGTGTCACTGCATGATATTTTATGTTGTCTACACGTGCTTATATCTCTTTCTTACAGGTTTCTATGATAGAATCCTATTTACGAGCAAATAAGATGTTTGTGGATTATAGTGAGGTATGCCATGCATATATTTTGTTGTTGGATATTTATATAATAGATGTCTGGAAGGACCTGTTCTGAATTGGATTTTGCTTTTGTACAGCCTCAAGTGGAGAGAGTGTACTCATCGTATTTGGAACTCAATCTTGAGGATGTAGAGCCCTGTGTCTCCGGCCCAAAAAGGTATATAAGTTCTTGTGCTTTCCTCTTAAAAGTAAGGGTAAACTATTCTCCTATATTCTTGTATTTTTCATTTTCTAACATGCCCTCCCTCTGATGATAATTTGTACATAGAACTTCCTTGCTTTAGATAAGTTAAAACGTTACCATCCTAAATGCTATAAGGTCTTACAAATTCGTTGAAAACATCATTTCCTACCCTTATTTAGACATATTCTAACAAAAATAAGAACACATCACAATTGATACTTAATTTTCACAAAACATCTTAAGCTACTTAGTAAACAAGTATGTGATGTTTAACAACATTGTGTGTTGCATTTTATATTTTAATGAATATGCTGGAGTTAGGGTTTCAAAATGGACTATCTATATGTAAGCGCAGATTAGAAGAGAAGAGGACATATTTTATTATAGAAGTAAAATTACATTTTCAGCTTTTTAATGGTGTAACCTTTGCTTAAATCTTTTCAGGCCTCATGATCGTGTCCCTTTGAAAGAAATGAAGGTAGACTGGCATGCCTGTCTCAACAATAAAGTTGGATTTAAGGTATTCATTTTTTTTAACGTTGAAATATATTTTAGTAATGTTACATAGCTTATTTGTTCAATCTACGGTGTCCAAGTTTTCGTATCTTAATATTTTAAGTATGATTTTTCAAAAGGCATTGGACTCTTAGTATTAGCATGTCTGTGTATGTGCATGTGGGCACACGTGTGTTGGGGGGAGAGGGGGTTTGCTTTGAAATCATCCTTGAAATGTGCCAATCCAAGGCACCAGAAAGGTAAACTGACGAGTTTTAGTGTGCACCTTCGGCACATCTTAGTGGTTCAGATAAGGCACACCTTTAGCACCTTACTGATATATTTATATGTAAAAAAATTAGAAGAGTCCAGCCATTTATCATTTGTGACTGCAGAGGCCGTAAAATAGTCAGAAAACAAAAAAGAGCTCAGCCTATTTTATGTATTTTTTTTATGAACGAGATACTTGTTCAATCAATTCATATGGCAAATTAATACAAAATAGTCATATATTTTGCTTTTCATTTTTTAATTTAATAGCAACCTTGTTTGAAGTGTGCAATGTTTGACTCCTCTTCATGCGTGTCAGCCCCCTTAGCACCAGACAAATGTCCTTCCCCTCGACTACTTTAGATGAAATTTGAATTTACTATCCTGCAGATATGTGCTCATTGCCTCTACCAGGAAGTTAAATAGTGCAGTTGACAGTATATTTATCATAGTGAAATGATTTTAGAATTTTGGGGTTCATTGTTTTTGTTGTTTGAACTTTATAAAACTGCATTGTTACAGGGTTTTGCTGTACCCGTAGAATCTCAAACTAAGGTTGCAGATTTCACCTTCCATGGTACACCAGCACATCTTAGGCATGGTGATGTTGTTATAGCTGCTATCACCAGTTGTACAAATACTTCAAATCCTAGTGTTATGCTTGGAGCTGCATTGGTTGCAAAGAAAGCATGTGAATTGGGTTTGCAGGTTAGTAGATGGTTATGTATTTTATACCTTCACCATTATAGTTTTATGATTACTTAATAATGATAGGCTTGCACATAATTATATGCATAAATCCAACAATAATGTTTGCCCCTTGCTATATACTCCGGTGCATGATAGAGTAGTGAAAAACATGATCTCGGTTTTACTTTGGTGTCTGATTGCATTTATATCTTTATATCATTGTTAAAATGCAATGGTATTGCATTTATATCTTTATATAATTGTTAAAATGCAACGGAATTGGATTTATATTTATCTAACATTATTGTCTTGGTTATGTAGCACTTTGTATAGCTTCATTCTTGCCTTTCTCATTTTTAAATAATGTTGAAGTTATAGTAGCATTTGTTTTAGGGTTCTTTTTGTTTTTATGTCTAGTAGTTAGATGTGATTGAAACATGATGATATTTGACTTTTTTCTTTTTCCCAACGTTGTTTGTTGCTAATTGTTTGCATTTGTTTCACAATTTGATATTGAATATTAGGTGAAGCCATGGATTAAAACAAGTCTTGCTCCAGGTTCTGGTGTTGTAACCAAGTATTTGCAGAGGAGGTAGTCTTTAGAATATAGTCAAGTGTATTGAATCCATAACATAGTGTGCTAAACTGTCTTGATTCCTAAATTTCTCCTTGTGCCTACAGTGGCTTGCAGAAGTATTTGAATCAGCTAGGTTTTCATATAGTTGGGTACGGATGCACAACTTGCATTGGAAATTCAGGGGATATTGATGAAGCTGTAGCATCTGCAATTACGGAAAATGGTACACACGATTATGTAAATAATATTTTCTCAATACTCACATAATAATCTCCAAGGTTTTACCTAAGCAATGGTTTTCTAAATATTGCAGATATAGTAGCTGCAGCTGTATTGTCTGGAAATAGGAACTTTGAGGGCCGAGTTCACCCATTAACAAGAGCTAATTATCTTGCTTCTCCTCCTCTTGTTGTTGCCTATGCCCTTGCTGGCACAGTATGTGACTTGTGAATTGATTTCATTTTGCAAGTATGCATTTCAAAACTTGCTGTCACTTTCTAATTTGGACACTTACTACTCCGTAGGTGGACATTGACTTTGACACTGAACCCATCGGGATAGGCAAGGATGGAACCAAGATCTTCTTCAAGGATATTTGGCCATCAAGTGAAGAAATAGCAAATGTAAGTGGCTGTGGGTTTAAATATGACTTTGTCATCAACCTTGTATATTAAATTTGAGCCATCATACTTTAGACCAGGGACTTCTCTCAATCTACTCTCCCTTTTAGCATGCTACATGACTTATCCGACATCAGCCATATCATTTGTAGCCCTAAAAACTGTTTAAATTTAGTCAATGTCAAATTATCTAGTTAGTCCAACATTTTCTATATTCGTAAATTTAAAATTATTTATTTTTAATTCTGGCACATCATATAAAATTTACTCTTCAATTCTAAAAGTCTGCTCTCTTAAAATTTATTCTTGTTTAACCATAACAATTTCAAAATCTTATATTTTAATTCACTCCTATATGTTGAGGTTTTTCATGACTTGTGTGGATATTATGCATGGTTTGGATTGTAGCAAGTTAGAATGAAGGATTTTCATAGGAGATAGGCTGAGCTTGATTCCTACCTGACCCAAAATTTTAATAGGGTCGTGCAGTTGGACCCAAAATTGAACAGATAGTCTATGGTAGAGAATCAGATCAACTAGAATTCAAGTAGCTTAAATCTGAAATTTGAATATAAATATAATATCATGTTCTGCAGAATATCATCTATTATCAAAAAGATGTATAGTTTCAAAAGAATGAGAGACCAAGTTGGGTTGGAATGACCTGAACCTGAATCTGTCTCCAAAACGCTATCAAGTACAGTATTTAAAACCCAATCCCGTCAAAATTAGTTTTAGGGCAGGATGTGTGTTGAGCACCCCTAGCTAGGATATCTCCTTCATTCTTTCCTTTTATCTTGATTTGCCGTACATGATAGTTAGTAGCTTTTTATTCTTTCTGTTATCTCTTGTATATTCTTTCCAAAATGTTGGGATTCTCCTTGTACAAAATTTTCTTCTATGAAGTTGAGAGGATCACTCCCAAGCAATATTCATACAATTCTGAGTTTCCACTCTATATAACAAAATAGAACTTTATCTAAACAATGAGGACATTTCTTATCATATTTTATTACTTCTTATGACATGTAGCTTTGTCATCATCTGATAGCAGTAATATTCTATAAATTCATATTTATAGTTTTTTCCTAAATTTGAATATACCTGTGCTATGCCCCAGAAACTTGCTAGTTTAAACAAAAAATTTGTTGTCAGTAGATTGTTCATATTTGTCCAATTTTCAGGTCGTACAATCAAGTGTGCTGCCTGATATGTTTAAAGATACATACAACGCAATCACCCAAGGCAATCCCATGTGGAATAATTTATCTGTTCCTTCGGGCACTCTTTATGCTTGGGACCCTACATCAACTTATATTCACGAGCCACCATACTTCAAAAATATGACCATGTCTCCACCAGGCTCTCATGGAGTGAAGGATGCTTACTGTTTACTCAACTTTGGAGACAGTATTACAACTGATCACATCTCTCCAGCCGGCAGCATACATAAGGACAGTCCTGCTGCAAGATACCTTATAGAACGTGGAGTTGATAGACGAGACTTCAACTCTTATGGAAGTCGTCGTGGTAATGATGAAGTGATGGCAAGAGGAACATTTGCCAATATTCGCATTGTCAACAAATTTTTGAATGGAGAAGTTGGACCTAAAACTATTCATATTCCTTCCGGGGAGAAGTTATCAGTCTTTGATGCTGCTCAGGTAATTTTTCTAAACCATGTAATATGTAGGTATATTAGTCGATGCTTTTACTTTGCATCTGATATCCTTCACTTTCTGGAACTGTGTGTTCTATTTGATTTTCTGTTGGTAAGATTCTTCATGATGCAGCTGGAACTATAAAATAACAGTGAGCTATATCTGATATTTCATTGTTCAACAAGTATCGAATTGCAAAAATGGAAAAAAAAATAGAGAAATATAGTGTCAGTAACCTTAGACAAATGATTTATGATTCCGTATCTTTTTCATCCAACTGTCCCAACGATTGGTAGTTGGCTTCTTGTTAATCTTGTATGCTGTCATATTGTCTGAAGTATATTGCAAAATGTTCAATCTATAAATTAAATTTCTAACTCTTCCGTCTTCATTGATCCCTTTTGGTATTGACACTACTTAATTGTCAGAAATACAAGAGTGAGGGGCATGATATGATTATCTTGGCCGGTGCGGAGTATGGAAGTGGAAGTTCTCGAGATTGGGCGGCAAAGGGGCCAATGCTACTGGTACATTCCGGAGACCTCTGGTGCTCTCACCAATTTATTTTTGCATGTTTTGCTGGTTTGTTTGATGCTGAATTCATTTACTATTATTTCTAGGGTGTGACAGCTGTCATCGCAAAAAGTTTTGAAAGGATTCACCGAAGTAATTTGGTGGGTATGGGTATCATTCCTCTTTGTTTTAAGCCTGGGGAGGATGCTGATTCTCTTGGATTAACTGGCTATGAACGTTTCACCATTGATCTACCAAGCAACGTGAATGAAATAAGACCTGGTCAAGATGTCACAGTGGTGACAGATACCGGGAAGACATTTGTGTCTATCCTTAGATTTGATACAGAGGTAACATTTTATCTTTCATCTCTCTTGGTGTTGGTGGTAGTGATGAGTTTCTTGTGCCTTGCTCTTACTCTTTGACATTCTCTCCTTTTCCCTGCTGATGTTTTCGTTACTTCATTATAGGTTGAACTAGCTTACTTCAACCATGGAGGCATCTTGCAATATGTCATCAGAAACTTGATTAATGCTAAACATTGAATCGGATATAAACTAAGTACGCAGGTTGAATCGTTAGCTCCCACTGTCACGGATTCTTAGCATCGGTCTTAATAATCTACTGGTAGTTTGGCTGCTACCAGGAAACCCATGCTATTTTCAGCTATTGTCTTAATAAACCAGGGAACTACATGGCAGCTGCAAGGAACAGTTATGACTGTCGTTTGTTGAAGAGAAATGTGATTTTCTTTTTCAAAGTTTATGTCATCGGGGATGTTTCACTTTTTACTGGTTTTACTACACGAAACCTTCTGGTAAACATTTTACCTTCTATTGCTTCCACTCAACTCTTGAGAATTAAGAAAATCAGGAAAATTTATTAAAATTAAAAGCATTGTACCGTAATGTTCTCTGTAAGTTTCAAGAATTCTTTTCATAATCCATTTTTTCTTTTTCTATGAAGATATTTAGAAACAGGTTGAATTTTTTATTGAAAACTTCAAAACTTGTACAACTAGAAAAGTGAAAAAAATTCAAATTGTTTCGTTTTTTTAGTTCTGTTAAAATGGAGTCGAAAAATGGATCAACTTTTATCGTAACTAGGAAAAGGCAATTCGACTCTCTTCCCTCAAATGTTAAAACAAAAAATTGCTTTTCTTTTTGTCATTCAAATTATTTTAAAGGAACGGTGGAAACTTTTGACGGGTATTCACTGTCCTTTAGGTATGGAAATGAATCTGCCGGGGTGGATTTAGTTCACGTCATACCTATCTGTATCAAACAGTGGGTATATAAGACGGGTTTAAACTTTTAAAATTTATTTTGATCTTTGTCGGCTGTCAGGTTCAATTATACCCATCATTATTTTATAGAATTTAAAATTATACATACATTTCAAATGATTTATATATTATCTTTTGATTCAAAGATAATAAATATAATTTTATATTAAATAAGTATTACGAATAATTGATTTAATTAATTACAAAATCTAATATTAAATGATAATGAATTAATATAAACTTCAATAATTTTATAAAATGTTTACTGATTAAGATATTTATTCATTTATTCTCTCAAAATTGGAAGTTTGAGAATTATTCACTCTTGTAGAATCAAATTGAATTGACACTTTCTTTTATTAATGTAATTAATCAATTTAAAAAAGATGGTGAGGCGGATTACTAGATTGCCCGTTTCTGTCTGACCTTTAGTCCAAAAACTTTTATCCGGAAAAATCCGTACCTAAATTTGGTATATTCGATCTTTCTCGCAACAAACTTGAGACAGATCCAGGTTAATCCCGCAAGTGCAGGATTCATTATCATCCCTGTCGTGGTAAGATTAAAAGAAAACATGTAAGAGAATAATTTCTAATTTAAACTGAAGAGAAAATTGAAAGAAAAATCTTTTTTTTTTTTTTTTATTTTACTCTTAAATTTAGTCTTTTTCTCTTTTTTAATTTGAGTGGGAGAATTCGGAGAATTCTCAAAGGGAAAAAAACGAGGGAGGGTAAAATATATCCTGAATTGGTTCTTGAAATATTTTCCTTGCCTCAATTTAGACTCCAAGAATAAAAAATATATTAAAAAGATTCTTAAGATTAGAGGAATCACTTCAAAGAAAATATATATATATATATATTAAATAACCTCTTAAAATTAGTGGAATCTCCTCAAGGAAAAAATATACAGTAAATAACCTCTTCATAAATAAGAGTTAAATTATTTCTTTACGGCAAAGTGTTTCGTATATAACTCATTTTTAACCGTAAATTAAAAAGAAGTAGATGTGGGAATTAGGAGAACTGCATTCTCTATCTTCTCTTATCCCTAATTACTATTACTATAGTAAATAAGATTTTACGATTATTAAATTTAGAGAAAATAAAAAAAAAGTGATAACGAAGGTTCTTTTAAACTGATATTTTTCAAATGATATTTAAAAAAAATGAGATTAACCATTATTTGTTGACAGCGTAAAATAATGTAACGCTAATATTCAATTACAAATTATTATAATGTAACTTCTTAAGGACATTTTTATGAAAAGTGAACAAATTACTACACAGATTAGATGGTAATGTAAAAGTATTCTACTCATTAGTATTATAATTTTTTTTTTCCTTAGAAAATTCTCCATTTTCCTTTTACTATAACTATAAGAATAAATCTCAAAATTAAATGTTATATGGCTCATCTAGTATTATCATTAGAGCATCTACAGCACTTAATAATTGTTTATTGAGTTGTTTAGCTAAATTTTTAATGAATCTTGTATATCAAATCACTTGGGAGTTTTGACCTTTTTTCTCTAACACGTGTGGAATTACATTGATAAGAAATTAATAAGCAAAGTTGTTTTAATAAGTAATTTTACCAAAATATACAACGTCAACTCACTAATTTTATTACTAAAACCAATTAATCAGTTATTTAACCATAAGAAAGTGAGATAAACATTCCAGTTAGTTGCTTCTAGTAAAAAGAAAACAAGATTGAGCTTATATAAGGTCTATTTAGTTAAAATTAAGACTATCTTTAAAAGGGTATGTTCTTCTACTTAGTATAACATGTTAATTAATAGACAAACAAATATAGAACAATCATTCCGTCGATGGAGTTCAGTTTTGCATACACGTTACGATATATTATTCTACATAACTTTATACTAAAGTAAAATTAATACAGAGATAGGTTACTGATAAGAAATTAAATTCTAATAACAGTTACAAATTATTAAAAATTTCTTCATAAAAGAAATAATACTGGACATTTTGATTTTGTAACAACAAAGTTTTCTTTCTACAAGTTTTCCTTTTCTTAACAATCAACTTTCCACCCAAAAATAAAAGAAAAACAATCAAGTCAAAGATGCGGTTACATATGCAAACACACAGTATTCACAATAATAGGGAATAATTTGTAGAAACTTCTTCTACAAGTATCAATTACCATTTCTAAGAATTACATCTTTAAGAGAATATAATTGCACATACAAATACAATTTATTTTTTTTTTTATCTTGTAATGGTTTCCTCAACAAACTTTGTTATTACTACTAAAACTTTCGGTGATCCAGTAAGTTGTTATAGTTAGAATGGAACATGAATTTCCGTGCTACATTGATTCTTTCAACGTGTGAATACAAGATATCTAATAACCACACCATCTTATTGGGTTACCTACTAATAGCCTTTACCGTCATTGCGTTAATTTATTGAGTATAGCAACCCCAAATTTCAATAATTCAACACCAATTTTCTTCAGAAAATTTATAGCTGTTATTAAAAGCGAGATATAGGGGTATAAGGGTAACAACACGAGCAACATATAGCAAAGATTACAACCAAAGGTAAAGGAATTCCGAGGAAAAAACCTGGTATACTTGCTCCGTCTATTGGTTTCATACATTTTCTTGAACATCCCTATTGTAAATTAAGCAGTACATAATCTTTTTTTTATTATATTTTCGAATATCATAAATGAAAAGGGTAGGGGAAAAAATGAGTTAGCTTACAACTGAACATCCAAAACTACAGAATGCCACATCATGCTGTAATATTTCCTTCCAGATCTGAAGCATTATCACGCAAAGCTTTAGCTGAGATTCTAATCGTGCACCATTGGCGTGACAAATTCAGAAAAACCTGTAACTAAACAGATCAACAGGAAATATGATTAGCAACGACTAGCATATTAAATTTTATCAAACTAAAAGCAACAGTTTGGAATAATCCCAAGCAAGACACCATCGAGCTGTGAATACAATTCCTAAAGAATTGAACAGTTCGCAGAAGATTCCGAGTTACCTTCACACAAACAGATATTTTGGGACTAAATCTATGATCTGACTACTTAACATCAATTGAATCAAAAAACTTGAGAACAAGATAGTGCAACACAAATCAACATTGATGGTCACATTTATATAAAGTTGTATTCAGTGCAAGCAATCTATTGGCCAAGTCTAAGACAGTTAACATAAATGTAAAACATGGCTAGATAAGAATGGATGTCTTTCCCCAACTGTAAAGTGTAAATAATACATTTCGATAGTATCACAAGAAGAGGAGAGAGAACTACCTGTAGTAATGTATATTCAAGCTTTGTATTCGCTGACACGCATCCATTTGGTACTTGACCACTTATTACCCTTAATCACTGGACAACCACCTGAAAAATAATCAAGAAAACAGTTTTGTTAATTTATCTCCTCTAGTCACTACTAAAACTTGTTACCTAGCAGCACCGATACAATAAGAATTAGAGAAACTAACCATGTAAGCTTGATGGATCTAAAGTTGCATCTGGCTTCATGCTCCAAAACAGTAAAGCATCGCCCCTCCTCGGCTTAATTGAAAGTCCTCCTTTTCCACATTCAGAAAGCTCATTCCACCATGGCACAGAACTAAAATTTCCTTTGGCAGCTGGGAACACTGTCTCACCCCCTTCTTCAACATCAGTACTGCATCAGCAAAAAAGTAACAGTCTGAGCACCTTCCTCATATACAAGAACATTTGAAGTTAACAACTAAGAAAACACATGATGTCACTCACAGATACATCAGCACTGTTGCTATTCGCTGACCCCCATTTTTAGTGTTAAAATCATCAAGAAAGTAGTCATAGTGAGGCTCATACTTTTGTCCAACTTCATAGTGCAGAACCTGAAGTCCTTCACCGTGCTCTGTATATTGTGAGACACAGCTTATGTAATGCTTTGTGAAGTATATAATGAAAAATAGTCTACTATCTTAGATCATAGACCAGAAAACCAGATGCCAAAAGCGACTTAAAATATTCCATTAAAGGCACATGCACAACATCTACAACTACGCAAAACATCTCAATCATAGACAAAATGTTCACCAGAGAAAAACAATTAATGGCGCAGAGATAGAACAGTTAGAGATTACCATCAACTTAAACATGTAGGTGAACCAGAAAAAAATAAAAAGAACCAGCAATAAATCTTTGTTGTAATAATATTTTAAAGTTACTATAAACAAGATAAAAAGTGCAATATACTTACCAGCAGGAATGAAAGTAAAGTCAGCAATTCTTTTCTCAATATTCCTGATAATCTTATCACGACCTCTGGCCAGAAAAGTTCCAGAGCTTGTACGTACTCTAAATGTTAAAGGAAAACAAACATACAGGTATAATTTACCATCTTGGCAGTTTAAATAATGCAAAATAATTCATCATCAATACCAAAGGACTTGAGACAAAACGGGAAATAGTCCAACCTGCTGTCTTTACTCTTCCCTGTTTCACTGTCTACAACCGTTGACTTTTGCATACTTGGCTTTGCTATGTCAATTAGATAATCGCATTCCTCCTTCGTCTACCAGATCATTCAGAATAAGCTTTAGTATTTGGAAGGTGGAGACATTATAATGCATCATATTAAATCATTAATGCTCCAAATGAGCGAGACCCTTAACCAAAACACAATTCCATCACGCTAAAATCACATCCAAACATTGAAATACACCATTCGAACATTATGCCAAGCATAATCCAGCCAACGAAAACTCAAAAAATTGCAATGATATCACAACCTCTCAATTACAAAGGCACTGAAACAAAGTCAAACTCCTAATCGAGAACTATAAGGAGCTAAAACACCATGAACTTCTGCGTCAAGATGAAATCCTAGCACTAAACCCTACATCCATTCCTCTTCAGCACAATCTTCATAAATCTAACCCTAAATGCACTTGATCATTAACGTAAGATCACATTAAACCTCTTTTCTCAAAATTCTTTTAACAAGCCAACAAAACTCCACATTAGCAGCGTTTCCTTTTAATTCTCCAACATTTTCACAAACCACGACCTTTGAAAAGAGAAACCAGGGCGAAAATTGGGAACGGAATTCACACAACCACGCAAAACCAAGGCAAAATACGGTGAAAAGGCGAATGGCAACTACAAATAACTTCGATCAAAATCAACTACAAAATCAGCACGCAGCGAATTCGCAAGCGCGAGTAACGCGAAACCTACCAGAAAATTGTGGTAAACAAAAGCTCTCGGCTCCCACGACACTACTTCAACCCACTGCTCTCCCCTCTCCTCGTCACCGTCGGAACTGAATTACAAAAAAAATAAAAATAAATAAATAAATAATAAATAATAACAAATAGATTAATAATAGACAATGAGGAAGGTGAGGTAACTTACGTTTGGATTGTGTTGCGAGCAATGGAAGTGAGATCGTTGGGTTTAGGCAAATCGTTGCGCGAGGCGGAGGGAATGGAGAGGATGCCGAGCGCGAGGAGAATGAGGACGAGGAAGGTGAAGACGAGGAAGAGAGTGAGGATGAGCGTTGAAGAAGACGATGATTTGCGAGGTTGAAGACGAGAGTACCTTGGTTTCGCCATTGTTAGTTACGCTTCAGCTCGGATCCACGAGATCTGAAACTCGATCACACTCAACACGTGGATTCGATTTGAACACAGTGCGTTATTTTGTTATTGTGTCAATAATCGTGTTGTATTGTAACAGTATTTGGACCGGAGAAGGTAGAAGGAAGAAAAGCGTGGAAGAGGGCTTGTCTTTTTCTCCTCTTCCTATTCTTATTACTACACTGCACTCATCATCATACCAGTTTTTCAAACTTCTTAATTCATGCCATTTAGTCTTATTTTATTTTATTAATTATTTTTCATGTAATTTATCACTTTTTCAATATTTTTTGTTTGTTAAATTCGAAAATTTACGAATCTAAATTTAATAGCCTCCACTTTTTCTCACGTTGGAGTAATTTAAGAATTTATGAGTTGACGTTAACGTGCGTCACTGCAGTGTCTCCTTTTTTTTTTTCTTGCAATTAAGCGTAAAATTAGCTGGCAAAGATCATAAGAAAAAAAAGACAGTGACTAATTATGCATCTGTGTTAAAAATATTGTTAAACTAATGTCTAATGGGGTATGTGTTCAATCTTTTCGTATTAAAAAAATGGTGTGAAAATTCCAGGAATCAAACAAATTGCTTGCATCCAGCTATACTTGACAACTTCTGCGAAGCTGACTAGTGAACAGAAGATCCTGCAATCATAAAAGTTAGCCAAAAACCACATCAGTGAGAAAGGAGTTATATGTTACATGAAACTTATCTTAACCAAACACAGTTATATGTTACTGTGTAAAAATCTTTCAAACTATTTTGGCGTTTGATAATGGCATTAATTCCTTTGTTTTTCTTCTTGCAGGGGAGTAAATTTTGAATGAGTCTTGGTTTTTTTTTTTTTTTCCAGTTGTGTTTTGAGTTGGTATGTTGTGGATTCAGTCAATTTTTAATGGATCGAGTACAGATCAGGCACATGTATTTTTGACCCAACTCGTTTTTATTCTGGATAGTGGGCTTTTTGAATAGATCAACTAATTTTTATTTTATTTATGTTGAATAAATTGTCTAACTTCATGTTCAATGAACTTGTATCAGAAAACATTTTGTATGAATGATTTAAAATTATTGACTTCTTGATTGATAAAACTTGTTGTAAAAATATAGATAAAAGTATATATAACTATAGTTGCGACTTAGAGATGAAAATGGGATATGTGAGTTATACTTTATATCATCTGTCTTTTTATCTAAGCATGACACATTTATTCCCATGTTTTTAAATATTTTATTTGTCTTAAAAATTCATGTTGCAAAAATTATTCAAATAGATTTAGAAATTTATCTTCAAATATAGTTATAATCTTAAACTTTTTAAAAAAATTAATAAGTATATACTTTTAAAACTATAGAATTAAAATTAGGTATATTACTTCTTGCTACGAGAGACAGGGTTCAATAAACAAATCATCGTACCAACAAACTCTACGTAAGATTTAATTTATTTAGTCTAAAGAGATATGATTTTAAGTTAAATGGAGAATGAAAACATTTTAAAAAATATTTATAAATAGATTAAAAATATTTTATTCTTTATTTATTTTATGATTTTATCTTTCTAAACTTTTATATACTTTCTATGTTTTCTCAAATTCAATATTGTTTGTTTGTCATTTTTACTATTAGATTATACTTCTAAATAAACAACAATAAGTAAATTAAGATAGATGAATCAAAATCTTAACCTAAATAAATGTTTTGTCTTTCATAGTTGATTTTATTATTTTTTCTCCTTTTGAGTATATAAGAGTTTTATATTATATATTTTAAATCAATTGAAAAATAAAAATATACATAATATAAATAAGTGGAGATATAACGGTTTGAGTTAGCTTATAAGTATTGAGATTTTTTTTTCTTCCAAAACCAATTATCTTTATGTAAGGAAAAGTAATTATATATGAAATTATCTCGATGTTAAGAGTATTGATATATGTATATGAATGAAAATTAGTTTTGGTGGTATGGAAAATTGTATCTTTATCTTTTATTAAGTTGGAGAATTGGATATTAAAGTTGTTGAATATTATTTTGAGTTTTTATGATCAAGTTGAGAATGAATGATTATTTTGATTGTTATATATCAATGTAGTTTATAAAAGATGTTACAAAAGCATAAAAGTCAAAAGTCAGTTTAGAATAATTGAGATGATTTTTGTTTTGTTATGTAAATTCGTTTTTTTTTTTACATTTTGTTTTAATATTGAGTTGATATTCAAGTGACGTTCAAACAAATAACATTAATTATATGCACATTATATTATCGTCGGAGAGTAAAACTCGTCACTTAAGTAATAAAACTTTTCACTTACATTATAATTTGATATTTGAATAATCAAAATGTCAGAATTTATCTTATTTGAAACTCTCACCGTTTAAGTGATGAGTAATTGTTTAAAAGATTAAGAGTTTGAATTTATAAAAAAATTTGAAATTAATAACTTATTAATCCAAACCATGTATTTTGAGTAATGTTGATTATCTCTTAATTGAGAATTAACCTTAAATTCTAAACACTCAAATGTTTAGACGCTTGAGCAAAGAAAAATTTTAACCAATTTTTTTCTTACAAATTTATTATCACTCAAATGACATAAGTTTTTTCAAACAATACCAAAAAACCCTAAAAGTATGTATATCAACAAATATTACAAATATCAACAATCCTATCATATTATATTTATGTTATATTATTTATAAATATTTAATCTTATATTGATGTAACATAAATAGATGACATAGTATATATTTAAATTTATAATTATTAAATATTTATACTGAGTAATATTTTAACTTGTTGGCTCATTAACTTGTACTTCATAAGACATTAATTTGTAAACTAGAGCTCAGTAATAAATATGTATAAAGAGATTTATACTCGTTCAGGAATCTATCACTGACATACAATCAGCCAGGAAACGGATGATACACAGAAATCACAAAATAGTGACATGCAATTTAGAATGTCGAGCAGTACATGAAAGGACATGGACACACATTTGAATGACACACGAAACACTGAACAAGGTTCCCCCACAAAAAAAATTGACGAATGAAACAAGGACGTGGTAACTACCAGGAATTTCAGACAATTATTAATTAACAAACTGCATGCAGTGGAATGCATCCTGTGGCTTAAAAGACACCAATTGCAGAAGGATACAAAGGCTTGGGCTGGTAAGACAGAAAATTGGGAACATAGGTAGAACCTCGTTTCTTAGGACGATCCATGGAATCTATTGCTGGTTGATTCAAATACGCATATTTGCTTTTGGTCCACCTGCACCCCTCACAATAAATTATATTATTCTTTCCGACATTAAATATTAAAAATCTCTGTAATAAAATTATTTATAAATCGAAAAATAGGAAAAAATTGTCATAAATTTAAACCATGATTTTGTTTAGAGCCTGGATTCTTACCTAGAAGGCTCTTAATTTTTTTTACTGTGGGATCCTACCAATGGAAATCAAAAGTGTGAAGCAATTTTTATAGTCTAGATACGTTATTCGTCCCATCTCTCAGTTCCCGATTATGTCATTATTTTGTCCAATCAGTCATATATATCCAAAAATCAACGTTACTTTCCAACTCTAGTTGAATTTGAATTATTAATGCTTCATATTTAAGTTTTGCAATAAAAATATTAGAAGAAAAATCATCAAAATAATAATAAAAAATATTTCGTATTTACAATAATAAGATGTCTAAATCAACCAAATTGATCAATTATGACAGTGTTTTAATACTTTTTTTTTTGTGATCTTAACCCCACAACCCCCCGTACGTCAACCATTGAACAGAATCTCCAACTTGCTACACCTATCTAGAATAGACAATAGAGTGAACTCAAATCTTTCTTCCAATTTTCCCTTTGTCGAACAATTGATTTTCTATGAATTACTTTTGAAAAAAAATCCCCTTAAAATAATAATAATAATAGTAATAATATCTGCGGAATAACTAATCCAAGCATTTTCGTAATAAAGTTTGATTAATGGTCAAATCAGACTTTTTCCCTTAATTTTAATCAAAATTTTCAGATTCTTCAATTATAATAATTAAACATAAAACTTTAAACAACCTTCATATAAAAATAGAGCGAAATGTTTCAAAAATTTCATTGAAACAGTACCATATTATTAAATTGATTTTTAGTATTAAAAATGTTAAATATACTTAAATAAAGTTTTGATACTTTAATCTATTTTGTTACAAATAAATTTTCATTGATTAATCTTTTCTGAAAAAAAAAATTATATATTAGGTGTATTATAAATATTTATACAAACAACTAGTACTATGACGAATCAGATATTTGCTTCTAGAAAGGTAATAATATACTGACCAATCCTTGATTCCAACACGCACTTCTTGCTCCTTAGAAACTGTTTTGCAACAAACATTTTTCCCTACGTTCCATTTCACAGTCTCTTTCTCGGTTTCATCGTAGTCGTTATCGGTCTTCAGAGACAACTCAAACCTCTGATACTCTTGCTCCTGTGAGACATTAATTACAGAACAAAATTATGCGCGAAGAAGAACAATCACAAATATCACATGTATGACAAATATTGATCAAAACTCCACAAACAAACAGTTTTCTATGTGTGGAACAACAAGGCCAATTAACCTAGACATCACGCAGATGATTAATTAACGATGGCTAAAGTTTAATTAGTACATGCTTGATTTCATATTTTGCATGCAAAGACTGTATTTATGAAACATAAATGATATTAATAGTTAATTACCGTGAGAGTGCGTGCACGGAGTCTAGCAGCAGCTTTGATAGCAGCAAGGAGGTGGTCCTCTTCTTCGATCCTCTTTCGCCTCCAAAACTTGGCGATTTCTCGGTTTGTGACACTCTCTTCTGGTTTTGGTTTCGAGAATTTTGGAAGTGGAGGTGGTGGTGGAACTAGTGACCTAGGAACCACCTCTGCCACTGATTCATAAACATCACCTTCTGATTCTTCCTTTCTCTGCTTCATTCTCAATCACTGAGACACCGATTCAATTGTGACTTTTTCTTCTTGATCTGTTTATATGATCAGAAGAAAATGAAAGAAAGTGGCAATTGATTTCACGAGCTAGCTAACTCACTATCAAACCTACCTTTCCTCTCCCTAACACCGATAATTATAGAAGAATTGATGGTAGAATTTGTGAGTCAGACAGAATATTCAATATGCAGTGCCCCCACTATTGTTGCGTGTGGAATGGTGGTTGTTGTATCTTATCGTATTCTAAATTCACTGACTTAACTGTCTTAACTCTTAAGAATATATAATAATTACTTACACTCTTCTCTCATTCATGCACTCAGAAATTTCACTTGTTTTCGTTTTCAGATTATATGAAAGACCTTCATTTATTTCAACATAAATAAATCTCCTTTCCTCTTCACCCAACATGAATGAAATTTTTTCCCATCTCTATCAAGAATATTCAATATGTAATTGGCGGTGGTCCTTTATTTAATATGTTGAGTATTTTACATATTTATAATTTTTTTTCTAATGACTCAATTATCATGATTGTTCTGGTTTGGCTTAAGGGTAATGATTGCATATCTTGTTGGATATGTGGTTATGGACTTAGGACGATGTCTCTCTCTAGAGCTTTTAAGTTGAAGGAAAAGGAAGATGGTCAGAGTTAAAATGATTTTTAGGTTAGTATTGGGCATTTATGACAACTAACACCATGTATTCACAGCTCTTTTTAAAAATTTCCCGAGTGAATTATTTAGAGAGAAAAAAATTATCTACTAGTGATGATTCGACTTAGTGGATTGATCTAATGGCCCATTCAAAACCTAGTTGTCTAAAAAGTTGTCCCTAAAGTTACTAGCTTATGTTTGCATACAGACTTAATGGTTTATATTTCCATCTTAAATAGTTTTGCATATCTCATTGTGCAAAAAGGAGGTCCAAACAATTATTATTATTATTATTATTATTATTATTATTATTATTATTTTAAATTATTTTTTATTTCTTCCATTTATTCATTATATTATTCAAATATCCAAAATTGGTTATTTAACAGTTAAAATATATTTGGTGTTGTTTTTCCATCTTATTTATTTGTACTAATAGAACTCCTATCATCTTTTACTTTAAGAAGTATAAATAACTATATTTACAAGACTTTTATGAGTCTACTTAATATTATTAATTTTATTTTAAACTATTCAAAGATTAAATATTAGTTATTGTGTAATAATTTTAATTATTGACATTATATAATCAATTCATAGTTTAAGGTTTTAGTCACACTAATAATATCTTTTAAGATGATTATTTAAATCAATAAAATATAATTTAACTCATTATGATTTAAATTGATCAAAATCCAATGATCATAATTTCATTTTAAAATTTGGAATCTTCATAGTAACAAATAATTCATCTCACAACTGAATGGTTGACAGCCTCCATGCACGTTCAAAAATGAGTTTAACAATATTAGAAAAAATATTATATTTACCAACATTACGAATTTTCTAAAAAAATACCGATGTTTAGTAATTCATATTTTCCATCTTGCGTAGAAGAGTTATTTTTTAGTACATAAGAACTTCTCTTAAATATTTTTAAGAGGATTATGATTTCCTTATAAATATAAGATAACTCTAACAAGACATTTGGATACAATAATTTAAATTTACTTAAACTTATGAAATCTTCTCTTTAAGAACTATTATTTTTAAAGATTTTTTTATTCATTTTTTTTATTTTTCCTTCAAGTGTCAAATGCTGACGACAATAAATATAACATCAAGCCGAATTAACTTCATCTAACATAAGAGCAGTGATACTTTGAGACAGTAATTTACTTTTATTTGGCATTAAAAAATAATATTATTTTATTAAAATATTATATTTTATTATAGAAAATAGGAGTGAAATGGTGTAAGTTTTCTACAGTAGTATCAAAGTATATTTATTCCTAACATAATTGGGATTTCTAAAGTTATTTCAAATTTTTTATAATTTTTTTTTATATAGAGTCAACTATAAATAAGTTAATGTAATTCTTACATAAGTTTAAGAAGCGAGCCAAGCACATGCTTTTGATTGAGGAAAGGAAAGACATAAAAATACAGAAACGTCTTTTTTTTTTTATTATTATTATTATGACTGGGTTCCGACTTTCCCCTGTACTCGACAATGGGAATGGACTATGTTAGAAAACTGACTTCTCGATATTCGGTTTCATTATCCATATTCGGTTTTAATGCCTTGTTATCGGATGGGTACAGTATTATTTCAGATTTTATATTCTTTATCCATAAATAATAATTATAATAAGTTGATGGTTTTTTTTTTTTTTGAAAATTGAAATGTTACTATCAGTAACATCATAGATACTGTATAAGTAAAAAAATATTAAATTATAATCTGTAATAAAATTATATAGTCTTCTGCACCCAAACGATTTATATTGTTTTTCCAACCAAAACAGATAATAAAATTATTTAAATATTTTTTCCTTGTTTTTGTTTAGGATAACCTTCGCTATGGCCGTGTTTAACGGAATATTGAGCCATGACGTACGCAATGTATTAAACCTCTAATTATTTTTTAACAGGTGATAATGATCCGTTAATAAAAAATGGTTGTTTGTACCAATCTTATTATATCCTTTGACAAAACAAAAAGAAAAGTTGTTTGTAGCATCCACTAGACCACTTCCTTGTGGCCTTTCCCCAAATCAAAAGGGTGAAAACTAGTATTGTCAAATATTTAAAAGACAAAACAACTTGTTGCAGTTTTGACTAATTTAAGAAGATTAGGTACGTATCAAATTTCAAGGTGAATATAATGTATTATAAATAAATGTTTGTTTAACAATTGTAATTGTAATAGATATTGATAAAAGGAATGATTCTTCTTGTCATTTGTTTTTCTAGAAAGAAGATTCTGAATTCAATCATGACAATAATAATAATATTATTATGATTAAAAGAAAATATATCATTAATTTTTTTAATGGAAATTTAATCATCATACTATTAAATCTAATTGTTTTATACATGTGAAATAATTTATTAAGTTTCTCATTAAAGTTTATTTTGAATAATGAGAAATTCTGGTTAAGATGAGAAGCCTTAACATGTTTTTGAATATGAGAAAAAGTTTGATTCATTTTTTGAATATTGTTTCTATTTTTTTTTTCTCCCTCCCTTTTGTCTCCGTTTTCCATGGATACATCTACGTTGACTGGAACACAGGTGGTAAAGTTCAAGGTTTTGGAGTACGTTTATTTTTTATTGTATGTTTTAAGAAAATAAATGTACATAGTTTCAGTTTAAAGTTTACTAATATTAAGCACTTATCGTGTACTAATTGCAAAACATGTGATCAAACTAGTCATGTTTATTTAAATGTAAGGATTAAAATACTTATGAAATCACTTATTCAAAATTATTGTTATGGCATTTATTACATGAAAACTGGTTTAGTAAAATTTTGTTAATGTTTATTGTTTGATGTTTTATTCAATATTGTCTTAGGTTGAAAATTATTTGATAATTCAATATTATCTCTATTTGACTAATTTGTTTGTTTTTATCTATGTACATGTGCATTTGACTATATCAGATTATTTATGTTGTATCATTTCTTAACTTTCTTCTTTTGTCATAGGAAAGTCCGTCTATATAACTCTTCTTATTAATAAGTATTTTTCATTACTTTAGATTTAGACGTGACTTACACAAGTTAATTATGATAACTATAAATGTATAAATAAGACTTTGTATAACAATTTGTTTAATTAAAAGTCTTGAGTTCATATGTATTGAATGAAGAGTTCACCAATAAAGAAGCTTTAAAATTGTAATATTTGTTTGACTATTTTTATCATAGATGTATATTGATGGAAATTAATTAATACTTTAATTGAACAACTTTAATACTCTATATGTGTTTTTTCTATTGTTAACCTTCTAGGTTTTTTTTTTAACTCTATTATGATTCTCTTGTCATGAATTTGTGTGAAATATTCTTACCATATTTAGGTAAGTTGGTGATAACACAATTATTTTTACAGAATTACTTTTACACAATCAAACATAAACTACTTTTTAAAAATTTCAGTTTTGAGAATAAATTTAACAATCAAGTATTTATCTTTATTTTCTAAAATAGAATTACCAAAAAAATGTTTTAATAAACCTCTAAAAACTTTATAAATAAAATAGCTTTAAAACGCGTTTCATGTTTGGGTAGGAATTACACGGCTTCCCATGGACTATGCTTTAATGACCACGTTTTTTTTTTTTTTATCAAATACAATCACATACCTTTTTCCTTTTAGGACAAATAGAAATCTAACGCAGTTACAAATTATATATTGGGACAATTAGTAAATTACATTTATGAGATAAAGTCGAACAGCTCAAATTTCAATCTCACAAGATCAGATTTAATTATAGATCGAGAAGGGGAAGAAGAAAGAAAAAGTCAGCTGAAAAAAGAAAGAAGAAGGAGGGCGGCCTCTTGTGCATGCAGGATAAAGTTTTTCAAAGTTTTTACTTATAATTAAATAATTGTATATTATAATATTAAAATAATACTATAATATAATATATGTTTTAATCATTTTATAATTATTATTAATATAATAATTTATATTAAAAGTATATTAAATTATATATATCTTGCCGTGTTCCCGAATCATATAATTCACTAATATTCGGACATCATATATTATGATTTCTGCGTCAACTATGCGAGCTTTTTTACTGACTGTATTGATATCTTGATCCTAATTTTAAATTTAATAGGATGAGGGTATCTTTTTCAAAGAATAAGCAATTTCACATCTGTGAGCTGGCCTCGATCCCAATAATCTTGACGAGTTATTATTACGTCCTAATAAGATTTTTCCTGTATCTTAATAAAAACACTTCATTCCGCAATTATTCTCATATGAAAATCGGATGACATCCTCATTCTGTTGTCATTTGAAAAAAATTAACAACCGGATGAGCAGATCATCCGGTTGTTATTTTTTTCAAATGACAACCGGATGGCCTGTTCATCCGGTTATTAATTTTTTTTCAAATGACAACCGGATGGGGTGTCATCCGGTTCTCATTTCCAAATCACAATGATAACCGGATGAAACCCATCCGGTTTTCATAGTCCAAATTGAACAATTAATACGTTTTCGATTTTGACTATGAGAACCAGATGGGTTTCATCCGGTTATCATTGTGATTTGGAAATGAGAACCGGATGACACCCCCATCCGGTTGTCATTTGAAAAAAAATTAATAACCGGATGAACAGGCCATCCGGTTGTCATTTGAAAAAAAATAACAACCGGATGAGGGTGTCATCCGGTTGTCAATTTTTTTCAAATGACAACTAGATGGGGTGCCATCCGGTTCTCATATAAGGGTAATTGCGGAATAAATTTTTTTATTAAGGTACGGGAAGAATCTTATTAGGGTGTAGGAAAAACTCGTCCAATAATCTAAACCAGCCCAAGGGACCATATCAGAAGCTAAACCAGCCCAAGGGACCATATCAGAAGCTAAA
>Ga0099825_1001603_pt1 | contig 29131 bp, 14 predicted proteins | sample SiratroredBW_FD_76838 | JGI IMG/M metagenome (GOLD analysis project Ga0099825, IMG submission 76838) | Root nodule microbial communities of legume samples collected from California, USA - Siratro red BW | ecosystem: Host-associated > Plants > Roots > Nodule | place: USA: California | collected...
AAAAAAATTATTTATTAAAAAAACACATATTTTTTTAAAAAAAAAAACAAATAAAAAAATATATATAAAAAAAAAAATATATATATATATATATATATATATATATATATATATATATATATATATATATATATATAGCATATTATATAATATTTGTATTCAGAATATTATCTTGTATATATTTATAATAAGTTTGACATGTAAAGTTTAAATATATTGTTAATTGAAATGTTGAAATTAATTAATTATTTCCATATTTTTAAGAAAAATAACTAAATAAAGTAAAATTAATTTTATATAGATTAATTAACAAAGTTAAGTCCTTTCTACTTGAAAAGTTTTGAAAATTAAAATAAAAATTTGTTTCGAAAGTTATATATAATTTTAGTGAAAAAATTGTATCATTTTCAACACCATTTAGATTATGTCCATGAATAAAATTTAAGTCTAACTTCTCTTATCGGAGAAACAAATAAAATTGCAGTTCACAATTTTATCTTGAACGACAAATCTCATATTCTATATTATTCATACTTAATCACCCGGTACAATCCCACAAATTATTATTAAGAAATGCTGAATCATTCAGTAAAATAAAGTCAAGTTGCAGTCACAAATTTATAACCTAACTTATGTATTTTCTTAATTTACTTTTCATATTTTATTATCTCATAATCACTTTTAATATATTTTTACAATTTTTACTCTAATATAAAATTTTGATAAAACTTACATCTTAATTGATATTTTATTTAACTATTGAGTGAAAAATTACATACTCCAACCATCTTTTAAAATTCAGATATCAAACTTAAAGATATTTTAGCCAAGACGCTCTCTCCTACTCTACCATCCTCACATACCAGAAAAAGCTACAATGTCTCCGCTGCAGCACAATCAAGCACTGTTGTGTTTCGACTTATGCTACATTTCTCTTCCTACTTAGTTTGCGTTGATTGAAGTGAAAAAGAGGATCCAAGAAAGCTGTTAAAACATTACTTCAGTTACAATAGAAACAGTACCGCCCTTGGTTCATATCAAAAGCGTTTGTCGAGAAAGTTGAATATGTCAACGGTTTACAGCAACAGTGTTACTAGCAAACCCAGAAGCCCAACGAACAAGCAGAAGACATCATGCTTAAAGTCAAGGGCCAATGAGAACATGATATTCTACGACTACGAGATCACGAGAAGCACTCAATTGAAAAAGTAAAAGTTTATGATTTATTATGATCGAGAGTAAATAACTTCCAACACCTTTGTTTTTGTTTTTTATGAACGTGCTGAAGAGACTCTTGATGAGTTGGAAATGAAGAATGATGATGAAATTGATGTCTTCATCAGACCGAAGGTGTGTATTTTGTATTTTGAAGGATGTCGTCTTCTAAATTTTTCTTTTAAGAAATTATAATTAAAATTTATTTAACATATTTATCTTTTAAGAAATTATAGCTAGAATTTAACATAAAACTAGTTTATTTGATTATCTGTCATACAACTTTTGTTTATTATCTGTCATATAACTTTTGTTGTTGAATCTTGAAATCATTGTGATGCTTCCTTTATGAATATGATTATAGATGTCAAAAGAAATGAACAATAACTTTAATAAATTCACTTTCAAAATAACTTTATCCCTATTATTATTATTATTATAATTATTGACATGTTTTCGTGTTAATTAGCATGTTTTCGATTTAGAAAACACTTAGAAGTTAAAGTTTAGCCAATGCAACTAGTTTTTTTTTTTTTTTTATTCTGTCGGAAAGCATTCAAAGTTGTTCTAACAGTAACAAGATCAAACATGTTATATGAAACAAATTACCATTGGTTACAGCAAACTGAATAACAACTCATGTATTATGATTATCCATGCTTATTTTCACAGAAAAGTTTCTTAAAGTTAAAATACAATAAACGGATGTAGGAGTGGAATGGTGAGTGACAGAAAGGCCATTTCAGTTAAATTTTGACTGATGATCGTCCTAAAAACTGTAATATACAAATAAAGAATTTATAAACATGTTACATGATGTGCACACTATACGTATCCAGCTGCTCTGGTGATTGGATGTCAAGAATCAACTGACAAAACAAGTGATATTTACACTTGCCTCATCCTCCTATTTGTCTAAAATCAGTGTAAACCTGTTTTGTTGATTTCCCAATTGCAGTTGCAGAGATATAAAAGAGTGAGAGTTTGCATTAACCGCGAAGGCGCTTATCACAAACCAAGACCCTATAACTTGCATGAGGACCCTCAGATGTGTCTCGCAATGTCACATGCCAGCCCATGGCATTACCAATCTCAATAAGCTCATCCATGATAGCAAGAGTATCACGGATGTATGCCCGTCCACCAGGTCTTAGTATCCGATCCATCTCAAGCATAATTGATGACACATTGCATCTGATCAAAGACAAATGTAACAATAGTAAAATATCCCCGCAAAAGCACTCAGACGTAACACAACTTAACAACGTAAACTTTTACAAGTTTCTTTTATGCAATACGCATTGATGAAGTCATAATACATGCTCTACATGCAGAATAAAAATACAAATATAACTTATTTCTAGATGGACAAATGTTTAGATGCAGGTTACAAGGAATAAGCAGTAGATTACTATGGCAATGAAGGATGACTAACACATCCGATATTCAAACCATTTTACTTTGCTCGAGAGAGTATCTTGAGTAGCGTAGTTACTAATCCTATGCAGCAGATTAAAACAAACGAAAGAATAGAAAAAGAGGTAAAAATGGTGGAGCCGAGCCACCCTGAGTCAACCTGACATACTTCCAATACACACTTTTTTTTTTTTTCAATTTATTAACACAATCGCAAAAGTAACCCAGAAAAAGATATAACAGTTGAGAAGTAGAGAAAAGGTACCTTTTCTTCTCAACAGAAAGCAGGTTCGCAGCATGCAGTAAATCATAAGTTCTCGGATAGGTGTCAAACGGTTCACACCTATATTACAAAAACATAAATAAAAGAAATATTACAACTTTCTGCCAGCTTCACAAAATATTGGTAAAAGACTTTTAGTATGTATAAGGATATTGGATTTGGGCCTAAGGCCAGCAGCTGGGCTGAACACAAAATTAGTTGCAGGAGAAACGGCAGGGGAGAAGGTATTAGGTATATTTTCATTTATTAGAACCTTGAGAGGTTGGGCAGAGAGAATCCTCTCCCTGAGGAGCATTAGCTCTGAGATTACAGGGGTCATCTTATGTTATAGTTTGTGTTTTTCCAATCAATAACATTGTTTTTTGTTTCCATTGAATTTGATTCCTAATAGTATGCGTTTAAGAAAATGACCAATAATTTTAATAAAATTACCAGTCATGCATAACTCCAATCAGCCCGCGGTCATATATAACAGGTAAGGTGTTTGAACCACTAACAGGAACAACATTCATAACCCAGCTGTCAAGATTCTGATCAATCAATGCTGCTGCAAATCTGCAAAGTACACAAATATATTGAACATACTAATCAGAAAATCCTAAATTCATATTATAACAAGAAATAGGATAAAGACAATACCCTCCAAAACCAGCTTTCATGTCCATAACATTTCTTAATTTCATCTTCTTCCAATGTAAGACACGTACATAGCTTGCTATAATCTCACCCCAGTATTTTGATTCAGCCTTAAAAAGCTCATTTCTGGATATGAAAGCATCAAATTTTATGCTTTGAAGCCTATCAGGTGGAGTATGCAATCGTGCAGGCCATCTGGTAACATTTGCTCCATATCCATTCTCGGGCAGTTGAGAGATGCAAGCTTTTAGATTAGCATACCTAAATTAATCAAGCAAATAATGAAATCATCAATATTGGGCTTTCGATAAAAGACTCTAATGCTTGATAAGTTAGCACAGAGCAGACCCAAATTGTTCCTTTTTAAGAACTATACAACTTGTCATTAGGTTTCTTCATAACAGTTGGCACTGGGTTAAGGGTGTTTATATAGACTACAAGAGATTGCAAATATCACAAACAAACAAGTATAGTAAATTCAAATAACATATTCCGCATCGTTGAATACCCATAATAGTTTCTGTTTCCTTCTTTTTTTCATTTTTTTATTTTCTGTTTTATCGACAAAGATTATGTGCACTATAAGTTTTCAAAAATGTTGGTGCATGCTTAGGTAATTCACGTAAATTTTAAAATATTTATATAAAGGCAGCAGTGAATTGTTGATCATGGAAGCTAGTGCATAACTAAATTTTTTATTTTATTTCCATATAACCCAAAAGAAATAGTAGTTTTTAATTGGGAAGCTCTATCACAGAAGATGATAGTAAATTTGGCATTGATCATATAACTGGAGAAGACAAAAAAATGTCATACAATAATCTGTAGATCAGGAAGGCAAGAGTACAATACCAAACGTTGTCGGGATCATCGCTTTGGTCACACAGAGCAGGTTGAGTCCCTGCCTCACGATTTAGATAGCAGCTATTGTCAGAAGGTTTCTGCCATATCGCAACATACCCATCTTTTTTCAAAAACTTCCAGCATAGACGAGTAGTAAGATTAAGCATCTCTGAGATAGCAAACAATTTGGTGGGCACATTATGTCAGAAAATGATAACATTAATGCCAAAGTACAAAACTAAGCATTCTATAAATCAAGAACCAGCTGAAAAGTTTCAAGAAATTAAAGTTATAAATAGAAATCAAGTCGAATGGTACCTTCCCATTGTTCTTCTAACACTTCCTCGTGTTTATAAACCGGTTGGGCAGCCCACACAAAATACCCTCCTGCCCTTAGCATCCTATTAACTTCAAGCAGTAAAATACCATCTTCACCACAAGTAAAAAATATAGGTGTTAGAGAAGAAATTCAAAGAGAGCAACCAACATAGAGATTGGAGTAGCACATGAAAAAACTCTCATTTTATATTCACCAACAGTATTTTTTATAAAATTTATAAAAAAACCCTCCTCATTCAATCCCTTTTCAACTAACAAGGCAACTACTACTATATCAGGTTAAAATTGAAATCAAATCCACACATACGGTAACTAGTTATTAGTTTTCTTAATAAGAAAAATCTAATGGGGAAGAAATCAGGACCCAACAAAAGAGATGCTAATAATAGACTAAAGGATCTTTGATGTGATTGTTATTTTAAGGAAGATAAATATGAAGATTTACTAGTCACAACACAACATATGAATACAGTCATTCATATCATAAAAAATAGAAACTCAAAAGACAACTGAGACAATGAAAGGGTGTGGGAAGATTTAACAACCACTAGCTAAATACAACATGCATTCCCACTAGTCAATTAGCTGTTAGAGATCATACCATCCCGAGTCCAATTAATTCTGCAGCGTGAACAATGTATCATGTCAAAAGCTTGACTTGGATACAACAATCGTCTAGTTGCAAATGCAGCCACCATTGCAGGCACACCACGCTCAAGAGCAAACTGGATCTGATTCTCATGAACATCCTTGGGAGCAACAGACATAGTTATAACATTTCGTGACAATAAGTATGCACCAAAACTAGCAACACCACAGCCAACATCAAGAGCAACTCTTATATTCTGCCCAAACTTAATATCAGGAACCATCTACAAAACCATGACATATAAACATCTTAATCATAAAAGGAGACACACCAACACTGTCCATAAAACAAAACCAATGCATACAGTAATAACCTCGGAAATATGATCCAAGTATTGATCTGCTCCATGTATAAATTGTGTACCACCCCCAGGAAACCTAAATTTATCCTTCCCTTTGGAAATCCAGTTTTGACCCCCTTTATCTTCAACAAGACGAGTGTGAGGAACATTACTGTACCAAACCTACAAGAAAAAAACACATAACATTACATTAAGAAATCATTGTAAAAGCACCCCACCAAAACAGAAGGACAAGTAAACTCTAAAATTTAGACACAAAAAAAATTACACTGGCAACTTTTCTCTTAGAAAATAATAATCCTTTTCTTTTTTTCAAGAAAGTGTAAAAGACAAGAGCACATTATATAGACTCAATAAGAAACATCTCTGTACAAACATCCAAAATTTCCACATCATATTAATGAAAAAGATGGCATTATAAAGAAACCAACTGTTATTAAATGTGAGTATAACTTAATGTATAACTAAAAGTTTAATTACAAGCACTGACGTGTAGAAAGCTTTTACATTGTCATCCACCTAGAAAACACTCTGTTAATTTTTATAATAACTATTATGTTGATAAAGTGACGGAGGAAAACCTTTTACAGTGACAGAATGTATGGAAATCAAAATGCACACATAACGTAATTTTTCTACTACATATTAGAATCGCTTTAACAATGATAATTTATAATTGATTGACAGTTTACAAAGGTTTAGGATGCCAGTGCATAATACTTAACCAAGTAAATTAAACTGAAAAAAGTAAACCACTAGTATTAGCAGTAGCTAATATAAAGTGATCCAAAGAACTGACTTACTAAATTAGTTCACAAATGACGAAATGCAGGTTTGGTACAATATCAATGGTCTTTAGTACATTTTCACATATTTACTTTCATTAATTTTGCATGCAGAATTGAATCCAGGTTCAACCAACTTTAGATAGTTTTTACATTACATAAAGAATTGAACACTCTTGAGTTTTAAAAGTCACTTCAAAATCAATTTTAATCAAAAACAATTTTGCTAATAATGATAATCCAAACACAAAGGAAGGAAGCTGTTACCTCGTCGCGGCTTTTGGGCCACGGAATCGGGGGACGGTACCCTTTAGGCGGCGGAATCAAGCAATTGAATCGTTTGCCCTCTTCGGGACAGTGCCTCTCGAGTCTTTCTCCTCTCTCCGTGGACTCCAGTTTCCGAATCGCATCCTCGTTGTCCAAACACGGTATATGCTCGCTCATGCTGCGCGGGCACATTCCAAACTTGCTCACAGCCACTCTCGGAGCTGAGTCGGAATCCTCGCCGACGAGGCTCACGCTCCCAGCCTCCTCCGGCACGCCGTCCTCGAAGTCCCCAACCTCGAACTCGTCGGACATGATGCCATTGTCGTTGAGGATCCCGAAGCGCTTGAACGCTTCCTGAGGCTCAGCGGGGGGCGGAGGTACGGAAGATACGGAAGGCACGGAAGGCTTTGGAGGCGTGTGGGCGTCGATTATGGCGGAGACGTTGAAGAATTGGTTGAAGTTGGGGGATACGGTGACGACGGCGGAGTCGTCGGCGGCGGTGGTGGTGGCGGAGAAGAAGATGAGCCGGGGCGAGGAGCCGTCGGAGAAGTGCTTGCCGACGAAGAAGAATGTGACGGCGACGAAGATGAAGAAGAAGACGATCTTGACGGTGGTGGTTCTGGGTTTCATGGTGGTTGGATTTGCGAATCAAAACGAATCGTTTTGATGAGCTTAATTGAATGAAGTGTGTGACGCTGCTAATTACTGCGCCACTGCAACGAGGAACTCAAGCGAAGCACCGACGCAGAAGTAAATGCCAACGTCGATTTTCGCCACTATAATTTTATTAAATAAAAAGTAATATTATATAAATCATAGAACATAGTTAAATCTTGTTGGGTTGATAAAAATATTGTTAGAAATATTAACATCAAATGTTATTTTTATTAAAACAATATTCTGTTATCTAATTAAGCTATTTAAAATTTCCTTTCCAAATAAATAAGTATGACTGACTTGGTAACAGTGTCAGATATATGAATAATAAATACGAACACGGTAACGGATTTGTATCAAAAGCTTATGAATTACGCAACCTTTGCTTTCGTGTGAAGATTATCAATTTTTTTCTGTTTTCAAGGCAACGAGTAGTTTCTCACGTGTTTTGTATAACTTTCTGAAAAAAAAATCAGAAAATTAGAACTTTTAGAATGATCTTTATTATTTCATTATTAAATTATTTGATATTTTCGAACCACTAACAACAAATTAAATATTTTGATTTGAAATGAGAAAGAGTAGATTGTTAGGTGGGCTTGGGCCAAAGAAAAGCACCGATGGCAAACTGTCTTTTGTAAGGCAAATCGCCATGGATGGGCAATCCATATTCCTTGAAGAGGCCATCAAGCTTCCACTCGGGCATGTTCTGGTAATCTTTCTGAGTATATCTCGGATAGTGCAGAGGCATCTGAAAGAATCCAACACTACTCTTTTCCATAACTCTTTCTTTTCTCAAAACTATGCTTTTGTATATTCAATGCTTTTAGGGACGTAATATATATTTGGAGAGTTAACAAGTTGATTTGCAGGTTGTTTTGGCATGAGGGGTGTCACATGAATGGGTTGTTGCACCTTCTCTCATGCACCTTCATTTCTTCATCTCATGTTTGCCCGTGTGCATCAAACTGTCTCAGTTATTAAGTGGAATAATAGAAGTTATGTATCATTGTAAGCAAAGCATTGTATAAAGTATTATATATATATATATATACCCAATCTAAATATATGTATTTTTGAATAATTCAGTATTTCTTTTATGCATTTTGGTCAATGTGATGTAGTTGGACTCAAAAGTAACACAGTGCAATATGGTGAAAATAAAAAATAAATAATCACTATGAATTGCAACCAAATGCACTAAGAATCAGATTGATACGCATAAAAGTTGCAATAAGGAAAAAAAAAAAAGTGCTATGAATTAAAGAATTATAAAAATACAAAGATGCCAATAACACAATTACATTTTACAAAATTCTAATGAAAAACACCTAAGAAAGTCTTGCATATTATGTGCAATTTTACTATCAGCAAGTTTAATTGTTGGTCATTATGTTTTAAGGTAGTAATAATTGTTCGTTACGATTCTTATGAGGGATCCTAATTACCGTTAAACCACATGCACATTTCTATATTGTCTTGTCAAATGGATTCAAATTTTAATTTTGATGCACTTTGGGATCAAATTGTTCAAGAAATACTTAGAGTCAACATTAAAGAAGAAATAATGACATACTTAGGTGAGATTCAACAAGTATAGTCATTCTAAGTGAATAATAATGATTGATGGAGCTCTTCTTCAATGGAGAGATTGACAATTATTAAATTAATTAAATTTCAAAAGAAATTTAGTGTGATCCTGGAATATGAGCAGTATTTTTTTAATGACCTTAAAGAAAAATATTTTTATAAAAGTAACTCAATTCTCATTTTTAGTAAATATGAGCTGTACATGGGATAGGAGGTTCTGTTTATAGATGATCTAATTCTCTTTATAAGCTTAATCATTTCAATGTAAGATTAAAAGACACAAGAGTGGATGTTTAAGCTTAAAGAAAGAGGGTCCTAAAATGAATTAGAATGACATGTTTTAAGTGATGTGGAATTTAAAAGCTGTAAGCTCTTCTTTTATGTTTTCTTCAAAGTTTGTAATACTTATTCCTATACTTATCATGATGTTGGCTGATTTTTTAAGCCGAAATTAAGACCCAGTCCAAAACTCTCTCTACAAAATTATATAATTGCAAAGAAAAAAATTTACAGTTACGAAATTTATACAAGATTAAGAAGAAAAAAAAAGAAAAATTTCAACATTATTCTCCACTGAGTCTTTTTCTTTTAAGACATATTTTTCTTTTATCCTCTTAGTTATTGAACTTTTTAAGAGACAAGAGTATTATTTTATAGATGATCTTCATGAGTCACTTTTCCTTGGTTAATAATTATTTTTCATAAAATTATGTATATAGAGAGTCAATTTCAAGGTTTCAAATGTGAAAACAATTGTTCCTTCAAATTATAAATACTCTCAAATCAAGATTTGTATTTTCAAAAGAAATCAGATGTAATAAACAGAAATATTAAACAAGGTTGCCGCAATTTATTCTCGTACTCACAAATCAATAAATTTCGCCGCCGTGCTCGTCAAGGCAAACTCCAATAATTTTTTACATTACTTCAATTCATGTATTTTTTTTATTTATTAAAGTATATTACATGTAAGCCCACTGTGAAAATTATACCATTGGCACAAAAAATCTAATGAATCTTGAATAATTTTAACCAGAAAATGAAAGTAGAAAAGAAATGAAGGTGACCAATGGTTTGCTTAAGCTCCTATCATCATCTCCCAGTAGCTCATTAACTATTTGTCAATATCCACCCTTGAATCTGCATTTATGGCCATCGAAAATTCTTTAGTCATCCTATCTGGAAAATAGTTTTTGTTGCTGTATATTTTCCCTAACTAAACCTTCACTGGCGAATATCAAATATAAATATGGAGAACCAAACTTTTAAAATGCTCTTCATGTTCTTGCTGATATAATATAGAAGAGCTGTTGTTGCTTCCTAAAAGCAAGATCAATTGTTAGATCCCACTGGCCCCAAATGTTTGCCTGATCAATGCAAAGTCTTGTTCTTCAGAAGTAAAATATGTTATATTTCCCCAAATCAACAAAGTGAAAAACTTCTAATAGTGTCAAAACTTGGAGCAGAGATGCCGATGGATACTACAAAAGACAACAGCACATGTTTTCATGAGAATATCCTTTTCATTTCTATACGGCATTTAAGTTGATGCAAACGCCAAAGTCTCATCCTCTTTTAATGATCTATATCTGTCTACAAAAGAATACAACTCAGCAGAAGAACAAATAAGGTTCCTGTACATTAACTGAACTGCCTTGTCTGATCTCTCATCTGATGGGCCCAATCCAATAAACATGAATATCGAATAATTGAGCTGAGTGCTACTTGACCCAATTTTTGGAACTTTGGTAACTTCAACCAAAACAAAACTTAGCTCTGCACAAGTCAAAAAGCTATTCAACAACTTTTGGGACGTACCCTTCCCTTTTGAGTTCCTCACAGAGCAAATAAATTATGTTAATTATATCTATAGAGTCAAGGCATAAGCCATCACCAGCATGAAATTCATGCAAGTGATTCTCAATTTCAATCCAGCTACAACCAGGAGTTTTAGTAATACCCTTCTGTCTCATCAACAATCTCATCCTTGCAGAATCTTCCCACATGTTCAGATTTGCATATATTTTTGATGAGATAATATAGTTCCCAGAATTTGAAGGATCCACCTCCAGAATCATCCGCATAACCCGTTCCCCTATATCTACATTTTTATTCCTTCGACAGGCACCAAGCAAAGCACCTAATGTAACCTTGTCTGGTTTTTCAGGCATTTTCTCAATTAGATCCCATGCCTCATATAAATGACCCGCACGTGCTAAAAGATCAACCATACAAGAGTAGTGCTCAATTTTTGGTACCAATCTGAACAATGTGCTCATCATATCAAACAATCTATAGCCCTCAGCTACCAGGCCAGCATGCACACAAGCAGAAAGCAACCCTACAAATGTTATGTCATTAGGGCGGGCACCTCCTCCCTCATCTGACATGCGCTGAAATAGTGATAGTGCCTCCTTGGCTTTTCCATGAGAAGCAAGTGCAGATATCATTGCATTCCAAGAAGCTTCATTTTTTTGGGGCATTTCTTTGAAAACTCTCTGCGCACTTTCCAAACTCCCACACTTAGCATACATATCAATCAACGAAGTAGCAACAAAAATATCATGTTGAAATCCTCTTTGTGATGCATATTCATTAATCTGTTTCCCCAAATCAAGAGCGCCAATGGTAGCGCATGCAGAAAGCACTGCAGTCACGGTAATTTTATTTGCCTTAACATTGTCGTCCTTCATGGCATGGAATAAAGAGATCGCTTCATCCGCCATTCCATTCTGAGCATATCTGTCATGTATGTGAAAATCACAGGAGAAGTTAAAACAATTTTTCAGGAAAACCAAGACAGATCCGTAAGTGCAAAAGCGATAGCAACATGAACCAAAGTATGGATAGAATTTATCTAATTATTGTATTACTCACACAATTTTGCTATTAAACATTAAAATTAGAAGAAAAAAACAAAGAAAAATGAAACCAGGAGCGTTCCAATTGTCCATGTCTCCACAATGTATTTGAGATGACACAGGTACTATTTTGAAGGGTCTGTGCTTCTTTGACATGAATAAAGCATGCTCGACCAGACCTACTACTAACCCAACACTACTATACGTCCATACACATAATGATGTTCATACAACCCAAAAGATAGAACCAAATAACTCCAGGCCTATTCGAATAATTTATCTATAAACATTTATAAGAAGAGAAAAAAAAATTATAGTTTCTCCAGAAGTTAAAATTAGCTTAAATAAAAGCTAATTTGTAAAAATTTTCTCAAATTAACTTCTCCAGAAAACTTATTTTTCACTTATACCTAAATTAATTTTACCTTGTACAGAAATTTATTTCATTTTCCTTCTTATTTTCTTCTCTTGTAGGTATACATATCAGACCCTTAATCTCGAGAAAGAGTCTGAACAACAAACTCACTCACCCTGATATAACAGCATTCCACGTGATAACATCTCTTGTAGCCATGCTATCAAAGATCCTTCTAGCAGACCCCAAATCCCCACACTTAGCATACATACTAATCAAAGCAGAACCAACAAACGAGTTAACAGCCATGCCACGTTCCACAACAAACCCCTCCACCCACCTCCCCAACTCCAAATCCCCCAACTCCCCACAAGCCCCAAGCACACTCACCAGACTCATCTCATCCGGCTCAAACCCGTCCCGCCTCCCCATCTCCCCAAACACCCCCACAGCCTCCCTGGCACAGCCCGCCTTCGCATACCCAGCAATCATGGAGTTCCATGACACCAAGTCCCGGTGGGGAATTTCATCAAACACCTTGCGCGCACAAGCGAGGCGGCCACACCTCGCGTAGGTGGTTATGAGGGAGTGAGCGCAGTGGGGGTCCGAGTGAAAACCAAGCTTGAAGAGGAGGGAATGGGCAACACGGGCGTGGGAAATCTCAGCGAGGTTGGCGCAAGAGAGGAAAAAGAAGGGGAAGGTGAAGTTGTTGGGGGTGAGGGAGAGGGACTTCATGCGGTAGAAGAGGGTGAGGGCAAGAGGGTAGTTGTGCCAGGTTGTGGTGAGGGCGCGGATCATGATGTTGAAGGCGTAATCGTTGGGGTGGGGAGTTATGTGGGAGAAGATAAGAGAAGCGTAGGTGAAGTCTTTTACTTGTATGGCTTTGGAGAGAAGGTGGTTGTGGTGGTTGTAAATGGAGTTCACCACCATTTGGGTATGAACCTGTTGGACCGTCTTCGTCGACCAACATTGCTTCGCCAGTAACACCAGAGATTCCGCTGTCTGGTAACACTTTCCACCGTTGCCGCCAACTCCGACATTTTCAAACGCTGCAAGCATCCTCAGCTACCTCATCTGCAACCATTTTCTGTTATGTTAGTTAATAATGATGTTGTCCATGTGTATTTGGGCTGGGCCTGTAGGTACCTGGTCTTGTTAGTCCTAATCTACACGGTTGTTCCGGCACCCTTATACGTTTTTTATGCATCCTAATAAAAAAATTTAATGTCACAATTGCTTTTATAGAAATTAATAAGAATAGGATGATATCTTATTCGGTTGTTAATTTTTTCTCAAATGACAATCAGATAAGGTGTCATCCGGTTCTCATATTTCAAATCAAAAAATAAATCCTTTCATCGTCAAGAACATCCTAAAAATGAGACTTTAAGTAAGAGTTTCAAGCCTAATGAAACTTCATATTTACTGAAACTTCATATTTACTATTACTCCATTGTTATTTCAAGGCTGGCAATGTTAAGAGGATAGAGGCGATTGAGAAAGAAATTTATGAAGGTCATGTTTTGATTTGGGGTTTGGGATGTTCTTGACGGTGAACGGATTAATTTTTCGATTTAGACTATGAGAACCGGATGAGTTTCATCCAGTTATCATTTTGATTTGGAAATGAGAACCGGATGACACCCTTATCCGGTTGTCATTTGAAAAAAAATTAACAATCGGATGAGCAGGTCATCCGGTTATCGTTTGAAAAAAAATGAAAATTGAATGACATGCTCATCCAGTTGTCAATTTTTTTTTTAAATAACAACCGGATGGGGAGCCCATCCAATTCTCATTAATTTCCATAAAGATAATTATGACATTAAAATTTTTTATTAAGATGCAGGAAGAACTCGTCCCCACTCTATTACTCATGAATGAACCACACTTACTTCCTGCACTCCATAATTTACTTCCCGCACCCTATTACTGATAAAAAGACAAAAGTATACCTTCGAAAAGTCCTTTCGATAATATGTATTTTTGACTTACAGAATGATATTTCTAAAATATATTTCTTAACTTTCCGAAGTCTTTTTCATAATGTATTTTTTTACATTCAGAAAATCCAGTCTCTTCCGAAATACTCATTCTATAAGTCTCTTTCAGAATATTCATTTTATAATTACTTTTTAGAATTCGATTTTCGAAAGCCTATAATGCATCTCAGCATGAAAAATCATCTTAAACTTATTTACAATATCTTCTCTTATTTCCAAAATAATCCAAACTCGTCCACAACAAGTTACTAGAGAAAAATGTCACCACCTACTCCCGTAGCTCTGCTAACAGAGTTGGCCGTGAACTATAACACTTCTTTTTCCATATTAAACTTTTAACGACACAATTGAAATTTTGAAAATTTTATGAGGTGCAGAAAGTATTTGAAGAAGTCCAAATAGCAATTGCCTTCATGAAGTTCTACATAATAATAAATACATATCCTTGAAAGCTTGCATTAAATTTAGGTTTGGAATTATACATGTTGTTGTTCTGCTTTAGTGGGACACATGAGGTAGTTAGGTGATTTGGTTTAACAAACCGACTTTGTATTGGAAGCATGTCAAAGAATTGGCCAAAAGTTAGAAATTATTTATGAGAAATAAATGATTGAAAGTAATGAAATATACATATTAATGGCACAACAAATTTTTGAAAGTGACAATAGTACAAAAGCAAGTGAAGAATAACATTATTCATATTCATGTACCATCTCAAAATCACTCATTTAAGTCTAAACTTGAGAATTAGGTAGTATATTGTTATTGTCAGTTTCTATTAGCAGAATTGATTAAAAAAAATACAAGTGATAAAATAGTTTTTACCTGATTAATTTAGATTCTCTATTAAAGAAACTGAGGAGATCTCAGACCAAATTTAGCTGAGTTTTCACACTCAATTCTTATCATGTGTCATTTTCATTATATAAAATAAAAGAGGAATATTAATAATGTTATTATTTCACGTGTGACGGTTGTAAAGATTTTAGGTGAGAAATTTTTATTTGTGGTTGTGGTTGAAGATTAAAACCTTTGACAGTGACACAAACGGTCAAATGATTGTGTAACTAAATTGTGATTGTGAAGAGGCACAAAGAGAGAAAGTGTGGGTGTGTAATAAACTGAAGAGTGTTGTATGTGTAAAATTTAAATATGATTTCAACCCTATTACTACCTATCAAACCAATTTCTAATATACTAAACTTCAGAAAACAGTAACAAAACAAAGTTAATGAATTCTGCTTTTAGTTTTTATTAATACTTTTTTTTTTTTACTTTTTAAAATTAAAGGTTATTACATTTCTCTCTGGAACTGTAAACAGTAATGTGGATGATTAAAAGTCAGATTATTATTTGAGATATATTCAATAAGTTTGTTCTTTTAGGTGATTCCGAATATATCTTATTTAAGAGAAGTTAATATAATAACACAAACGAATAATGTAATGATCTACTTTTGGAGTACTATAAGATAAAATGTTAAGTTAAAAAAATAATAAAAATTATTTAAGCTAAGAAGGTGATATATATATATATATATATATATATATATATATATATATATATATCATCTAAAAAATATTGCTTAAATAAGAAAATTACATAAAATTAATACTTTTGTTATAATTTAATGTATGCTTTAAAATATTTTAATGTCTCTTTTAGAATTTTATTGATATGATTTTTTTATATCAAAGTATACCATTATACTATTAGTTGGATTCAATGAAATCACTTAATTTTTTTTATATAAAATTTGTTCTTTGGACATCTTTTAAAATGGTTAATGAAATGACGATTACCAAAGTCCTACATGTGGTGAATGTATTAAGTAATTAATGACATAAGATATTTAAATTTTATTAATTCTTGTATTGCTATTTAATATAACAAGTGTTAAGAGTCATCTTAATTGATCAATGAACATGTAAATTTTGATATTAAGTGTTATTACGCGACAGACAAACGTGTATATAGTGTTGTTGAACAACGAGTCTAATTGTATTCCCTTACTTATTAAAGACTTTTAAGTAAAATTAAAGATGTATGATGTACTACAGTAATGATTATGTGTTAACTAAATAGTTGATTATTTTACATTTACTTGTTTTAGATTTAAGTGTTTAAGTTTGTGTATATTTTAAAGTTTTAATATTTTTTGTTCTATTATTATAATATTTTTTTTAATTTCATCCCATTATTTTAAAAGTTTTAAATTGACTCAATGTGATTTCTTCTTTCTTTCGTAAAATTGATGATGACAACATTACACATCAACAAGTAACTAATTAATAAAAGTTATTTTATTGATAAAAGTGACATACAACGAAATAGAAAAAAAACTATTAAATCTATTTTGTAATAAATATATCAAATGTATACATAAAATTATGGTGACAATTATAAATTAAGAAAATAATTTAAATTTTGAATAAAAATATTATTACGATTAAATCATAAGAATACTGTTTATTAATTAAAAGAAAAGCCCACTCATTTTAAAATTGTCACATATATGTTTGTGCTCGTGTGCATACATATATGACAGATTCATCAATAATGAGTATTCTTAGGATGAAATTGGATCTCATTTCCGAAATCGTAGTAATAGAGATTCTTGGAGATACCCTCCAAAAGAAAGGAACAAACAAAATTCTGAATTATGGTCACCATTGGAAATACACGTGCCTCAATGTAAAGAAGGAAAAATTGGGGGAGAAAAAATAAAAAGTGCATGTTATATTTTCTTTTTCTTCTTTTAATTTATTAAGGAAATCATGTGGAATAAATTGTATCACATGTTTACTATATATTCCAAGATGGAAAAGCATGGGAATACTTATTCGGTGCATGAATGCATGAGAATAGAACCAGAAAACTTTTGTATGCAACTAAATAATAATTAATAAAAAAAAGGCAATTAGGAAATATAATTTCATTTTATTTTTTACAAACTGTAGAAAGTAAAACAAATATGCATAACAATATAAGGAAATAAAACTAAGCAAGAAAACTTAGTTGGTGATAAAGTTGTTGAGGTTAAGAGACTATAATAATAACTTGACTTAAATGAAAGTGTGTTTAGTCACATATAGGATAGTATACATGGACTTTAATAAGTTTGACTCATTTAATGCTTAATGTCTGTCAACGTTTAGAAAAAGATTAATCAACTATGTGATGATATTAACTTTATTTGAGTTTTACAATTGGGTTTATGGATCAATATCAACATTTATATTTAGTTATCTTATGAATTATTCTTACTCGTTATATTTCATGAACATGTTCTCACAAAGATATGAAAGTGTATTTCATTTGTTTTAATGCATACTAAGTGATTATTTGTATCATAATTCAAAGGACAACAACAATATTTTCACTTACCATACTACATATTCCTTTTAATGCATAGGCAAACTATCATCACTCACTAATTGTATAATAGGGTAATAGACCTACATAATTCATTATATTTGCACCATAATTAATTAAGTAGGACAAAACTCATTAAGATATTTAGATTTGGAGCACAGTTAAGTATGCCCTTATTATAATAAATAATATTCATATTTAGACAAAAGTAACATTTAAACTTTAGAAAAAAATTTCATATTTAATCCTTTTCAATTATTATGAACAGAGTAAGTTGATAATTATTTAAATTAAGATATTATCAATAAACTTTTGATTTTTCAAATCAATCATCATCAATTAAAAACATCTCACTTTTATTTCTACTATCTTTCCTTTATTTTAATGTCACTTTCTCTTTATTTTGTTTTCTTTTTCATTCTTCCAATAATGCAACCAAAGGCTTAAAGTTGAAGATAATAAATATTTTACCGATGTTGACCTTAGACGGCATGGCCTAATTTCACTTTCGGTGCATGCATGCTTCCACTTTCACTTAATTGCTTTAAGTTTCATCTTTTAATTCAAAACACCCAAATGCAAAAACCTTTTAAGAAAAATGTTTCATTAAAGAGAAAACTCCTTATTTTGAAGATGAAACTTTTTCAGAACTTTTTAATCAGGAGTGTGTTTTATAAACTAAATAAGTTAATTCTATATCATTTTATTTGTTTTGTTTTGAAATTTTAAATTAGATGTGATTTGTTTTGTTTTGAAATTTTAAATTAGATGAGTTTAGTGCGTGAATTTATTTTGCAAAACAATTATTTTACTAATGATATTTTTAAATATTATTTTGGTTATATCTAGCAAATAGTTGATAACTTAAATAAAAGCTACTTCTTCTTCTTTTCGGACGAGTTAAACTTACTAATTATATTAGAAAGTGTTCAGTGAAATTGGTGATATAATTGATTGATAAATGTAAAATAATATTGAAATATGTTTATATTTTGTATATTTTATAAACAAAATAGTAATTTAAATTTCTTGCCGTATCTTGAATAATAAAAAATTATCAAAATTATAAAAACAAACTCTTTTTTTCTTTATTTTAATTTATTTCATTTAATAAATATATACAAAATGAGAAATGAAACTAGAAAAGTTATTGTTGTATTTTTTAAGTGATAAATTACTTAAGGCTAATTTAAACATGAAATTTAAAAGTCATTATTTTTCCTTTTGAAAAGTTAGAAATTTTCATAAACCCTAGTTTTATTATTATTTTTTTTATCTTGAAAAAGGTCAAACAAACCTATATTCTTTCAAAATTTGTAATGGTCCAATTAAAACGTCACGCGGAACAATTATTAATTTATTGCTAAAAATTTCTACGCCAAGCTTTTAATTTTATTTTTTCATTAAATTAAATATGTCATTGATTAATTTGAAAAAAAAAATGTATTCAGGTTCACAGACACTTTTTTTTTAAATATGAAGTACAACAAGTCCACAACTTTGAACATACATCTTTGATCAAATACAAGTTTTATGATAGGTTAGGTTTAAAAAAAAAAATTAAAAAAAGTAAAAAAGTTAAACGACTTTATAAATATTTAATAAAAGGTAAATAAAAATAAATTATATAATTGAATATTCACTGTAAACAGAAACTAAACTCAGTTTTATTCCAATAGACAACAAGAGTTTGACGGAGGTTAATGATGATGTGCTTAACATTACGGGTGTAGAAATGCCACATGGAAACACAATCATTGGAATTTTCACCTATAATTAACACGTGGCGAGGAACGGAGTGAACACGGTAACACACCAAGCACGTGACCTTCCAGAAACTTCGGCGAAACTCGTGGCTGGAAATGGCGGAAGAATCTAGCGGCCAGCAGGAGGCCACGTGGCTACGCAACCACGTGGGTATCCTACGTGGCACCCTCATTCCACTGAAAATGATTCGTTCATTTTATACGTTGGCCACTCCGAAGAAACAAGCGAAGACACAAACAAACTCTGTTTCTCTTTCTCTCTCTCCAACAAGAAGAAAGCGCCAGAAAATAAAAGGGAAAAGAAAGAGTGTGTGTTGTTGACTCTTTTGGTAGTGGGAATTTGAGATTTTGGGAATGGGCATGAATAATGGCGAGGGAACTGAAGGAGGGGCATTGCAGAGGGTGCTTTACATGTGGGGTTACCTTCCCGGAGCTCTGCCGCAGAGGACGCCGCTCTTGACTCCCGTCGCTGTTAGGTATCCGCCGTGTAGTTACTCGTGGAATGATGTTTGCGGCGGCGGTTGTGGATTCGCTATTGCTATCTCTGGTGCCTTATCTTTTTCATTCCTTTAATTATATTTTGTTTCTTCCAAAATTTGTTTGGATTTGAAAATTAAGCAGGTTTGGGGGAAATTGTTGAACTCTATTGATGGAAGATTGGAGCAGAAACTCAATTTAGTTCAGCGGCTTGAGCTTCCTTGTCTAATTTTATTCTCATTGAAGTTTTTTTTTTTTTTTTCTTCTCTCGGTCTGTAGGGGAGTATGAGTGAACAGTGATTTTTGTATTTTTGTTTATAGTTTTATTAAATAAAGTATTGCGCTTTTGAACTTTGATGGGGTCTTATTTTGTTCGGTTGGTCAAATATGGTCAAACACTGAAATATAAGGAGGTGAATTAAGGAGGTTGTTTGGAGTTTTGTGAGGCTTTCATTACTGTTTTACTTGAGACAATTCATTGTTACTACCAATCTCTCGCCCCTCATCTCATGGAATGTGTTGTTGTTTTTCCCTGTGTTGTAAATTATTTAGGTGATAATAGTATTTGGGTTATGGCCTATCTCTCTTTCGGTTTCTTTCACCATTTTTTTTGTATCAAGGATTCATCATTACTCACGTGTTCTTCCTTAATCAGGCTCAGGGAAGCTCATCACGTGGGGCTCGACAGATGATTTAGGCCAAAGCTATGTGACTTCTGGCAAGCACGGGGTAATGCATAACTATTTATGGAATAGACCCTGACTTCTCTCTCTTATTATATCGTTTTGCTGTGTCAACAAACTAACATTTCTGGTTTATTTGTAAAGGAAACTCCAGAGCCTTTCCCTCTTCCAACTGAAGCCTCTATTGTAAAAGCTGCAGCAGGGTGGGCTCATTGTGTTGCTGTAACAGGTAAGGTGGATTTTCTTACTTTTCTTGCCTGATAGAAAAAGAAGAAGAAATGAGATGATGAGAGTGAAAGGAGAAGACTAAACTAAAATAGAACCTATAGTTTTGGTTTTCTAAAAGGCTTTTCATGTATCTATTATTTTAACAAGTAACACTTCCAAAATGAATTCAACAATATCATCCAACTGGAAAAGAGTATTTTTGTCTTGTACATTAATCAAGTTTCCTACAAATATGTTTTGCCACAGAACATGGAGAAGTTTATACGTGGGGATGGAAAGAATGTATACCCTCTGGGAGGGTATTTGGTGAACCGTCGACGGGGGTAAGTCTTGAAAAAGATGTAACAGGAAGGCATAGCCAATTATCGACAGAGCAAGGTATGTTTGACCTCTTTACAACAACAGCTTATGTACAGCTAGCTGTCCCTCCCAAGGAGTGGTCTAAGCAAGCCAAGGTGCTCCAAAGAAGGAGTGGGGGATATATGATAGAATCTTGCAACCCAAAAAGGAAAGAAGAAAAAAAAAAAAGCGTTTTGTGGTTTAGCCCTCTATGATGAACCCTCATTCCCTACCTGGATGTACTGCCTCCAGTTATCCCTCCCTGGGGGGGACCATGACCCTTGTTATTGGTGACTGATGTAGAGTTGTTTTGCAATAGTGAGCCCTCGTTCTCAAGGCTCAAGATCTACTGGAGGTACTGCCTCTAATAACAGTGGAGAAGAAACTACAAAGCGAAGAAGAGTATCTGCAGCAAAGCAAACAGCTGAAAGCTCGTCATCCACGGACAATAGTCTGACAGCGTTTCCATGTCTTGTCACACTAAATCCAGGAATAAGGATAGCTAGTGTTGCTGCCGGTGGACGCCATACACTTGCATTGTCAGGTACAGGACCTTGTAATGGACTAGTTTTAAACCTAAGTCTAAGATTTGTATGTTATTTTCTTCCCATTGTGTAACTTGGTTTGATTGATGCATCTTTGATGTTAAGAGGTATCATTGATTTTGGTTTTATGAGAGTTTCAGATACAGGACTGGTGTGGGCTTGGGGCTATGGAGGTGAAGGACAGCTTGGTTTGGGTTCAAGAATACGTATGGTATCCTCTCCTCATCTCGTTCCATGTATTGATTCTTCTTATTATGGTAAAGATAGATCTGCTACACTGGTTCGAGGAAGCATGGGTTCAGAGGGGCAAAGTTTTAGAGTTCCTGGAAGTTACATAAAGAGAATTGCCTGTGGAGGTCGACATAGTGCAGTAATTACAGGTACATATGTGTCAGTCTATTTAGCAACTCAGCTGGACCACCTGCACCTTAGTTCTTTGAAGAACCTAAAATGAAAATATCTACATGCTTTGTTTATAATGTTGCAATTTTCCTACCTGGTGTCAAAATTTGGTGCTTAGAAGGAGAAAACTAGTTTCTTAATGGATCGATGGACTGATTAGAATTGTATGATTTGACAAGGAGAAATAATATCTTAACATTAGATCCAAAAACTTGTGAAAATATTGATCTATAAATAGTGTTGTCTTTCTGGATACTAGATTAAGAGTTAGTTTTACTTATAAAAACTTTGTTTAGTAAGCTTGTTTTGTTTCCAGAAACTCTTTTTATGTTATCTTTGGTAAATTTGTTTGTACTAATATTGGATTATCTATCTTTTGAGTTGACAGATGCTGGAGCCTTGCTTACTTTTGGTTGGGGACTCTACGGACAGGTAAAATTTAAAGTGAACCGGGATACTATTTTTAACTACTGCAAGTTCATATTTTATTTGGCAATGTAAGATGAATTTGTAACTATATACTGTCACCAACATTCCCAATTTATTTTCATGGCTTCATAACTAAGGTTACTGATGTAGTGGGTATGTTATAGCAGATCGAACTTGCAGAGTTTTTCCTTAAATTTTGTCGGTGTTTATTGCAAATAAAATAAATGGTTCCTAAATCCTAATATTAGAAAATCCCATTCTGATGCAGTATTCTTGTCAGCGACTGAACTTAAATTCTCTCTCGTTCAGTTCTGCTTTTGCCTTTCATTTATTTTCATGATCTTATCAGATAATAGTGTAACCCCTTGATAATAAGGAGCGTCCCATGCACTGAGTTACCTCACTTTGCATGTCATATCACCAACATCCTATTGTTTATTTTGCTATCTAATACTTCTCTGGCACTGGGAAAAATGAAGTGCAACGTGACTTAAAATTTGTGCTTTGACTTGCCTTAGATTGTGGGAGTATTATTATTCCACATGAATCCAACTGAATTATGTGATACTCGGTTGAAATATATTCATCTGTGGCACTGTTTGGATACCATCACCCCTTAACCATTCTTAAGGATGAATCTGTAGGTAAAGTAGAATATGGTGGACAAAAGCAAGTAGATGTTGAAGATGTGGTTCACTCTAACAAGGGATTATTTATTCTATTCCTTTACAATATTTTATCTTTCTTGTCACCTCTTAGTCAATGCATGCTTAAGCTCATTATACTCTATTCATGTCATCTTGTTTTGGTCAAGTGTGGGCAAGGAACTACCGATGATGAACTAAGCCCAACTTGTGTATCTTCCTTATTGGGTATCCACATAGAGGGAGTTGCTGCTGGACTGTGGCATACAGTCTGTATATCTGCTGATGGTGATGTGTATGCATTTGGTGGTAATCAGTTTGGGCAGCTAGGAACTGGTACTGATCAAGCTGAGGTATGCTATAATTAGTGTCATCCCATAGATTCCCCACTCAGTTTGTCGCGAAAACAAAACATAATCACCCGATTATATCAATCACCAGTGTATGGTGATTGTACATTCGTCATAATATTGATGTCACTGAATGTTTTGACAGTTCTATTTGTTGAGGCAACCTGTGATTCAGTTTTTTAAGTATTAACTTCAATTTTGAAACAGATTCTACCAAGATTAGTGGATTCTCCGAGTTTGGAAAATATGCATGCAAAGATTATATCGTGTGGTGCTCGTCACACTGCTTTAGTAACAGGTATACCATCTTACGGGGACATGCTTATGTCATTTTAATAGCTGTCTAATCAGAGTTAGGCTTCCATTATTGAAGTCATTTAACACATCTCTAAACACTATATTAATCTGAATATGTGCTTGATATTTCTGAAGTAGATGAGCAGGGAGCACTTAAAATTTCCCCACTTGTTAATCATTCGTTCATGTTCCCAAAGTTTGGTTGAATGTCCTGTTACTAACACAACAATTGTGGAAAAAGTAGGCTGTAACATATATGTTTTGTCAAAAATGTAGAATGTCGATTCCAATGTGAAGGGATGTAAGGTAAAAAGATTCTTTAATTATGTGATGTCCATAAAGACAATGGTGCTAGTCAAACTGAATAATCTCGGGCAGGGTTTGTATTGAATGGGTTATATAATCTCTGTTTATTTTTACTTTTTGCATTAGTCACCAGGGCCTTATCCACAACTAATGTTTAATTTTTAATTTTATTGGCACTTCTAAAGACATACACATGTAAACTGGCATGTATATTCTTCATACATTTAATTAGTTTTCTTTCTTTCGTTTATTTTCTTCAAGAGGGTGGAAGAGTTTTCTGCTGGGGATGGAACAAATATGGACAGGTACTAATATCACACTACCACTTTTATTTTTAGTGTAGACTTGTGCTGGTATTAGCAACATTCTAAGTTGTGATTTCTGGGTGTGACAGCTTGGCCTTGGGGACGTGATTGACCGTAACGTTCCTTCTGAAGTCACCATTGAAGGCTGTGTTCCTAAAAATGTTGCTTGTGGCTGGTGGCATACTCTTCTCCTGGCCGAGTCCCCCACCTGATGTCATGGTTTATCCGAGGCTCTTGATCAAATTTTGTTAGTTAGCTTAGCGGTTCTTTTGAAAGGCAATGGTTAATGTACATAAAATAGTGGTATACTCTTCATACATGTGTGTATTGTTTCATGGTGTGCTACTTGTGAATAACCATGACTAGCTCTAGTATTTAACACCATCCAAAAGCGATAATATTGCTTGGAAAGAAGTATTATTGAGTCCTTTCCACCTATGTAACATTCTTAACCATTGTGTATATTATATTTTATTGTACAGACTATTCAGTATAGTTATATGCACTGGATGTTAGTATGCTGGCATGTAATTGTTGGATAGGTGTAAATGCAATCCTTTAAATCAATACATACATAAACCATATTTCACCCAACTCAACTTCCTTATTTTGTTATGGATCAATAGCTTCTTACTATACAGCATTTACTACCATTACACATTTACTGAATCAACTTTAGACCATTCAACCAGAGATATATTGATTACAAAAAGTAATTTTCTTGTTTAGGATCAAATCCCTTTATCATTAGAATCATGGAATCAAACTCAAATATTCCATTACGTCAAATTCACACTGATTTATTTTATCCCTTTTTGGCATGGACTCTTTCAACTTCTTCCAAGATTGCTGAAGACCACAGGAAGAGTGAAAGACTATCCTATGTAAGGACCACCTCTCCCATCCAAGGGTTTTTTTCTGAACCAAAATAAAACAGGCCTTTTCTTTTGTGTAAATAGCAAAAATAAGATGCAACATGAGGGATTAAGGTTATATATATTTCCAATTTTGTGTTTTTTTTTTATTATTCTTTTTGGTCGAGAACAAAACATAGTAATTAGGAATTATTCCATGAAAGCGAACCTGGGCCTAATAGTCAAATCAGTTCTCATAGAAGATGCTCTCAGATCCTTATTTCTGGTACTTCTCCAACTTCACAGTCAATGGCTTTAATAAGGTTGTCTTAGACCATTCAATGTGTTTTCACTATCATATTCATCCTTTGAGAATGATATATGATATGATATGGTATGGCTTGTGAAACAAAATTGCGGTTCCAAATTACAATTGGTCACTAATCACTAATCAACAAAATAACAATAACAAAATTTAAAAAGTGGAACTATCATTTTGTAGAGACCATAAAAACTCCTGTAGCCAAATAATTTGCCCTGAATGCTGAGTAGATGCTCCACCTTCCATTTTAGGTTGATAGAGGTTGGCAGTTATTGTATATTCCCCCATCATGAATTCAACCTAGTATTTAATCTTATCGTTGACATCACACTAAATCTTGATCATGCTTCACACTGGTTTTAGTAATTGCCTCTTAATCAAAATCAAGTAGGTGAGGTAGCTAGTATCAAACTCACTTTTGTTGAACAGAGTCTGTCAAAGAATCAAAACCTTTCCTTTAATGTACAGAAAAGCTTGTTAATAAATGTTCTTAAAAGCATTTATGAACATTGCAATCGTTCCTTTATATATAAATCGTGTACTTTTTTGAAACAATAATATTAGGCAGAATCACTATCTGTAGGAAAACTCTCACTTTGAATATTGGAATATTGAAACTCAAATTTAAAACATCTAGTTAAGTTTATGTAAACAAATAATTCTATTGTGCTCTTAAGAATGCAATTGTATTATATATTTGTTGTTTGGACTGTTTCATTAGAATAAAATGCAACCATTCAAAGAAGATACATTTGATCTATATGAAAACATTTGTTAAAAAGTTTATATCAGAAACAGATAATAACTAATATCATTAATATATTAATAATTATAGTTGAAATATTTAATTTATTGATTATTTAGTTAACATTTTTTATTTATTTAATATGAAGCAAATGGAGTGTCCAATTTCGGAAGTAATGCCCTGGCACTGAATTCACTACTGGCATATGGACCAAGTTATTTAAGTATAATAATATCAATGTTGGCTTTGTAACCAAAGCATTTTTAATAATACTCCATGCCAGCTTATCTGCGACAAATCTAGATATACTTTTTTTTAACAATTCTCATATTTTTAATATATTACAAATTATAATTCGTTCTTCGTTTTTATATAAAACATTTAATATTAATTTTCTGATTCATAATGTCAGATTTAATTATTTTTAAGCAGTTATGTTAAATTTGTAAATTGAGTATTAATAATCAATGTCCAAAACTGCTTGACCAGATCTAAGACTTATTATAGTGTCGAAGGAAATTCAAAATTCAACACGTTTAGTTAGGCCATTTGCGTGTAAATTAATTATCCCTTTCGAGAATTTGACTCCAATTTAAAGAAAAATTATAATAACACAAAAACAATTTAAATAAATTATGTGTTTCACATTGTCACACAGTCCCCGACGTTACAGTTCTTACCTCACTATAATTAAATTAATTCACATATCCATGTCAAAATATTTTATCTGAAAGGTAACACCAAAATATAACTTAGTACATGTACAAGATTTAATTTATAATTAACATTTTCTGAAAATAAAATTATTTATATGGAGTAGAAGAATATAACGTATGAGAAAAGAATAATTAAATAGATAAACTATTTATTTCTTGAGATAGGAAAGAGTAACCAACAATAATTTTATATAATTTAAATACTCTAAAGAATAGAAATTGACTATGTAACGCCTTTCTGGTGAGGAATTATTGCCTACTAAAATATATAAGCAAAATAAAAAAGTCAAGTTTTCTTAGAATCTAACAACTTTACTTTATTTACGTATTCAATAGTAATATAAAGAAAAATAAAATACCAATCAATATGAAATATTTACAAAACTTTGAATTTAAAAAATTTTCTTAACTGATATCAAGGTGGGCAAGTTCAGTATAAAATTAATAAAAATATCTTCTTACATAATAAATTTGAACCTTTTGAAATATTTTTTTTAAATTGTTTTTTTAACAAAATATTTTCAAAGAATTGTTACCAAACAAGAACCTTTGAAGGCTTGCTCTCACTCTTATTGTTATCTATGTAAATTCATAAAACTAAAATACGACATTTAACTAAAAGAGTGAGATAATAGTTTTTAAATAATATTATGCATTATTTGTGGTAATTTAAACATGTTTTACAAAAAAAAAAAAAAGAACAAAAACTGATTATATATATATATATATATATCAAACATGGATATATTTTTCTCAGAAAAGAAAAAAGAGATACAGAGTATCTATCGGGAATATGCCTGTTTGGCTACACTGAGTCTATAACCATGATTGTGAAATGTCAATTGTGAATTTACTTTGTTGCCCATAGTTGAGTAATTATTTCATAATGAATACTTAATTAATTAGTACTATAATGATAGTACCAACGGCCATTATTTATGAAAAGTATAATAATACTATATAAGATGGTTAATTCATGTTAAAGACAGTATTTCAAATAGAACAAAGAATATTTAAGGGGATATTTGTGAATTATGACGTCATAAAGTTAATATACCATGTGGTAAATTATGATAAGATAATATTCTAACTTAATATTTACATTTAATTTATCTTTAAATTAAAAAAAAAAAAAAGCGTTGAAAAAGAAAGGAAATTTCATGAGATGGTACAACAATAAATAATTATAGAAAAGAACAAAATGGTGAAGAAGGCACAAACTTTGGTAGCATGTAAACTACAGAGACAAAATAATAAGGAAGTAACACCTCACAGTTACAACAACATAAGAAGATTCAGAAAAAGTGGACAAATTCCGAAACAACGTAGCAAGCCACCGACACCCAAGAAAGAGAAAATCCACGCCCATAGGATAACCTTTTTTTATTAATAATTTTTTTTTAAAATTACGTGGAAACTTTATCCTATATTTAATGTTTTTTAAATTTTAATGTATATTTAATTAAGTTTTTTTAATATTAACGAGGTGGGCATGGCAACTTTCTTGGTTTTTAAAATAATTTAATTATGATAATTATTTAGTGATGATTGGTTAACGTTGTATGATAAATAAAATAAAAGAGAAAAAAAAGTGAGAAATAAGATAGAGTAGTTATAATTTACGGTTGGCGCGTGTGGGTGTTATATAAAGAGGGAGATGGAGGAGAAGGAATTGGGGGTTGTTCTTATTGGATTCATTCGTTGTGGATTCCGACTCGCCGCGTTGACTCGGTCCGGGTTGGAGTAGACTCAGTTCGCTTTTTCATTCTCGCCGATCCAAAGGTATTTCTCATTCAACCAATGCCATTGCCGTTTCTTCTGTTCTAATCAATCAATGCATGTTCTTTCCGAATTCCGATTGTTCAATCGCCACGTTCCTGCTCCTCATTTTTCTTTTTTTGTTTCTTTTGCTCTGCTTTTGATTTCCGTTACATATTTCAGTGTGTTACTCAGATCTGGTGCTGCTGTGTGTTGCGGAAGTCCCTGCTCTCTCTCTGTAGTTTTTTTTTTTTTTTTCTTTGGCTTTGTGTTTAATTGATTTTTTTGTTGTGGTATTTTAGTTTTTTTTTCGTGGTTTTTTGAAAATTTCGTGCTGAAGGTTATAGAGAGGTAGTAAATTGTAGTTAAACTTGTTTGGAAGATCGGGGG
>Ga0099825_1001605_pt1 | contig 29120 bp, 13 predicted proteins | sample SiratroredBW_FD_76838 | JGI IMG/M metagenome (GOLD analysis project Ga0099825, IMG submission 76838) | Root nodule microbial communities of legume samples collected from California, USA - Siratro red BW | ecosystem: Host-associated > Plants > Roots > Nodule | place: USA: California | collected...
TATTTTATATATATATATATATATATATATATATATATATATATATGTTTTTTGTTATATAATTATATATATATATTTTTTTATTTTTTTTCTCTATAAAAATATTTTTTTTTTTTTTTTTTTTTTTTTTTTTTTTTTTTTTTTTTTTTTTTTTTCTTAAAAACATTTTACAGGCAAAGGATCATTATGAGGGTGTCATGAAAAACAAGGTCCTACTTGATATTGAGGAGGCAGAGGACCACTATCAGGAGCTCACAAAGAAGCGCAAGGTGCATTTTGCTTAAGATTAGTGATGTAAATATTTTAGACCGAACTATCATTATATTCTTATCACTTTTTCTATTAGATGCGAAAGCAAGTGTGTGGTCAATGAACTGGACCATAAGTTTTTAGCATGTTAAAGCTAAAACTTTTCTCTTGAGATACTAGGAGATACTATTAATTAATGTGAATATTCAGATATTGTAGTGGTACAATGAGTTATTGTTAGTTATTGTATTTATTTCAATAATTTATTTCTGGGGTGGTGGAGTCCTATATGTAGCCTCTTGTACAATTTGCGTTAAGAATCTTAATAAGAATTTCTTTCCTACCGTAATCTCTTCTCTAACTTATTTCAAGTGTTTCAATATAAGAAGAAATCAATTACTTACAGTTTTTCCACTATATAAATTTGAAGTAGAAATTGACTGAAGGTTATGCAGGATTGCATTCTGCTTAATTTTTTTTTCTTGTTTTGATAGCATCTTATCTAGGAAATATTTGGACATCAGAAAACCTTAAGATCCACTGGTCTCTGTATTCACTTGATATTCCATTTGTCATGGAAACTGCCGCTGCCTAGCTAACCCAGATTGACAGCCATGTAATCCTAAAGTATGAAATTATTAAAATTGTCCAATACAAATACCAAAGTGACAACAAATCCCTATTAATATAAATATTGTTTTATTCCTCATGTTGCAATGCAAACCCTATTCTTATTCTTATGCCATAATCCATGAGAAGATCAATGTTCTTCCCTTGGCAAAGCAACAGAGAGCAAGAGAAGTGTTAGGAAAAAGTATTGTGTAAGCTCAGAAGAGCAAGGCATTCCCATTGCATATTGGACAAGAAGCCCAATGAATCAAAACCTTTTTGGAAGATAAGGAAACAAACCTGCCCAATGAAATAATTTTGTTTTTCAGTCTAATCGGTGTGACATTTTTTAACAGTACAACCTTTTTTATACTTTATATTTTGCTTACGTAGCCTTCCCTCTGGTTCCTTTAAATTCATTAGTACTAGTGGAAAAACAAGATTATGTGATGAATGGAAAGATCACCTTGCTTATTATTACAACTGCTGTGCGTGACAAAAATCTGCTGTTAGCTTCACTAATCCTATGTGTTCTGGGATTTACTTATGCATTATGGGATAACTCAGTAATGTAAATCATAAAAGATATATTAGTATCTATATCTTGCTGATACCAACCTTGGTTCGAACTGCAGGAAAGCTTTGAAAAGGCTTCCATAATATGCTCTCAGAATGAACTTGATTCATTGGGAGGTTGTGACGGGAATACCCCGGAGCAAATTAGTGCTCAATTAGGAAGACTTAATGAGACACTTATGCGCGAGAGTCAAAGGTTTGACATTATAATATTGATTTATGTTGTCAGGCTGCTATACTTGAGCTGGACTTCTGTTTGTATGTCTGTATTATGATTTTCTTTCATTTTGGTTTCCCTATATAGGTACTCTGAATCAATCGATGATCTTAGGATGCTGTATAAGAAAAAGGAGCGTAAGATTATAAAAAGGCAGCAGGTTTACAAAACCCTTCGTCAGAAATTGGATGTATGTATTTTCTGGTTTTATTTATTCTTTTCCATAAATGCAATTTTGTGGGTATTGTTAGATACAAATAAGGAGCTGTCCACCTGGAATTGTCCACATGATAGGACCCAATATTATGAATAGAACAACTGGGAGATAAAAACACTGAATGAGCTAAAACGGAGAGATAAATACCTGTTACAGGACTATTGTTGGGAAGCAATGATAGTATATGAACAATGGTTGGAGCACAGCTCCTTGCAGAAACGGAAAATAAGAAATATAGACTATTGAACTCACCCTGCCCCTGGAGCCCCATTTTCTTGAGGAAGACCGATTTCTTCACTTGAAGTGGCCAACTAAATTATTCTTCGGAAGAATGATGACCCGATCTGTTACCTCTCCAAGACACCCATATCTCTCGTCTTTCTCGTCTTGCTGCATGATTCCTGTATCCTATCCTCCAACCCCCCTCTTCCAGCTGTCCATTATGTCATGGCCCTCTCCTCTCTTAATTTCCTCAGCTGCTGCGTTACATTACTTTCTTTCATACACCAGCATGCCTTGCTTTTCGGCCCATTCCCCTTTTATTCCTTACACCCGTCTCTTCCCTTTCTTTCTATATACTTGCATATTGGGTATTTACTTCAAACCCTGATGCCTCTAGCATTAAGTGTGTTAAATATAAAACCATTCACCTGCTTTCACCCAAAAGTTTAAGTTCTTAGTTGTTTGATGATGGATATATTAATTCTACGAAGTTCTTTTTCATTTCCACACTCTGGCTTCTGTGCAATGATATAAAAACTAATATTTTCAATAGAGAGTATACACGAAACTGAGTCTCCTGATTTAAGGGGAAGAGCAATCAAGAAACTGATTCTCCTGATTTTTTAGTCAGTTGGGGCTTAAATTGTTATCCTTTTGTTTTTTTAACTGCAATCGTGATAGATTAATTTCCCCATTTTTCTAACTGCACTTATGACAGCTAAGTTATAGCCTCTAAATATTATGATTAGTGTCCCTGTATAATATATATATATATATAGACACACACACACACACACACACACACACTTAATCCACCTTCTTATTCTCAGAAAATAGCTTTTAGTTTTTTAATATCGTTTTTCAAGTGTTATAGAATTCTTTTACTTGTTCATTCTTTATTTGATGCACAGACACTTTATGAGGTACGTTCATGTTTAATGCTTTTTAGGGAGTAAGTTTTTCTGTATTGTTGCAGGCTTGCCAGAGAGCTATGGAATTGCGAACGAGAAAGTTTCAAAGAAATGCCACATATTTGAAGCACCAACTTTCTTGGAAGTATGCCTTTCACCATATATTATCTTTGTTGTTACGGTGATCCACTGTCACAAGGATTTTTTTTTTTCTTTTCCTTTTAACCTCGACTTCTTTAAATCATCCTCAGATTTAATGGCCATTTGAGAAAGAAGGGGATTAGCGGACTTATCAAAGTTAATTATGAACAGAAAACCTTAATGATTGAGGTAAAATTACTCTGTTTGTGATATATATTTCTTTGCAGTATCCTTTATTTACCCTCCCTTTTCAAATAAGCAAACTTTTTATATAGTTATCAATTTTTTTGTGAAGTAAACAAATACTAGTTTGTATGTCAACCTTTAGTTTGTACCTGGTGAAATGTGTTTCTTGGACTTCAGTGTGTGTGAACTAAATTGTTTCCTCTGTTTATTTTAATTTATTTGTTTTATTTATTATTTATAGGTACAAATGCCACAAGATGCGTCAAACAGAGCTGTTCGAGATACTAGGGGGCTTTCAGGTTCGATATAGGATAGTGAGGGATAAAATATATTGGTTTATTTGATGTCGTTTAATTTCAAGGCAGATGAACGAGGGAAACAGCTATGTATTGATGTTGAAACTTTAGGGCTTAGCCCAGGAAAAGGGAAAAGAAAGAACGAAGGGTGCCGACAAATTAGATATTAAAATGTTTCTATCAAATACTATTATCCCATTCACGTGTTTATATGGATTTCATTCGTTACTAGTACTACTTGTTCAGGCCAAACTCACTACTAGTAAAACTTGTTACCCTAATATCTTCTAATAGATTGCATAAGTTTATATCTTTTATGCCAAGGTGAAATTATAGTCTTTGCATTTGGTTTTGGGCTTAACTTAACTCTACAAAAGTGAGAGTTGTCCCTCACTTCCGGGCTCTGCTTTAGCTTTATCTCTTGTTAATGTTGGACTATTTTCCTATACATCTTGTCACAGCCAACACTATTGGGTTTAGGTGTTTGTATAAAATGATAGGTGACCTAATAACGGATTCAGGATAAACTTTTCTTAACATGAGTTTGAGTCTTAACCTTACAATATTAGCTTGTGAGGTGATAGTGTTTCCATCTTATATTCACTACTTTAGTCTTATTTGTAACTAAGGTAATGTAAATAAATTATCTGTTTGCATGATTGGTTACAGGTTGTAGTGCTAACCTCGTTAGGATTGCAACCTTAATAGTGATGTAATAGCATTATTTCTTTGATTGAAAAAAGTTATCTGTTTACATATACATTGCTTTGTTCTTGTACATGAATTAGTTATCTATTCCACTCGTCATTTTTTTGATATAACTGGGGAAATTTATTAAACATGTCATTTTATTTTACTTATATGTTGTATGTGTATATTTATTTATATATTTTGTGACAATTAGGTGGGGAGCGTTCTTTTTCAACACTGTGCTTTGCGTTGGCGCTTCATGAAATGACAGAGGCCCCTTTTAGAGCAATGGACGAATTTGACGTCTTCATGGTATAATTGTTTGTTGATACTAATCTAGGATTATTGCTTTTTACCTTCATGTAGTTAATAATAGAGCTATATTTTGGTTGCTTACTTGGCCATCTTTAGACGTATGTGGTTGTTTGACAATTTGCATCCCGTTTGTACTAGAGTCATCAATAGCGTGCTAAATCGGTGTAGCGGCTATGCACTGCTATATGGTTGCACTTCCATGTAGACACTGCATAGAGGTCTTTTGCGGCAATTTAGCACTGCTATGCTGATGCTATCCAAAATCCTGAGAATGGCCTATAGTATTTCCATTGTAGGGGCACTTTATGGAAGGTGGTTGTGGGTAAAATAGGTATCTTGTAGAAAATCCTTTCAAAGTTCACTATTATCACGGCTCACTTCTCTCCTCTCACCTTGCGACGACAGCATGACCCTGTGACCCGTTCTCATTGTTCTTTTAGTCTGTGTTCTCTGTTTATTGTCTTCCAGGAAATGTTTTTGGGCATCTGTCTCTTAAAGACCCATACCCATTGACCCCCCCTTTTTTGTCTCCATGTCTTATATTATTCACGGCATTCTTTGTTTCTATTTACTTGTATGCTTACTTAGTACTAAAAAACCTTGAACTTTTTATTGTTATAGAACACATAGTTTTGAGTATTTTTTTAGTCTTTGAGCAGTTATTTGTATTTCGTATTTAATTCTATAAGCTATGCACTATACTGCCATAGTGTTTGAGGTTAGCTACCATCCGTGATTGATAAATATGCTTTATACTTTGTCTATATAAAATTTAGAAATCTGTTTAAATTTCCTATGGTGGAATTTGGATTTAATCTTCAGGATGCAGTAAGCCGAAAAATCAGCTTGGACACTCTAGTTGATTTTGCGGAGGCACATGGATCACAGTGGATATTCATCACTCCGCATGATACTAGGTATTTGTTTCAACAATAGACATAGATTATTATTTCAGCAATCAGCTTGCAAGAACTGCACTATACTAAAGTATAAATAGGTTTTATGAACTCACAAGTATAATCAAAGAAAATATACGAAAACAAAGGAAATTCTTTTATTGATAACTGTAAACCGTAAAATATTTTGAAATTTGTATAAAGTTGATGAACAGTCCAGATCACCAATGTTGACTGTATTATTATTGTCTAAATGTGCAGCATGGTGAGGGCAGGGGACAGGATAAAAAAGATGCAGATGGCTGCTCCTCGTTCTTGATCGTTTGTAATTTGTTTTATTTATGGCAGCTGGAAACCCTATAGAAGTGTATTTTTTTTGTTCTGCGTTTAATCACGTCCAATATCTGATAATTATATGCTTTAAATTTTATTTTGTTATATGGTGTTTGAGGGGCAAGTTTAACCCAGATCTATACATTTTCAGTTAAATATTTTATTTATGAGATGTAAATAAATAGATAAGATTGTGTCTGCATTATTCCTTAAAAGTATATTCCAGGTAAGTGCTTCGCTTTGATTGGTGAATAAACTCGTGTACTTTAAACAGCAATCGATATTTCATGCCTGCAAACAATGTTCTCACGTAATATCTTCAATTGTTTAGAATTCATGAAAGCAAGTATAACACAAGAATACAGTTTGAGACAAGCTCTTTGTGCTCCTTTTTTCAATTAAATTTATGAAACTAGAATAAAACTGTCCCATTCTTTGTTTCGGAAAGTAGAGTATTTTCGATGTTAAGAAAGTAAAAAGAAATGCCAAAGAGTAGTGATTTGGTTTAATATTATACTTATTTTTTTGAAAAAGAAATAGAATTGATGAATAAAATGTAGTAATATCTGTTTTCTGTAAGTTACGTTGTATTATGTATTGTTTCAAGTAATTTAATTGATGATAACTAATTAAATTTCCTTTAACTAAGCCCAAATATGATCTCAAATACAGGCGTGTTAGCTCATGAATGGTTTTTAAATATCTTATTTATTTGATAATTCTGATAAAACTATATAAGTGATATTATCGGCTTCAAAATGAAAACCTTAGATGAGGGTTTAGTCATTGATTTGAAGCTAGAACCACTTAATGATCTAGTCAGAGTATTGAAACAGTGGCATCACTTATTGCACCGATGTGATAACAGTTAAAATGCTTATTTATATTAAATATACATAACTTATATACAATATTGCACATAAATATGTTTTGCCACCAATATTTTAAAAAATGTATAATAAGATTCATATATTATTAAGCGAGGGAGTCAATAAGAGTCATAATCTGATGTTTATAACAATGAATTCATTAGATTTTACAAGCAATTTTAATAACCTAAATACATTACTATACGAACATCTTTAAAAAAAAAAAAAACATTGGAAAAACTTTAGCCTCACTCTATTTTTGCAGCTTTCACGCATATGTTTCTTCTATAATTACATTTCTTATACGAAATATTATTATCTTCATTACTGATCAATTTCTGTAAAAAATATTATTAGTTAATTTTAGTGGAATGCTTATTTTTGTAAGTGTTTTATTTAGGTTTATCAATTTTGATCTTGGAGTGAGATGCATTTTCTTATTTTTTTTACATTAAATAAATAAAAAAGAAATCATTTGTTAGAATTGATATTATTATTAAAATATTAAAAGATAATAACTGGTAAAAAATTATCTTTACTTGTAAACATAATTTTATCAACTGATGTTAATACTACCTCTGCGTTGAAATGTAAGAAAAAAATGACAATAAATTTAAATATAAATAACAAACTCAATTTTATTGATACTATTATTTTAAAATATTTTTATGTTTAAATTTGGATAACTTTAGAATAATATAACATGTAACCTAATAGTTTTTATAAAATGAAGAATATTAAATAAATTTATTTATCAATCTTAATCCACATGAAATCAGATAATTTTGTTTATATTTAAAAGCTAAAGGTAAAATGTCAAAAAAATATAGAAAATGAAACGAAGGTGTGTTTTAAAATTTATATTTTGCGGATTATAACATTTGGTTGAGAAGATTAGAGTACTAAAAAATAGCATCGGTAATAAAAACAACAAGCGGAAATGTAACAAAAAGTGTGTATTTTGAAGAAGCAACAGTTAGTTGTAAACTAAACTAAACTAAAGCATTGGTGGCTTCTGTGACCCATTCAATTGAATCCGAATTTTAAATGCCGTTAGAATAAGACAAAAACCACCACTCTTCTCTCTTCTCTTCTCTTCTCTTCACTTTCTCTACACATTCATATTCATTCATTACCGTTGTGAATCAAATTCAGAAAAAGAAACGATGCCGTTTCGATCGGAGAACGAGAACCCCAACCCTACCACTCCCACTCCGCCGTTGAAGAAGCGTTGGTCCGACGTATGGACCAAATCCAAGCCCATAAACCAAATGGTCATGGCAATGAAGCTTCACTCTCTCTCTCCTCGCCTCCCCGCCAAGCCCACTTTCCCGGCCGTCGCCGTCGCCGACCCAACCCTTCTCTTCTCCGACGAGATTCTCCTCAAAATCCTCGCTCTCCTCTCCGACTCCCCCGCTCAGCGAAACTCCAATTCTCTCGTCTGCAAGCGCTGGCTCAACCTCCAAGGCCGTCTCGTCCGCTCCCTCAAAGTCTCCGACTGGAACTTCCTCCTCTCCGGCAGACTCATCCACCGCTTCCCCAATCTCAACCACGTCGATTTGCTCTCCGCCGCCTTCATTTCCCCTCCCAACTCCGCCATTCTCCTCAGCCACCGCCTCCTCTCCGTCCACCTCCACTCCGACCTCTCCCCCAACTGGTGCTTCTGCCAGGAAAACATGCTCCCCGTCGAAGTCATCGACAACGGCCTCGCCGCCCTCGCCGCCGGCTGCCCTAACTTGCGCCGCCTCCACGTCGTCGGCTCAAGCGAGATGGGGCTGCTGAGCGTCGCGGAGGAGTGTCCCACTCTGCAGGAGCTCGAACTGCAGTGCTGCAGCGACAACGTTCTGCGAGGGATCGCCGCCTGCGCGAATCTTCAGATTCTGAAACTTGTTGGGCATGTGGATGGGCTCTACAGTTCGGTGGTTTCTGATATTGGGTTGACAATTCTGGCTCAAGGGTGCAAGAGGTTGGTAAGGTTGGAGCTTTGTGGGTGCGAAGGGAGTTTCGATGGGATTAAGGCCATTGGGAAGTGTTGTTTGATGTTGGAGGAGTTGGCGTTTTCTGATCACAGGATGGATGGTGGATGGCTTGCTGCCATCTCGTTTTGTGAGAATTTGAAGACTTTGAGGTTTCAGTCTTGTAAGAGGATTGATGCCAATCCTGGAATGGAGGAGTATTTGGGTTCTTGCCCTGCTCTTGAACGCTTGCATTTGCAGAAATGTCAGCTAAGGGATAAGAAGAGCGTTTCAGCTTTGTTTTCTGTGTGCAGGGCTGTCAGGGAGATTGTTCTTCAGGACTGTTGGGGATTGGATGATAGCATCTTCTCTTTTGCAATGATGTGCAGGTAATGTTCATCTTCTCTTCTGCACACAACTTGCTATGCTTATGGTTTGCATGAAATTCTTGACAAGAACTTACTAGAGATGATAATGTGAAGGGAGAATGGAATAGACTTCTTCCACTAGTTAAAATTGGTACATGTAATTTGTAGAATTATACAATTCATTCTACGTTCTTGTTCTGTAACTGCTTATGTAGAAGCTTCTCCAAACAGGGCATACACTTTTTTACCTTCTTTCTTCTGACAATGCATATTGGATTTGAACTCTCATGTGTTTCAAACAGGTCTAGCTTCATTGTTGTGAAAATGCAACTAACTTTTGGATTCAATGTTGTTGGAGTGGTTCTGTTCTGCTATGTTATTGTGGAGTGTTCTTTCCACTCCTTCAATCATGGAACAAAAATATGAAACTTATGGTGCAACAAATTGAGAGTGAACTTGAATGACTTGAAACTTATATGAAATGAAATGACAGATTTGTTATCTTTTTTCATGTTGTTTTGCTGTTGTTATTGTTTCTTTGGGGTTATGTATGAACTGAGGGTTGTTGTTGTTGTTGCTGTTTTCAGGCGGGTAAAGTTGTTGTACTTGGAAGGGTGTTCATTACTAACGACAGAAGGTTTGGAGTGTGTAATTCATTCGTGGAAGGAGCTTCAGAGTCTTAGAGTAGTGTCATGTAAGAATATAAAGGATTCTGAGATCTCTCCTGCGCTCGCAAACTTGTTTACCACTCTCAAGGAGTTGAGATGGAGCCCTGACACCAAATCACTTCTTTCATCCACTGTTACGGGGATAACCATGGGAAAGAAAGGTGGTAAATTTTTCAAAAGGGCACGAACACTAAATCTTGAATCTAGGCCATTGTATTAGAATCAGATTATTTTCATTGACATCAGTGAAAATTGTACCAAATTATGTGTATTCACACTTTATAACGGTTAACTTAGATGTTGACGGTGCAAATTTGTTTCTTTGTTGTTTTCGGTCATTCCGAGGAAGAAATGTAATAATAATTATAATAATGTTATTTTTTTCCTCTTTGACGAGGTGTACATGAAGAAACCATGTTACCGTTATCTGTGGGGCTTGGCACTAAATCAAGTTTAAACTTTTTCTTATGATTGTTCACTTGTCAATGTCGTGGAGCAGTTAAAGTTGTTAATGAATGCAGTTTGAATGTCTCTATTTCTTCGTACATTTTTTAAGCACAGCCTTGTTGATCCAAGTACAAGTACAATTGATTACATCATAATACACAGACAAATGCTGTTTTTTTAATATAAAATAGCTCAACATTTTTTTTCATACATTTAGTAGGTAAATTAATACAGAATTTTGATATTTTTATTTTTAATGTTAAAAATTATGGTTTTGGAACTTACAGTAAACCTAACAATTTCGATCCATTGGCTTCGGCCTGGAAACTTAATATTAAACAAATTTTTTTCTATATATATATATATATTTATATAATTATCGTGATTGATGGTCCATAATTTGTATGTTAAATAATCTTCTAATAACGAATGGAGATATTAAATTAGTTAGGTTAATCTGAGATTTGTTCCTTAGTAAAAAAACCAATTTAATCTAAATTGAACTAAAATTAGAACAATTCTGACGAAGACACGTGGTACGGTACGGTACAAGATGGAGGAATGTGTTGGCAGCTGAGAATAAAGGAACTCCACAACAAAATTCAGATATTGATTTAAAATAACCTTTTCGAAACATTTTAGGTTTACTATGATGTTTTTTTCTAACATGGAATGTAAAAAACAAGTATTTTTGTGTCTTTAAGATGAATGTGTATATTATTAAAAAAAATAGAGTTAATTTAATGTAATAGTTTTGATATAATTGTGAGAGTGAGATAGGAGTAAGGTTGAGTTGGGATCTATCTATCTAGTGTTGTGTTGTATCGATGAAGAAGGAGAAAGAAAAGGAAGTAATTGTGGGTTCCCCTGGCGAAGAGAGCGATGATAAGCAAAGTTCTTCCTTTCCCTCGGCCAGATTCTCTACCCGCAACGCTTCTTCCAAATACGATTTCGTCAAGGTCTCACTCTCAATTTCACCAACTTCCTCTATTTTTTTTTCTCTTCCTTTTTTATTTCAATTTCTTTTCTGTTCACATTTAGGTCAAGGTCTGGTTGGGTGATAATGCCGATCACTACTACGTTCTCTCCAGATTTTTGCTCAGCAGGATGCTAACGGTTACAAAGGTATCCGATCACTTCATTTTTGTTTTTGTTTAAGTTAAATTACTTTAGGGATTGCTTAGACATGTTCTGTTTTGATTGCTATGGATTGGAGTTGAGTTTGTCAAATACTTTATTATTAGCTTCTTTATTTCAGATTCCAAACCATGTAGCTATCAAAATTGCTCTCGAGCTGAAGAAGCTGCTCATAGACAATAGCCTTCTGGATGTGTATGTTGTTTGCATCTCTTATTTTTCCATTTTTCAGCTGTTGGTTTTCTTTATTTTTTTTTTCTCTGTCTGAATTTTGATAGAATTAGTTTTATGAAAAACAATTCACTTTCTTTGCTGCAGCTCTCAATCTGATTTGGAGGTTAACCTATTTAAGGTATGGCAAGCTTTTGGTTTTATGTGTCCATCACGCACCATGTTCCATTTTTCCTTACTACTGCTTTCTTTTTGTAGGCTGTGTTACAACTTTTGAAAATACGTTAAGTTTTCATGTTTGGATTGAACTTATAGCCAATATTAAAATTTTGTGGACAGGACAGTTACTATTTGAAGAGTAAAAGTGGTGTACTTTTCATGACACATGCCTTGTATTCCCCTTGGATATTTTCACTTAGATATTTTCGGTTAGATATTTATTTATATAGGAGAGTTAAAAAAAATGTAGTGGATTGATTCTTTGGACGGGTCTGTCCAGATACAAATATCATCGGAATTGTTAGTTTGATGGTTTTTAATTTTGAAATCTAGTGGAGCTGAAATTTCTTAGTATTGTCGCTTAATTGGAGGAAGTCGGATATATTTGTTGGGACTAGGTAACCATGGCTGAAATTCCTCACATTTTAAAAGCTGAGAGTCATTTGTAATGTATAGATAGATACGTTCTAAGAGAGTTCTATACGTGCAGCTTATGGAGCGACGGGGATATGGAGATGAGTACATAAACCGTTATAAGATGATGACGAGGTAAGTATGCATTGTTCTGTTGGAGACAATTGTTGTTCTTCCAAAACATGTGGCTGTATCAATATCTTGTCCTCATTTTCTAACAAGGACCAAATTTGTCTTTATTTCCTTCCTTTGGTAAAAGATGATGACTAGATTAGAATTCATGCTTGTATGTCAATTCCATCTATATGTATTTATGTATGCATGGACATTTATCCAGATTTCACCACCAAAGAGTTCCATTAGTAATCCTTGTCTGTGGAACTGCTTGTGTTGGGAAGTCTACTATTGCCACTCAGCTTGCACAGAGGCTAAATTTACCAAATGTATTACAGGTAGGCTTTGAATGTCTCCAATATAACTGCATCTTTGTTTCATGTAAAAATGAGGGCTTTCAGTTTGGTGCCAGTTAAACAAAGTATCCCCAATTCGGTTTATCTCGCTAACCAAACTGGATTCTTTTTTCCTGGTTAACTGGCACCTAATGGGAGTTGTCCCTATATTTTGTTTCCCTTATTTGAAATTGTATGCAATTAATTTTAATGTTTTTCTTGTTGACTTTGATAGACAGATATGGTTTATGAACTGTTGCGCACATCAACAGAGTATGTCTGGAACTTCTTTATTTCTACCTGAATTTACTAATATTTTTGTTTTGATTGAAAAGTTGTTTGTCTGAACTGTTATTTATTAAAGTGTTTTCATAAGGATGATCCTAAGGCTACTTTTGATAACTGAAGTGATTAATACTTATATAATGATTTTTTTTTTTACAGTGCACCATTGGCATCAATACCTGTATGGGCTAGAGAATTTGGTTCATCGGAGGAGTTAATAACTGAATTTTGCCGAGAATGCAGGGTTGTTCGCAAAGGTCCTCTTACTTGTTTTTAACTTGATATATCTATCATTTATAAATTGAATATGCTTTTCAACTAATGCTATGAATATTTTATACTTAGTTGTTTCCATGCATTAAGTTGGCATTTGGTTTCTAGGTTTGGCTGGTGATCTGAAAAAGGCAATGAAAGATGGGAAGCCAATTATAATTGAGGTATGTGTGGACATGTATTTAGTGACAGATTCCATGTATATCCCTGTTTAACATCCCTGCAAATTTGTTTTGATGGTATGCAGTCGAGATTTGATGAGTGTACTTCTTAAAATACTAACCATGAGTAGTTAATAACGTATCTTTTGATGATCAGTTCCAGTAATTCTCAATATAACTATAAATAAAAAAGCATTTGTTTGTAGTTTTATAGTGATCTACCTATTTTTTCCCCTTTTAGATAAAAATGGATCCAAAATAAGGAAACAACCAATGCTAACAAGGAAACTAGCTGCCTTACAGTGCAAGAATAAATGGTGTATTCTCCTGTAATTACCCATGTTACCTTATAGGCAGATATTTGGTTTGTTATGATGCTTGATGTAGAAATATATGTTACCTGCATTATTAAATCTCCATATTTTCACCCACCGGTGTTCTCCACTTTGATGCTTTTATTTTCTGTGTTGAGTAGTAGGGATTTTTGGCGTAGTCTATATCCACTTGGTTGAACTTCTTAAAAAATTCAATAAATTCTGAAGCTTATAAATTAGTTATGTACATTATCATGGTACTCCTCATAATAATGAATACTTGGCAGCATTTATTGTTTTTGTTATTAATTTGATATTCCTTTTTTCTTTTTTTTGATTTGGTTTAAAATATTTCTGTGGGTGTGGGTTCAATTTCGTTATTTATATTTTCATTATGACAGGGAATACATTTGGATCCCAGCATTTATTTAGTGGACGATGACAATAAATCACCTTCTGGTGTACATTCGGAAAACAAAGAGATAAATCCAGCCGCTATGACATTGGATGATAATGCTACCATACAAATAAAAGATATATCTGTGGGTAGCAGAGGTGAGAGTAACGGTGACTCCATCATTTTGAGCTCTAATGAAGGAGTATCCGCTGATCAGGTCGAAGCAGTATCAAATTCTATGACATCCATGGGCCTTACTGCAAGTATCCCTGCGCATAAAGGTTAGTCTCTTTTATTTGCCATATTATAGTGCTGATTAGTTTTTTATTAGGAGATAAGCCATATAATATGGATGATGAGCATTTTTTTCTCGCAGGTGCTTCTCTTAGGGAACTGGAGACTGACAAAACTGCTATTAGTAAGATGAAGTCAGGTCCCAAGCCAATAATTGTGCCTATTGTGTTGAAGATGGCTGAATTTGATCACAAGGTTTTGTCGATTTTTCCATTACTTTTAGCAAGTAACAATCATACACCAAGTGATTTTTAATTTTCACTTGTTTCATGTCCGACTTTGGGGATTTATTTGGTTGTCCAACCAAGGTTACAGTAAGGTCCATTTTGTATCTCTAGGATGTTCCTATAAATGCATGAGGACTTAACGCAGTAAATGAGAATAATAATAAAAATACTGGTGATAATAATAATAATAATAATAATAATATATTTTGGGGGTTGATGCATGGATTTACTGCAACTGTAATATTGGCACAAAAAGGACTGATAAATGCGGTCCAAAATGTTTTCTTGGACGTTGTTCTCTGTTCATGCCAATAGTAGAAGGGTAGGTTGAATTTCTTGAAAACTACTTAGGTCAAGTGCAGAACTCTTGTTATAAAATTTCATCCTATACTTTAAAACGTCAAATCATATGAAGATATTTGTCTTACGTTTTTTTCAGGCATTACTTGAGGAATGGATCTCCTCTCGAACATTTTATGACAAATGTCCAGATCTGGTACAGTAACTTCTACATTTAAAACCCCATTCCCTGGCCTTGGTATTTTACTTTGGGCTACTCTATAGCTCCAGTGTTTGAGTTTCAAGGGAATTTATTTTGTTATAATGAAAGGTGTATGTATAAGAAATTATATAAGCGATGAAGCCAAATAAATTATCTTGGAAAACAAGTCAACAAAGGTCTCTACGGTGTTTGTGGACAAGCCACTTCTAACAATCATATCATATAGAAGAGTAAAAGAATCTCTCATTCATGTAGAAAACTTTGTTAAGAAAGGCATCTATAACAATTAATTGAAGAATCTCAGCTTTCTGTTTTATTAACAAGAGGTGAATGACTGGAAATAAGTAAATGAACAAGAAGTGTTAGGTTATTTTACAAAAGGATTCTGAGCTATCAACAGAAGCAAAAAAATTGAGGGTATTAAGTAGCATCTTGATCGAAGGTTTCTTTCTATATCAAGTAGATTCTTGTAGATTGAGAGTAATCTGAATTTTGTTGTTCATTTACAGGATAATGAGAAGCTTATGGCCAACTTGAAAACCATACAGGATTATCTGTGCTCGTTCACATCACAGGTGTGTCCAAAAGATGTACTGTGATATTATTCATTACTGGAAATGTTAGTGGAAAATCCTTCTGTCTGGTATGTTGATTGTTGTTTTCTTTGATGATAACCATGACAATTACTGAACTTTTTTCCAACTCAAATTGTTTTATATCTACTTGTTCTGTAGTTTTTTTTTCCCAATGTTTCCATTTATTAAGTATTAACTAATGAACTGGAAACTGTTGATACAAAATCTTATTCACTAATTGTAGGATTACCTAAAGACACATAACTTTAAGATTTTAAATTTTTTATCATCTGTGATTATTTTTCTTAAATTTTGCCATTTGATGTTACAGGGGTTGACAGTGGTCAACGTATCGGCAACAACGTTTCCTCAAACATTGGATTGGTTGCATGGTTACCTTCTTCAGGTAAAAAATTATTAGATGGGACATTCGGATTTTGGTTAATCTTAGAGTATATTTATATTCTAGTCAATACTCAATATTGATTTATGATTGACGAAAGAAGTTTATTAAAAAGAGAAAAGGAGTGAAGAGAAACAGGATCGTAAGATATCCTCCTGAACCAAAAGGATAAAGAAATAACACAATGATCCAAGATAAGATATCCTCCTGAATCAAATTTATGCCTTAAATTCCTTTACATTTGTCTCATGAACATGTTTTGGTGTAAAAAAGCCTGTACACAATCTTATCTGATGATGGTAGCATGCAAGGACTAAAAAGCTAGTGACTTTAATTACTCTTCCCTACTGAAAATGCATAGCATTTTTTTCTTAGTAATATCTATCGCAAATTGGAGTTACCCAATCACAGGTTTGAAATTTTTTACATGTTTCTTAAAGCGTTTTGTTGACATCATAAGATTAGTCCTGTATTCTTTTTCTTCAGAAATGACTTTAAATTTCTTTCAGTGCATCGAGCAAGGTACCAATGAAAAGGGTACAGCACCAGTAGCTGCAGCATAGTCCATGAATGCTTCCAATTTTGACAGGTATGAAATTGACGGCCATTTAACTTTTGTTTTAGTCTTCTCCAAAATATTTATGCACTTTGAGAGTCATTGGTCAAAGGGTCAATGGTTTAAATGTTTTGGGTAGGTAATGTATCATCTTTCAATGATACAAGCTATCACCAAAAAAGTTTTTTCAATATTAATAGCTGTTGAATTTTTCGTCAAACGGTTATTAAGTACTCGAAATTGCGCCGCATATGATAGATAGCGTAAATTATTTGGTTTTTGGTTGTATCTTATTATCAAACACAGTGATAAATTGCCCGTTTATGAATTTCACCTTTTCTAATATAACTGTATAGGAGAATTGTTTTCCCATTTATTAATTCCTTGATCAATTACTCAGAGATGCTTTGGAGAATAACTTATGAAATGAAAAGGGAATGAGGGACATTTTCAAGCTAGCTACGAACTATCTGGTCGCCATTACGGTCTTTCTTTGCGATATCTGATTTTGCAAAATCATGACATGGGAAGCGCATAAATCGACGTAATTATTGCATTATCAACATTTGCTACCAAATTAATTGTACGATCGTGTGTTGTGATGATCATATGTTGTTATGATGAATTTCATGGTTCCTTTGCGTTGTGTGTTGTCTGTAACTTCTGCTAAAATGAAACAGCGTTTTAGGGCTGCCTTTTGCTGGGTATTTGATTTGATATAATGGTTTTTCCTTTTCAACTTATTTATCCGGAAAAAAAATATATTTGGAGATGCCCATAAAACGAATTCTGCTAGAGAAAATGTGCTTATGATTGTCGAAGTGTTAGAGAATGTTTCTTACTAACATTTATCTTGTCTGATTTTATTAAGCGCCTTCTTTCTTTACTTTATCCTTTTAGTACTTCTTTATACGCATTAACAATTCACTGATTCATGTGAGAAGGTAACAATTCTTTTATAAACTAGTGAAAACATAATTATCATAAAAAAAAAAACAAAAACAGTTACTACAATGAGAAGTACAATTTCTACAACCAAGGAAACATCTATTGTTGTAGTTACAAGAATAAAGTTAAAATTTCAAGGAAATTGTGTGCAAAAGAAAACTAAAAAAAATAGTATTTCTTTGTATATTAGTGTAGATGATGTAGTTCAAAGAGGAAAAAAAAATGGATGAAAGGAAAATAAGAATATATGATGCGTAATGTAATGTAAAAAAAAGAGAAAAATAGTTACATACAGTGCAAATAATGTAAAAGGAAGATACGTGAGAAAAATAAAATTGCGAAACATGATACAGTGTCTGCCACAGAGAAAGTTTATGGTATTTTTCCAATGTTGAGGGACTTGAAAAAAATGGAAACCATTCATTCCTCAAACCCAGCTTAAAATGTACTGCATTGCAGGATTAGCTTCCAACTGACATCTACCACTACAAAACTTCAAGAATTTGTTCTATGCAATTCGGAAATATAAATACTTTCCAGAAAAATTGCGAAAGAAGGATCCGTATAGATTAAAAAAAAATGCGAAATGTAAAAGCCTAAATCATAGTATGTTACTAAAAAACACACGGGGATCCAAATTCTTTGGGTTATTTAGGTTTCCTGTTTCGGTGATTACAAATCGTGAAGTAGTCATTTGTCATATATGATGTAATAGTTCATATTTTGGTGTCTCATGCACCAACTTAATAATCAATACTTGCTCTTGGTATCACACACTTAAAATTTTAAACATGTCAATTGCGGCAAAAGAAGGCAAAATATAGTTACAGTAAATTTAATTTACTTGCAAAAGCAAGTTTTTAGTTGTACAAAATACGTGTTTTCTTTTTTCCTTTGTTATGATCATTCTAAACCACCAGCATTAGGATTAAGGAATGAAGAATCTTGTGACCGAGACATGAAATGTTTCAGATGAAACAATTTTTTCTTCAATTCTCTTCTCCCCCTGTGGAGTAAATGATTACAACCTTGTTTTTGGCTTCAAATTTCACCGTCCCAAAGTTCTTCAATTGTTCTGTAAGGACTTGTGGTTTCATTAACGTGAAACTCCCCCCTCATAATCTTCATTTGCTCCAATTTCTCAATCTCAAACATATCTTCATCATCCAATCTCAGATCAAACGATCCAAGATTTTCCTTCATTCTTTCTTGATTGAAGCTTTTCACAATCACACTTGACCCCTTTGACAGTCCCCAGTTCAATGCAACCTTAAAAAATTAAAACCAAAAATATATTAAGTCAACCATATACAACAAGTTTTCATTCCACCAACTACAAAATTCACATGTGAGTGAGATATGATGGTTGAGTTTGGAGTTGAGTTTCACCTGTGCTGGAGTTGCACTGTGTTTCAAGGCAATTGATTTGATGATAGGGTGATTAACCACAGCCGTTGATCCCCATGCATTCCCTGGTCCACCAAGTGGTGAATAAGCACTCACATGGATCTTGTGGTCCCCACATGTCTTTCTAAGCTTTTCTTGCCTCCACATTGGATGCATTTCCACCTATGTTCCAATATATTGGGGACTTCAATTATTGTACTGTCTTGTCAATAATGAATACAAGAAAAATGTCCCTCAAAATTTAACTATACTAACTCACCTGATTTACAGCTGGAATTGTAGAAGCATAATCCAACAAGGACTCAATCTTCTTGCTAGACAAATTGCTAACTCCAATGCACCTACACAACCCCATTTCAAGACATTTCTCCATGCCTGCCCATGTGGTCTCAAGGTCCAATTTTTCAAAGTCATCTTCATTAGGGACAGGGTAGTTAACCCAAGGCTTCAACTTGACTGGCCAGTGCACTAGGTACATGTCCAGGTACTCCATGCCCAGATTCCTGTTTTGCATCAATTAAAGAAACCAACAAAAATCAACATTAGATTTCCAACACAGATTTGCTCCCATGCTTAAAAGTTAAGTAATTGGCTGTGATATTTAAAAAGATTCTGTCACATATTTGTTTCCTAGTCCACTTGTGGGGCATCACAAGATTCAGTATTCATTTATTCTTTGCCACAACCCTACTCCATTGTTTTTGTTATCCTGTGAGATTTTGATTTTGGTCAAGATGATAACCACATGCGTTTTAGGCTATTTGCTTTCATTTGCTTTAGAAAAATCATGAAAAGGCAAAACTTGAGATACTGGTGTATCCGAAAATTTCTTTGTAAAGCCAAAGGCATGCAATTTACATCTTCAAAGATTCTATTTACTCACTCTAGAGTTTGTTTCAATGCAGAAACAGGATCATGGTGATCACTCCCCCACAGTTTGGACGTCAAGAAAATGTCTTCTCTCTCCACTGCTCCCTCGCAGATTGCCTCATTCAAGGCTTTTCCCAGTGCTGGCTCAGAACCATATATTTTTGCTGTGTCAAAATGCCTATAACCCATCTGCATAAGCACATGCACATGTATATTTGTATCAATAATAAGGTAAATGAAGCATAAAAAACCATGAAGTTTTTCCCTTTATCTAACAGCAAGCAACATATTTAGTGAAATAGGGGACAGAAAACTGCAAAAAGAGAAAATCCCGAGGCAAAGGCCAAAGGGGTTCCACAAGGACCAATATATATATTTATATATAAAGTATGGTTAGTACCTCAAGTGCATTGTGGACGGCAAGTTCTGTTGTGCTCCTATCATTTGGGAAGGAATAAGTGCCTAATCCTAAAAGGGGCATTGTAATGCCACAGTTCAAACGCACATGATTGTTCCTCATTGTGTCTGTCTTTTTCTGTGTTTGTGTTTTTCAAACTTTTGCCACAATGCTAATGTCTCCAACTTTGGCTATATATAGATTCTAGGAGTCAAGCCATGCTAAGTAGTTAGTTTATAATGATATAATACATAAAATATATTATTTGTGGAAGAGATAACAGAAATCTCAGTTAAAATGAATTATTGAGGAATGCAAATCAAAGCATAGGGGATCTTCCCTGTCTCTTGGGATTTTAATGACCCAATCCATCCTCCAAAAGCAAGTTAGTACCTTAATCCCTCATAGGAAGCTAATACCATATTTATATTTTTATAATACAAAAGATAGTAACGTGCATACTCTGAACTCTCAGGGTCGGTCACTGAGTTGGCACTTCAACCATTTGATTATCCTCCAAAATACCCAAAGTCTTCTCTACACTGCATAATTTTGATATAATTAAAACCATTAAATGTGATGTTCTACCCTGTGGGGCTGTGGGTGCATGAAACTCAACTTTCTTCAATATTGGGTTTTGTGGGCAACCAATATGTTGAACAAATAAACTATTTTTTGACATGCAAATTTGTCAAACCATACCATATTTAATTCACTCACAAAGTCATCCACACAGGTTTTTTCATGACAGATAAGTGTTTTCTTTCATCTGTCACTTTCACACTTCATTTTGTATACAATCTCTGGTAGAGTTGACTTTGCTGATAAAATATAAATGCATAGAGATTTATATATGTTTCTGTTGCTTAGCACTATCTTGAACATGCCTCAATGAAATAGTTTCTTTCAGTTAACATTGGTCTTCGTTCTCTTCAAAGACGGTTTCTCAGCCACCCTTAGCCACATTATATATCAAGTCAAAACCCTAAAATCCTTGGGTCGGCATAATTAATGTTTGTTTGATAATTAATTCAGTGAATAATATTCTAAAATTTAAACAACCATTTACTAAATAAGAATGGTCGTATGTATCATTATCATATTTTATTCATAGCACAACACGTTTACAGTTTTTTTTTTCTTAATTATTTATAATAATAATAATGATAATAATAATAATAAGTACTTAAAGTGATTTATAATAATAAGAATGAAAAGTTTAGAAGTATTTCGAGAAAATTATAGTTGGAGATTGTTATTTTTAAATGTGTAACTATTAATTAATGTGTCAACCGCTTAAGTTGATAAAATTATTTACGAAGTTGGCAACAGAAAAAATATATATGAACATGGTAACTTAAGTATTTTCCAATCATCGTGTTGGAATTTTGTGAATGTTTTATACTATATATTTTAATAAAGATAACTTACAAATTGAAAATTTGAATTAGTCACACATGCATTGCTTACGATTACGAGAACTTCTCTTTTTTATATGAATTAAATATGTTTTCGCTCTAAAAGGAATGTATTTTAATTTTGGTTTTCGTAAATTATTTATTTGTTTTTAATCTCTCTAGAATGAATGTTTTAATGTTCGTCTTCGTAATTTTTATATTTGTTTTAATAATCCCTTTAAAATAAAAAAAATCATTATTTTTAATCTCCATTAAAATGTATGAATTTTGGCTTTAATATTTATGAAATGTGGTTCCTCACTTTGCTTCTTTCAAAAAATTAAAGTAAATAATTCTGATACCTTACATTTATTTTATAATAAATAATATACATTTTATCGATCTTAAAAGTTTTCTTAAAAAGTTTATTTACTCACTTTATACTACAAAAACATCACCTTAGAAGGATCTTTGACTTTTTCATTCAACTCATAGTTAGAGTGTTACATAATGCTATAAATGCTTTTAACTTCAAAGGAACTAAAAAAATTATGTTACAGAAACAAAATCAAAACAAAACAAAACATTAACTTAAACAAACAAATCCAAAGTAAACAAATAAAAAGAATTACTGGTAAACCCAAATATTGTACCATACATTTGCCTGCAAAGCTAATTAACCAATGGAAGCATAAGTAGTATTCTTAATTACTTTTATGATCACATCACAGCAACACACATGAAATTCATATTAACCAACATTGAGAGAGATAATTTAACATTTTAAGCACAAAGAAGTTACAAAAGAATAAAGGGTAGAATATTGAATGTTATATTTTGAGGTTATGTGTTCCGTAGTACGTGGAAAATAAAGATCAAGAAGATTAAGAACACCGCCACAATAGGTGTTAAAATCATATCATGTGAGACCAAAGATTTTGTTCTTCCGTCACTACAAATCCATCTCAACTTTTCTTTCACTTTTTTTTTAATATATCCATAGTCAACCCTTTTAGTAAAGTCAACCTCTGCGTTGACCAAATTTCTCTCCATAAATCCATCTTAATTGATGCCACACAACTGTGAGCTGTGCCTGCCAAAATTCAATCCCCAAAAATATTTTTGGTTAATTCCAACAGAGAGCACAATATCTCATCATATATGATTGCAAATCCATAATCTAAGTAACTAAAATTGACTTTGATCCATCACATAAAACTAGAATAATTTGAAGGAAATTATGTTTGATAGTGTACGAAATAAATGTACTTGTGTCGGTGACGTTGTTTTGTATGATTCGTGGCACGTGCATTGGATAGTGTGTTAGGGCATATATGTGACAACATGTCTTGTTCTTATTTGCTTCTTTCTGTAAATCATGTAGGGATATTCATCCACCATAATCGATCTTTGTACTTCTGTTCTTGATTTGTTTCAGAACACTATTAATTACTCTCTTTCATATATATATATATATATGTTCATCCATGCATGTGTGATCTTTGACTCCTACCCTCTTCGAATCGATTAAAGCAATGATATTGATATATAAACAGCTTCTGAATTTGAGCATCTAATGAAGGACAGCTGTTAAAGGTTGAGAATAGGTGTAGAGAAGAGATTATGATCATGAAATATTATTTTAAAAAATAAATTTAGAGTTTGCTTCTTGTTTGCTTCCTTTAGTTTTTGGTGTAAATTTCACTTTGCCACCTTGGCTTCAATTAATATACCAATTTTCTTCTGTCAATAATCAATGCAACAACAAAATTTGGGGAATTTTCCGAATAGAAGCTTGTTAATGGATGAATTATTACATTATAGTCTAGATTTTTTTCTCTTAAAATGAAAAAAAAAATGAATTATATATTATGTAAATAGTGAATATGTAGGAATATACATGTATGTATGTGATGGTTGAAAAGTTTGTAATAATTTGTGAAGTCAATGGATGCCATAAATGACAACCACAATGTTGTTAATTAAAATAGTGTATAATAAATATGTTAATTTATTATACATTTGATGTGATATATTTTCTTCTTCAATCCTTATGTACATTTTTCAATCAGTTAGCTTGATGGGAAAGTTGTGTATGGAGACATAATTGAAGCTACCAATAGCTTAATTTCTAAAGCATCACATCCATCAATTTACTTCTTTGATATATTTATTAATATTGAGAGACTAATTTAAAGAAATTTTAAAATATTTGAGACACTATATAGATGAATTTTAACGTTTAAGAACTAGTGATGTAATTTTATTAGTTTATCATAATTAATTTTTAGTTAATATTAAATTTATATGTACTAGTAATGTTTTTTTGAAATCATCTTAAGTTATTATGGAGAGAAAATACCAGTGGAGAAATTTTAATTTCTAAAATTAAACTCTTTAATTTTTCAAATTTCCTAAGAGAGAAAGAGATACCATTTGTGGACTAAAATACTTAATAATATTTTTCTAAAGAGTGGATTTTGAACAGAAACGAAAGATAAAGGTCCTCTAAATCTGACACTCCACTCATTCTAAACCCTACTTACAACTTTCAACGGTCTAAATTCTTGATTTTGTTATGGGCCAATAGCCTGGACCAAAACAAACAATGGGCCTACAGTGAGAATATATATATATATATATATATATATATATATATATAATTATTTTTATTTAGAAATTTAAATATGCAAATAACATTATTTAACTTTATTAAAATATTTTATCTTTGTATCATCCTTTTTTATCATTATGAATTTCACCGTATTTTTAGTCTGAAGTGTATTAAGTCTTGAACATCATATAAATATTAGAAAAACAAATTAAATATTTAACATTTTATTTTCTAGTTACAATCTTTCTAATCTATATTTCTTCTTCCATTTTCCAAATTATTTAGATGAATTATTTGTTGTTAGTTACTATCGTCTTGAAAGATAATCTAATTAATAACATAACTTCTTATAATTTAATTGATTTTAGAGTATAATTAAAAAGAATAGTCGAAAAAAATATAATTTATAAATTTTAATCCTGTATATGTATTGAACTTTAGCTCCCGCTCATTAGATCATGGTTCGGTCATAATAGAATATGAGTAATAGAAATGGGAAACTTTCTCTTGCACTAGAAGTGAAAATTGGAAGAAATAAAATAAAATAATAAACTTCTAATACTAATGTAAAAAATTAATCTTTTGACTATTTGATTATTTGTTTAAAAATTAAAACAAAAAAAGGAAAAATTAAATATTTTTCTCAATTTTGTGAAATTTTAGGGGGCATGCATAAGAAGACTATAAAAAGTAGTTTTTTTTTTTTTCATCATACTGTTCAATGTTCTTATTTACTTACACCAAAACAAAATTGACAAAGATTGTTTTCCTAAAATTACATACAAATATAAAAAAAAAAAAAATCATAAAATTCATTTTAAAATTTGAAATATTGTCCAATTAAATGTTGACATCCTAAGAATTAACAAATCTCTGACATTTATTCAATCTCCCGAATCTTGTTATACAGATCGTTACTTAGGAGACAGTGTACTGCATAAAACATATAAATAGACAAAAGCTCACAATACAAGGTTTAAGTTTGAGCTTAGAGAAATTACGTTAAGACAAATTGCATGAAGTAAACCAACAAATTATATTCTTTATTTTTTCTGCGTTTCATCAGAGAATTGGAACACATTGCAGATCACAGATAATTGTGGCATTGTGGTTTATCCTTTGAGTGATCTTGTTTCTTTTTTCCTTTACATTCTGGACGCTGTTCTCTACCTTTTCCAAGGAGTTTCCTACTCTCACTCATTTCTTCTGACCCTACAAGATACAACACTAACCATTTCATTTCTTCATGCAGCATATATATATATGTATGTATATGTATATATGTGTATGCAAATTAAGAAAAGGTGGAGAGGTTCATCAGCACTTACCTGCAATCTGTTCAGAAACAGCAGCAGGAGCAAGGTTGTCTGTTGCTGATATTGTTTTGGTAGAAAAACTGAAGATCAAACAAAGTAAGAGAAGAACACAAATATTGGTCTTAGAAGCCATCAAGATTCGTTAGTTGCTGCTATTTTTGCTAATGTGGTACTCAACTCAGGCATGCTTGTTTTGCTAACTTTTTTATAGTGCAGAAATGGTGGTCTTTGCTTTGTTTTTCAACTATTTTATTTTAGACGCAGTTTTTGACTTCCTTGTATCCAACTTTGTCAATTTTTCTTGTGTCAGTAGTAGAAAACAGCTAATGCAGCGAAATTTGTGTGCATTATTATAGGTTACTTCCGCGTTGTAGACTTAGTCATCAAATGGTGCCATAAAATGACAACCACAGTGTAAGTCGCATTCTCATCATGCATTATTGCATGCATGCAAGAATATATATTGTGAGTTGAAATAGCCATTGTTAATAGCCTTTTCATCGTGCAACAAACATATATGAAACACAAAATCTTGTAAAATTTTAATGTATTTATGTCATACATAGTTCACCAGGATCTTTTATGGATTTAGTTTTCTTAAAAGAGTTGTTACATAGCAGCATTTAAATATTAGAATTCAAGATTGTTATTAATTAACCGGAAACAATGTGTATATTAGTTAATGCAAAGCATTATATAAATTAACTATTGAATTCTTTTCAATATTTTAGAGTTATATTATGAAGTTTTATTTTACTTTATAAGGGTGTCTTTGCATGACATCACTTTTAAAAAATTTTGTTCTTTAATGCAAAACTCTTATGATACTATATTTTAATTACACAATATGCTAATAGATTAATTCAGGACATATTATAATAATTAATGCTAGATATAAGTTTTATTTTAAATTTAATTTACGAAATTTCGCAATCCATTCTCCATTGTGATCACATACCACATGAACAAGTCTTTTGTTAGATTGCAACTTGATATTCTTTGACAATTTCAAGTTTATTATTATTGGTATGTGTAGCATAAATTTGGAAAGATTACTTTGTAGAAAAAATGTTTTCCTTTCTCTCATTTTTTTGGGATATTCCTTCAGTTCCAATTCAGAAGTTACGGATAAAAATCTTACAACCATAGAAACGACCCATATAATTTGGTCTTCTATTGGAAGATTGAGTTCACACCTCCATGCCTCACCTAAAACTTTAATCTCTTAAAAAATTAATGTTTATTTGACTTTTGAGATCAATTTGCCCAGTTGCAGATAATGAACTATCTACTTATTATACTTTTATCTGAATCAGCTTTATTAAACATGCAAGTCTAAAACTTACAAACCAAACTAGTTGAATCCACACACTCTCTATGCATCTTCTCAAACTTGTTAAAACTTTACCTGATATAGGCCACAAATTATTCAAAGCACAACTCACATACAAAACCACTCTAACTTATAATAACTTGTTTCTTAAATCTCCATAGAAAGAAAAAAGAAACTTACATGTCTGAAGTCTCCATTTGAAGCAGCTGAGCTATGCTTCGCATAGTTGGTCGAGCACGAGGGTTTGTCTTCAAACATGAAAGAGCTATGTTGGCAATCAAATCCACTTGCTTCAAAATATGCTCCTTGGAAGGAGGTAAGAGACGAGGGTCTAAAATCTCCTTCGTATTTACCTTCTGTTCACTACAACTTTGCATGTAGGAAACAATCTCACCAGGGTGCTTTCCCGTAAGAACCTCCAAAGCCAAAACGCCAAAGCTAAACACATCACATTTCTCAGTCACTGCCATTGTGTAAGCTAGCTCTGCACCACACTCAATATTACTCAATTTTGCCAACAACAACTACAAAGTAGTACTTGGTAAGGTAATCAACAACTTTAAGCCAAAATGTAGTAAACAAATTTCAAACAAAAAAGAGTTAGCCAAAGTTATTACCTGGAGCAGCATAACCATATGTGCCGGCAAATGATGTCCAAATAGGAGAATCCAGCTTCAGAAACCTCGCAGTTCCAAAATCTGAGACATGAGCTGAAAGATTTAAGGACAGCAAAATGTTCTTGCTTGATATGTCTCTGTGAATCAAAGGTGAAGCGCAATCATGATGCATGTAGGACAAAGCGCTTGCTACACTTTTGATAATATCAACCCTTTTGTGCCAATTCAGTTTCAATGCTCCCTTTTCATCTTTCAGCATGTCAAACAAGTTTCCACTGTCCATGTACTCATAAATCAGAAAGTTGTGCATCCCTTGAGAGCAAAATCCATAAAGCTTGACAATGTTTCGGTGGCGTGTCTTTGTCATGACTTCTACCTCATTCTCAAAGGATTTTATGCCCTCCACGTCTAAGTCTTCTGAATCACACTTCAACTTTTTTACAGCAAATACTTCTCCTCCTGACATCTCAGCTTTATAAACTTTTCCCAGTGCTCCTTCCCCAATGCAATATTGGATATCAAAGTTCTTGGTAGCTTCAATTATGTCTCTATACACAACTCTCCCATTGAAGTTCCAAATTGAAAATGGATTCGGTCTACTGAACGAGTTTCTTTGTCTTGGAGCTCTTGATTTTCTCTTATAGCTAAAGAAAAAAATCCCAGATAACACCAAAGAAATCATAAGAGCCCCTCCCAAGGATGCAACTATTGGGATCACAACCTTCTTTTTGTTACTTGATCCACCACCATCTGGTTTGGTGAGAGAGACTTTACAAGGTTGCAAACCTTGAATATTCCCACATAAATTTTTGTTGTTGCTCAAATCCACGGGATGAGAAGAGTTGAATATACCACCTTCAGGAACTGGACCCTCCAAATTGTTGTTGGATATGTTGATGGCTGACAAACTCAACATTTTACTAAGGGAGTGAGGGATAGAACCTGACAGATTGTTGTGAGAGATATTCAAGGTTATCAAATTTGAAAGCTTCCCAAGATCACCGGGAATATCTCCTGAAAGTGAATTGTAACTCAAATCCAAAAAATACTGTAAATCTGCTAGGTTTCCAATTTGGTAGGGGATTGTGCCATTAAATTTGTTGTTGCTTAGATTTAAAGTTTGCAAGTTGGAGATGTCCCCTATCTGATTGGGGATTGGTCCCAGGAGCATGTTCATAGAGAGGTCTAAGGATCGCAAATTGGAAAGCTTTCCAATTTCTACTGGTACCATGCCAGAGAGTTTGTTTCCACTCAAATTTAATTCATACAAGTTGGAGTTTCCTATCTGTGGAGGAATATCTTCTGATATTTGGTTGGAGGAAAGGTCAAGCTCTTGTAGTTGGTCCAAATAAAAAATCTCACCAGGAATGTAACCACTTAGTCCATTCCCAGCCATGTTGAGAACTTGCAAGCTTTTGCAGGTACCCCAATTTGCAGAAACACCACCTTCCACCTTGTTATAGCTCAAGTCCATGTAAGTGAGGTTGGGATACACTCCAAAATCCTGATCCGCAAAACCTGTCAGCCGGTTATATTCAAGTCGAACCCTGTACAACGATGGACAGTCTCTAAGGCTTCTTGGAATTGGGCCAGTGAAACTATTAAAGGCTGCACTAAAATTTACAAGCTTCCCACTTTTGCACACTTCTGGTGGCAATCCACCAACGAAGTTGTTCTCA
>Ga0099825_1001607_pt1 | contig 29112 bp, 14 predicted proteins | sample SiratroredBW_FD_76838 | JGI IMG/M metagenome (GOLD analysis project Ga0099825, IMG submission 76838) | Root nodule microbial communities of legume samples collected from California, USA - Siratro red BW | ecosystem: Host-associated > Plants > Roots > Nodule | place: USA: California | collected...
TTTTATTTTTTTTTTTTATTTTGTTTTCAAAAACAACTCTGTTGCTTTTTTTTATATTTTTTAAAATTTTACCGGAAAAAAAAATCAAAAAAAAAAAAAAAAGAGAAACTTTACTTTTAAAAGAAAAAAAAAAAAAAAAAAGTAATAAATATGAATATCTAAAATAAAAAATGATTTAAAATATGTATTAATTTAATGGAAAGATTGAGTTTGCCTAAAAACTGACTAAATTCAAAATATTTTTTTTTACAAAAACTTTCTAAAGTTGGAAAAGTTTTTTATTAATTGAAATATACATCGTGGCATACATTACTACAATAAAAAAAAGTGAACCTAAGTACATCTGTAATTATATAAGTTATTTATCCATTAAAAATAATATTTTGTTGTGAATTCTTCAGACATGAAAAGTTAATGAGAAATTTATTTAAAAACTTTATCTAATATTAAAATATATTATAAAGTAATATTTTGATGTAAACACGTTGATCCAACTTTTAAATGTGAAATTAAACACAGTGGTATCAGTGAGTGAATTAATCATGGAGTGCTATGCTCGTCGTGTATAATAATAGATTTACACTATTCCTTCTTATCATTGATCGAACATGATTGTTTCTTTTATCTCTTTTGTTTTCACTTTATACCCCTCGTTCGGGTGTGTATCAAAGTTCATAATATTTTGTCCATAAAGAAATTATCCTATATTAAGAAAATAATCGCTTAAAAAAGATGTTGGTGGTGCGCGTGTACATGCTTGCATTTTTAAAATAAAATTTTGTATTCAAAATTTATGAATAAAAAACCATGATTAAAAATAAACCGATAACAGTTTTTATTAATAAAATCAATAAATATTTTTATATTAATAACATGATCATAAGAAAATTCTTAAAATATTTGGACCTTTCTTTCACGAATTGACAGTCACTTTGATTTGTACTAATTTTCTTGGTGTTTCATTTTTATAGTCGTTGCTTTTAACAAATGATCTTGCTTTAGTAGTTGCCTTTGGCAAAATATAGAACGTTTTTTCCCTCTTTCCCTATTGAGAGCAGGAAAAAGAAAACTTTGGACCTGTATTTTTTCCACTTTATTCACAATAGAGTCAATATATTTTCATCTCGAAATCATGCATGTTAGAATTTAGTCTAATGGGATAATAATTCATCTGACCAACCAAAAGCAATACCAGAAAAGCTTGTGAAAGTTGATTATGTTGTCATTCTTGCTCAGTAAAATCTAAAATCAGTGTGACAAGATATAATGAAAGAATGGAAACTGTATTTGAGAATTTGAAAATTATTGGCATTTTTATTTCTTAAGTGGGATAATTATATAATCAAAGAATTAAAAAAATAATATTTTAATACCATTTAATTACTATTTGATCGATGTGATAAGTTTATTAATTTTTATAATCATTATATTGCAAATATTTTTTTTTATGTAGTAACAGCATAAAAACTTTTACACCAAAAGTGTATCGTATTAAACTCATAATTAAAATGTTGCTTTATGACTTAATTTTTATATCCTTATGCTTATTAAAGTGCTAATAATATATGATCATTCATAATAAAAATCACTTCTAGTATTTATACTTGTATTTCAAATTGATTTTTGTTGTTTTTAATTAATAAATTTAATATTTTAACTCTTAATAATATCGTAATTTAATTTTTTTTACCTGTTTAAACTTTTAAATTGGGAAATTTTGATTGTCATAAAACTGAATGATAAATTAAATTCCTTTCAAAGCATGTCAAGTAAAAGTTAAAATGCTAAAAATATTTATTTTCATTTATAATTAAATATCACCGTATATCTGTCAATACATGCTAATTACATTCTATTTTGGGCTTCATTTTTTTACACACTATTTAGAGAAAAAAAATTTGTGAACTAATAAAGGATGATTGTAATGTAAGCAAAGAAGGACCTAGCGGGCGACTTCCAAAAATTTGAATTCCTTTTAATTTTAATTTACTTTATTAAAATAGTGTCCCTTGGGACACTCATAAAGTTTTTACTTTTTATATATGATAATGTATTGTGTGATACGATGACAGAATAAATCATAATCATTATCGTTTGTGTTATTTTTTTAATATAGACTCTATTTTATGACTATTTTAAAATTGGGTTAAACTAAAAATTATTCAAAATCATAAATTATAATATAGTGATCCAAGTAATTTTCCTTAATCAATTGAAATTAATTTTTTTTATTAATTAAAATTGTCTACTATTATAAAACTAATAAAAAACTAGTACAAATATTTAAACTAAAAAATATCTATGAAGTGTGAAATCTATTATAATTATTCATTTGGTTATTAGGGCATAGTCAATGTTTTAGATTAAACAATACACACACATATTCAAATACAACATATAATAACTTTACATTAATTTATAAATCATAAATAATTAATTTATTAATGAATTGTTGAATGAATTACAGATCCTAACTTTTTCCAATACATAACCACAATGTATATGTATTACATAATTATAACATCAGTCATAGCTTTTAGTTTACTTATTACACTAGAGTCTAACATTAACATAATTTACAAAAGTATTAAAATAATAACGGAATTAAATATCTCGAGGTTATTATTACTGTTATTATTATATTATTCCAATTTAATATTAATATAGATCTATTCGATTACACAAGCGCATATAGTCTTTAGTTGGATTATTATGTTAGGTGGTGCACCCATGTTGGTTTTTGTGATTTGCATCTAGTCTACACTTCAATATATTATTATTATATTTAGAGTATGCTCTATGGACCAAAATATATTAGTTAAAATATAATTGATAAGTTCACGATTTTCCACAACAAAAAATTAAAATGTAATTAACACAAATTAAAGTGAACTGTAGATAGTCTAAAATACTACACCCTAAGAGCGAAACAACTATTAATACAAGACAAAGTTTGATGAGGTCATAGATAATTTGGTGAATTAATTAATGTTTTAACCAAAATTAATATTGTCAGTTTCCCCAGCAATACCCATAATAATTATAAGTAGCCACTCTATTAGCATTTATCATACTTAACTACACATGATTCATGAATTTGAACTGTAAGTTTCTTTTCTTTTATTATTCAATCATATTAAATATGTATTTTGACATCTCATATGTCAAAAAATTATTAAAATCTCGGTGTTACATGAAACAAATATACTCGAAGTAAAACAACACTGTGATCAGTGTATATGCTAAACACATTTAATGGGGCTTAACATGTCATAACAAAGATGTCACCATAAAGATGTCACCACAAAGAGTGCTAACTTATCCTAATAATAAAATAATTTATTGGAAAACTATAACAATAACATGACATTAAGAACAAGATAAGAACAACAAATCCGTAAGAATAAAGGAAAAAATAACAACAATGCAAAGAGAAAATAAAAAGAACGTCATAATATAATAATAATAAACAAAACTTATAATGGTAATTATAAAAATAAACATCGTCCTAACAAAATATATCAACAATTACTTATAAAATCAACATCAAAAGGTCTCAACAAACAATTATTATATAAAAAAAGTTAAATTATTACATTTTTTTTTTTCTATTTACAACCCCGAACAATACATATTGTGAGGCATGAAAAAACTTTCTGCTTTGTGACAGAAACAGCACTCACATATATAGACCGAAAACAAAGCCGTTCCTGGTTAAAGGCTGCAATAATCTATCGAGATGGGTTACACCTTAATCACTGAGTTCATTCTACAGAATCATACTGTGCCATTTTGAAGTTGTAGTGGAAAGTGTTGAACACGGAGGAAGTGGCGAACAAGAAGTTTTTAAGGAGAATAGGTGGTGAAAGTTGATTCACTGAAACCCAAAAGCATAAAGTATTAAGGTAAAGAGCATGAATTTGTGGCTTTTGGCAATGAATTGCAACCCTTGGTGGGACTTTAGGAAAATATGTGACAAGTTTACAGTGGGACCCGTTTGAAATGTTAGTGAAGTGCTCCATATTCTACAACCCATTATGGTAGCTACCCAGTGATGTAGTGCATTTGGGAAGACAACAAAATCCATAGATACGTACACGTATTCCTATATCGTACACAACCTTTGTTAAAGCATCTCACCACTATAGTCAAAACCGCGTTCTCTCTGCCCTTTGTTTCGGTTTAATTTCTCTTAACCCATGCTATCACTCTTAATATTCTTCATATGTTTCCTTCAATCAAATCAATCAAACTCACTTTTCTCTTTGGTTTGTGAAACTTCTCGCAGACGTTGCCTCCTAAATTAACAGTGATTTTTTTGAAAAATTTAAGATGTACTTAATGAATTGAATACATTAATGTCGTGGTCCATTGAATGATCCTTCGGTATTGATAATGTATTTTGGACAGTTAATTGACGTGTGTGATAATAGTATTGGCCTTAACTGTTAAGCTTGAGATAGATATTTGTAAATGTTAGTGTTTAAGTGAGCTTTCATTATGTAAAGTTGGGTAAGATATGTAACTATGTTGGGGAAAAATTCATTTGTAAGATATGTATTCACTCATTACCCATTCCTAACAACTGAGTATAGATAGATTAATTATATAGAAAAATATTAAGAAGATGATTATTTTATTTTTCCTTCGAGTTATTTATCAGACAAAAAAACATCGTCTTTATGATTTCAACAAGTAAAATAACTATTATGTGTTTTAATTACCATGTAATATTATAATATTGCTATGTGCTCCGTTTTTCTTTTTGCGTTAATGTTAAATATAGTACGTTGTTATATTTCCTTTTTAAATAATAGATTGGGACATAGATATAAGATTCGATTTTAATTTAGTAGATATATTTTTTTTTGAAAAAATAAGAGTTAAAATTTTATTTTATCCTAAATATATAAATTATATTTTTAATTGTTTAGTTCTTTATTTCTGAAAATGTTATCATCTATCTAAATTATTTTCTCTAAATCTATTTGAAGTTTTCTCTAAACTTTTAAAGTTGATTCTTACTTTCTGTCCAATCAAATAAACTTATTGAGTAAATGACATAATAAGAATATTTTTTTAATTGATCATAACTTTTAATAGAGTAAGAATATTTATGATAAAATCAACCTTTGATTTTTAATGTTTTGGTACGTTTGGGTGTTTTCTAGGTGATTACCACTCATAGAAACAATATTATACCTCTTTGTTTTTTAGATTCCTACGATTTTTAAGGCAAACATTGACTAGATAAAGGAAGCTATCTTTAGGTGTAATTCATTTGTTAATTTGAATATAAGAGAAAATATTGATGGAATGGTGACAATTGGGGTTAATATATTTTTATTACTTTAATTGAATTTGGTGATGTTACTGTTATTATAGATTTTTAGGTGTGAATTTGAGTTTAACATAAGCAGATTGACCAATATAGTTTTATCTTGAAAACAAGGTTTGGTATGTATTATTTGATGTAATTGTCACTTGTTACGGAGAGTGAATTCGAAAGTTTGGAATTTGAAGCTGATTTAGAAAGATTAAATTGATGTGATTATGCGTAATCCATTCAATGGATCTCACTTAAAGAGTAAATATGTTTTCTTGATTTACTTAGCAATTGAATTTTTTAAATTGACTCAAATATATTAAAAATCTACTCAATAAATCCAGACATGGTAATAATTAAGATATTCTTCTAATTTAATCCGCCTAGTAGATTTGATTATGCTTAACAAATTGACTCAATCTGAAACTAAAATCTTTACTGTAATGGTATGACTTGAAAATGTTTATATAATATATATATATATATATATAATGTATATGTATGTATATAAATAAATACAAATTACTTAATAAAGTTATTTGATTAATAATATGACATACAATTTGTTTTATTGATAATAAGTTAGATGACATAGTTTAATTGATGATATATTGGATGTAAATATGTTGTAAAAATTGATGGAGTAAAAATCTTGTTAAGGTTTTTAAATTATCTAATTTTATCACATTATTCATAGTCTAATTGATGTTATATTAGATGTAAATATGTTGTGAAAATTGATTTAGTAAAATCTTGTTAATGTTTCTAAATTATCTAATTTCATCACATTATTCACTATTCACTAGAATATATGTGTTTTAGTATTAGTAAAAAATAGTCTAAGTAAAGTGTTTAATCTCTTAGCTTATAGTTAGACTAATTGGTTTGCAATAATCAACTTTGTGACATTTCAATCTGATAGTAGGAAACATAATTCACATGTATTTTTCACTTATTTAGGTGTATTTCTGTTGACCTCCTTTTTCAACAAGTGTACCGAGTCAAAAGTAATATAGATTTGTAAAGTACGAATGTCGATCCCACAAAGAATAATTTTGCTTATAAATCTCAGTTTTCACTACTCACTAAACAATTATGTTTTTTCGGATGATTTGATAATGATTTGATTCAATAATCATAAAAGATCAATTAAAAATAAATAATGATTATCAAAAAAGGTTTAAAACACTGATCCCTCAGCTATTTAGTAAATTACCAAAGCATTAAAAACAAAATGTTATACGCAATCGAAACTTATCCCTAGTATTCTAATATATTGAGTATTTTCATCTAGGTCAGAAACTTAAAAATACTTCTCATTGAAAATCAAGAATCAAAATCAAGACTCTATTATTCAGATAAAATCTAGCATTAAGCACAAGATGAAAATACCAATTGAATATAAACTGAATATTATATATAAAAGTCACCAAAATACAAATGAGTTCAAAAGATTACATTCAATCCCAAAGATGAAGAATTAGCTACTCATGGTAGCCATTACAACCTAAGGAGAGGAAGATTGCCAGAGAAGAAGAAGAATTGATGAATTGCTTTCGTCCTTGACAGTTGCTCTTGTTCCAGAAAACCTAAAATCGTCCTTTTAAACTCGTTTTTGGGCCTAGGTTAAATGACTTTTCGCTTGACCTTTTTTATTTTAAACTTTTTATTTCTTTTCTTCATGAATCTTCCAATCTCTTATTTTCTTCATTCTTTTATACCTGAAATTTCACAATAATTGATATCAAATGATTTCCTTTAACTCAGGACTCAAAATCTAAATTTAGATCCAAAAACTCTCAATTTGGGATAATTACTATTTTAAAGAAGACTTAAATCCACAAGTACTCAAGCTTTCTCATATATAAAAATACTTAAAATTGACACTTATCAATTTTCCGAAAGTTAGTTACACTATTTATTATTATTAATAGTGAGGTTATTATTATTGTTAATACTATTAATAATAATCACAATAATAATATTGTTAATACTTTTATTTTTATTAATATTATTATTTTTTATAATAATAATATTGATATTATAATTAATATAATTATTATTAAAAGTAATATTATTTTTTACTTTTATTATTATTATTATTGTTGTTGTTCTTGTTGTTAATACTAACAGTATTTATACATAGATATTTATCTAGCTTTCTTGAGAAGTTATTTCAAGCTTGAAACTTATCATCTTATGGTCAAATTCCTATAACATTATGTAAATAGAGAAAACCTATTATCGCTATCCATCCATTCCTCTATATATAATGGTTATTGTACGCCTCCCAATACCTCATTTTAATTGCACTGTATGTAGTTCATGAAAATTGAACTTTCAGTGTTGAAGCTATTTGTCTAAACATAGATTGTTAGATATATTATTTCAGCTTATTTGTCCACCTTTAGTCGTCTAATGACTTCAAAACATCCTTCAAATGAAATCTTCTATGTCCTCGAATGTATTCACCATAAACTCATCTTCTTTCGTCTAAGATAGGAGATTCAAATCTTGATTATTTTTCAGCCAAAACTAGTTAGATGATGTAGTTTATTGTGTCAGATGATGGATAATATTAAATTTTCATAATACTTACAATATTTTATGAGATGTTACACAATGCACAAAAATACATAATATTCACACAAAAGTTTATCATACAAAGTTGTAGACGATTCTTTTCTACTACATTGTTCTACATAGTTATAATCTACACCCTATTCTCTACTGATTGGGTTACAGATAGGAGCAAATACAATATTGAACAGAGGGTTATGATAAATGATAAGTGACAGGGTGGTAATGTTTTAACATTATTGTTCATCTTTCACTTCCATTTGACACCAGTATATATTATTATTATTTTATTTATATACAATATTTTATTAGTAAAAACAATGTTAAATGAGAATCATTTGTAAACATTAGTATCAAACTAATATTTTCCTTCTAAAAAAAGTTTTTCTTTTCGGTAAAAGAATCATTAAAATTAACATCAATAATACACAAATGAATATTTAAAGTATAAGTTATGATGGTTAAAAAAAAATGTTACCTTCATATTTACTTTATTAAAACATAAGTAAAGTGTATTTAATTTGATAGTGTACAGAATGTTGTTGCAAGTTATGAAATCTTCAGTTTATCATATTATTTAGAATGACATATTTAGAATAATAACGACTAGTCGATGATAAATAATTTGAATGAAAATTACAAAAACTAGTTAGAATAATTGAGCAACCGTAACTACAACATACAAATCACTAAAATAATAAATCTCCCACTCAATTAATTCCTAAGAAATTTATTCCTTTATTACACTTCATTAAAAATTTCAAAGATACAGTTCATAATGAAATCAAAAGAAAATTAAAAGTTAAATAAGAAATTAATACATGGTAAGACTTTGGGTACTTTACTAAAAATTCGAAAATAATTTATATTTATGTATATCTCGTTTCTCCTATCTTAATTCTTTTTTTTTTCTTTTCTGAGTTTTTACATTTGAGAAAATATTTATAGATAGAATAGTGAAACTTGATTCTAAAATCTAATTACATAATTTTAAAATATAGTGAAAGTTTTTAACCGGAACAATATTTTAACATTTAATGTGATTTAAATTTTTATCTTTCAAATTTTATTATTTTTACTTTAAAACAAACGAATTCGTCACTCGAGATAAAATTATTCAGACATTCAAAAATAATCAAATGAAACATATCAATATCACGATATTTTTTTATTTCGAAAATTGACAATATCAGCAGAGTTCCTAAGTTTATACTGAAAACTGAATTTTGGTCTTCAAATTTGCAGGACACTACAGTTTTTCTCTGTAGTATAAATAAACTTAAACCCTAATAAGTATAAATAAATTCTAAGGGAGATGAGTTTTTGACACCAAAAATAGTAACTTACTTCTATTTCACACTAAAAAATAATATTATTTTATTAAAATATAATATTTTATTATAAAAATCAGGAGTAAAATAGTGTTATCTTGCTAAAGGTATCAAAGTAAAATTATTCCTTCTTTTATGTCAGTTTGAAATCGTTTGTTAAATTATTTTTATTTTTATTAAAAATGAGTATACTGATTTGTTTATTTAATATTTTTTATGAAATAAAAATGAAAATAATGTTCAAATAATTAAATATACTTTTTTCTTTTTTTTATGAAAATATTACGATCCGAAGATATATGTATTATGTTTAAATTTAATAGTAATACTCTTTGAACTACAAAACACATTTTCCTCCTAAAACTAAAAGTAAAAAAGTTAAATTAAAATTGTATTTGACGACACATCTTTTTTTAGTTTTATTTCCTCAAACACAATTTATTTATTTATATAAATTTAACAAATTATATCCACATTTATAATTTTTAATTCAAATGACACCATTTTCGTGTTTTTGACATCAAATCTTGTTTTTTATTTTTTATGTAAAATTATTTTTATTAGAAGTAAGTATATTGTATTGTTCATTTAGTAATTTTTATGAAATGAAAATGAAAGCTTGTTGGAGTAATTATTTATTTTTTATGTTAAGATTTGATACAATTATGGTTTATCTGGAAGGATAAGATTAGTTGATTGCTAGTATTTATAAATAGTAAATTATAATAATATTCTTCTCTAGGTTCTAACAATACTTATATTATTTTATTTATTAAGAAGATATATGTAACTTATGAAGTTTTGTTGATACATGACCAATGATAGTATTTGGGCAAGAGAAAAATGTTAGTGTAGCCATTTTCAGGGATTCTTAGAGACACAATTGATGAAATTGATAAACAATTATCTTAACAAAATTCAATTCATCCTAACTTATTTCATAAAAAATCATATAATTTATTTTTCAGCATTGTTATAGGGTGATTATCCACTCACTTCATGCACAAAGACAATATTATCTCCTTCTCTACCATCATAAGTTTAATTTATATTTAAAAATATCCATAACAATAAATAGTTCAAATGGTAGTTTTATTTATTTACACTATTTATAACTGGATTAATTATTTCTCAACCAATAAGAATGACTTATATGGGTAATGACCTAATCCATCAACTTTACAATAAATTAATATACATCTCAATAAATTAATGGTAAGAAAATTATTAATAAATAAATAATTAGATAAAAATGTAATATATTTTTTATATTTCTTAAAAATAATTTATTTGTTCAATATAACAACATTTAAAAAAAAAGTATTTATTTTCTAAGCATGTATTAAAAAATACATATATATTAAAAAATTTATTTATTAATATGTTTAATGAACAAAGAAATTTTGTGTAAATTTGCAATAAATAATTATTTTATATTTGTACCATTAAAAATATAAATAATTAATAATCACAAATATAAAAAAACTATTATTACATTAAACTTATATTTGTATTATAAAAACTCACCTTAAGTTTAACATACATATCAACTGTATAAATGTGGATGTTGTAAAATATAACTATTATCTGATGATTTCTTAGTCTCCAACATTTTATAGGTTTAAATTTGGTAGTATTTCTAAGTTTATGAATTTGTATGGTTATTCTTAGACTTGTATCTTTTCCATACGGTTGAAATATTTCTCATATTCTTAATATATTTCATTTACCTTAAAAAAATCACAATTGTAAGAATATGGAGGCAAAATGCAATTACCAAAGGAACTTAATTTTTCCCCTCTTTCACTATTGTTTTCAAACAGCAGAATTTTGCATTTATCTTCAATTTTCTTTCTTTGCTTACTTTTTTTTTTTTTTTCACTAAATCAATGCAATCAAACACAAAGGACTCCAAAGTATATGAAAAGAAAATAAGCCATACACTTTAACAAAATAAATAATTGTAGTTGCATCTATTAGGTTTGGTGCTCAGTTCTTTCTAGGTTTTGTTTGACATTAACATTCACAGATAATTTTTGCATATTTATCAGCACTCATAGACAGATACCAAACTTATCAGATGATTCACCTATCATCATCCCAAATCATTCTTACTTTGACAATGACGATGATGTTCAAACCATACTAATAGCTGCAGTACATAATCCGAATATTCACATTAAACATTAAATTATGACATTTAACAAGCATTATGTGCAATTCAATCGTAACTTACAGATGTGTAAATCAGAATCCATCTCTATAAGTACCCATCCTTCTTGTCTTGTTCCTCTGCTTCCTTGTTAGCAGCTTGAACAGACTTGAACCAAAGGAAAGCCTGAATTGAACATTAAGAGTTCATAAATTGGCTGGCACATACCAACATTTTATTATTACAACTAACTTAGAAATAATACTTAAATTAAATTAATTATTTTTAATTCAAATTCTCAATCTGAACATTTAGGAAAGTAAATATTACCGAAGAGGGAATGCCAGTGAAGACAAAAAAACCAAGCAAGGGAGCATAAAACATGTTGTCCGATGTTAATACTCCGAAGACCGGTCTTTGGTTTACATATTCGAAAATGGATCCAATCTGTGATAGCAAAAGATACCCTATTAAGAAACAAATAAAAAACAATAACAATAGTAGTAGTAAATTGGTTACTTACAGCAGCAATTGCGGTGATGGCAGAGGCAAGTAAATAAGCGAAGAAAGGGATTTCAACTCCTTGTTGCGAAGTGTTGTTGTTGGACTCATCCCGGGCCCATGGCGGTGGTTCATCGGAGTCTGGTTTGGCCCATGAAGGGATTTTCTCATCGGACTTGTTTGACTCGGCAGAGCCTTGGGTCACTGCCACCACAACTAACCTGTGCGGCGTTTTCCTCTTCCTATGGTGGTTATGGGGAACTCCGAAACAAGCTGTCGTTTGTGATACATGTTGATTTTGGATAGCGCCGGCACACCACAGTGTTAAGAAGCTGCCACCGCCACTGGCTGCCATGATATTTTTTTGTAATGAACTAATTTGGAGTTGAGGTACTGCCAGTAGAATCTTATCCTAAGTTTGGGCCTGAAGTAGGTTGATGGGCTTTAATGGGCCTGTCTCAGCGAAAATATTTGGTGGACCCGGGAAAGAAAAAAAAGTGAAATAATTTGAAAATCAAATTCCCACGCAAAAGTGACCGCGCCCTTTGCCGCCCCTTGTTTGAGAATTGGGAACTTAAAAGTGTTTATTAAGATACATTTGGCTTCAACCACAGTCACTATTTCAGCATCATCCTCTTTCCTTTAGCTTTCTAGGTCTTTCTATTCTCTCTGTGTATCAATGGCGGGAAAAGGAGGGAAGGGTCTCGTTGCTGGGAAAACCACCGCAGCCAACAAGGACAAAGACAAGGATAAGAAAAGGCCTGTCTCTCGTTCATCCCGTGCTGGGATCCAGGTGACCCATTTTCCCTTTTCCTCCGATTTTGTTTTTCCTACAGAATTGCCTTGGTTTTCAATTGAAAACATCATCGTAGAATTGAATTTGACTAGGTTTCATGGCCCACGTATTTCGTATGTGTTGGATCTGATTTGTGTCCCTGACTGTTTTGAAGGTTTTGTTTTTGATGTCGGGTTTTACTCTTAACCACAGCAAAATCCTTTTGTTGTTTTTATTTTGAATTTTCTATTGGAGATGGAAAGTCTTTATTTGGTTTGTGTTTGTCAATTTTCATGAGAGGAAAAAACAGTTTTTTTTTTTTTTTGGTTCAGAGAGGCGTAATAGTACAAGAAAGTTTCAAGCTTGACTAGAATTCCTGAATTGACTAGAATTATAGCACGGATCTAAAAGAAAGGTTGAATTTTTCTTTTTCCTTTCTTCAAAATTACAGAACACTCGAAATGTGTGTGGATTACTGAAAATTTTTTCTGTATAATGCCCACAATCAAGTTTCAACTGAAGATCTGTTATAAACAAACTACTTAAATGTCAAACCAGTAGGTCAACTCTGTTGGGTTTAGTTGAAATTGTTTGATGCATGGATGGAATTAATTTGATTTTGTTTTGTTGGGTGTAGTTTCCGGTGGGTCGTATCCACAGGCAGTTGAAGCAAAGGGTGCAAGCCAATGGACGAGTGGGGGCAACTGCTGCTGTGTACTTGGCATCAATTCTGGAATATCTGACTGCTGAGGTTCTGGAGTTGGCTGGGAATGCAAGCAAGGATCTGAAGGTGAAGAGGATCACACCCAGGCACTTGCAGCTTGCTATCAGGGGAGATGAGGAACTTGACACCCTTATCAAGGGAACCATTGCTGGTGGTGGTGTCATCCCTCACATCCACAAGTCCTTGATCAACAAAGCTGCCAAAGAATGAAACTCAATTGCCTCTTTGTTTCTCCTTTTATCTGTCTCTTTATTTACCATCTGGTTGTGTTAGTTAGGTAGTAGATCTTATTTTATGTTTCTTAAGGACAAGATGTTAATGTTAATGTTAGAGTGTACATGGTCATTCTATCTGCCTTTAACTTGCTTGATGTGCTACTCCTGGAATTGTAATGCTGTTGGATTTCAATAGTTCTTTGTTTTAAGCTTTAGTGAGTGATTTGTTTTTCTGACTACTCATTCAACGCACTGGTAATTTGCATGTTATATTTTAATTCACATGTGCAATATTATTTACTATTACTATTAGCAATTTAGTGGACTAGATTTTTGGGGCCGAGTCGTGTCCAATGATAAACAAGTTTGCTTGATTGTATGGTTTTTCAGTCAGTGGCGTGATAACTCGGGTTAGGCCTGTGTGGTCTTGTGACCAATTTTGTTGAACACGCATTGAAAATATCGAGGGATTCTTTTGAAATTTTAGAGATTTTTATATCACATAGTTATTCAATAACCATCGTAAATATTTGTATTTTTTTATTTATTGAACTGTTTAAGTGATCTTACATGACCCATCATTGTTGCTTCTTGGTTGTTATAAAGTTCTAATTTTACGAATTTTGGGATTTTAAAATTTTTTAAGCAAAGGCTAATATTAATAACTCAGGTACTAAGAAATTAAAAAAGGTTTTTTTTTATAAGGATAAAAAAATATGTTCTCTTACAATTTTATGATGTGTTTTGGAATAACTTTATAGTAAAATCACCGATTAGCTAAAGCCTTAAACAAAGGAAGAAATGTAAATATTGTAAAAAGATGTTTTGTCAAAATGGTTCTTAATATTGGAACATTATGTCATTCTCTATGGTTCAGTAGAAATTTAGAAAAGAGAAATAGAGAAAGTACTCATTTATCATTTAGTCTAGCAGCGAAATAGAGTAAAGAAAATAAGAACGAGAGGTAAGGAAAGGGAGAACCAGAAACAATATTTTACGAAAGTATAGTTATAAGTTCTAATATTATAATTTCTTCTGTATCTCACAAGTATCTCACAAGATCTATATATATTTAGGGTAAATATGTCTTTTGTGAACAAAAGCTCATTTTTTATCTTGTATTTTTTTAATTCAAATATCCAAAACATTTACCTACTTTTTTTCATTTTTATTTATTTCCTTCCTACATGCTCTGTTTCTTTATAAAAAAAAATTGTTAAAGAGATACATGTGGGTGTCTAATCATTAGTTGATTGGTGGTAAAGACTTCAGTAAGTTAATTTTTCAGAGTGCTGAAACTCATGCTATTGAAAAATGCTAAAAACTCATGAGTAGAATAAAATAAAAGCAGATATTTTTTTATTGATGATGATGAGTACAATATTATAACCCAAATTGCTGTGGATAACAACAGTACAAGTGTCCTTACCTCGTTCTGAGGAATTTGAAATAAAACTAAATAACATAAAAATATCTAAAAATAAAAACTAAATCTATCCCATATCTTTTTTAGTAGTTACTTTAAGTTTCAGAGCATTTTTAAGCTTCTCTATACCCACACTAACGTATTTTCAGTCTTTAATTTGGAAGACTTTTAAAATTTTAGTCTTATATACTACTAATTTAACACTTCGATAATTTTAGGGTACTGGGTCAATGGTATCTGTATTTCTCAAGCTTTTTAGGTTACTATATTAAAAAAGACTTTCTACTCTGCATTGTTTGTACATGGGCCAATAATCTTGTTCTAGAGAAATAAATAATAATTTTATTCAACTACTCTCAGAGTCTCAGTCCTTCTATTTTAGACATTTTCTAATTTTAGTCTCCAATTTTCTATGAACTAGTATAGTTTCTTTATTTTTAAAACTGACAACCTTAGTTCATCTGTTAATTCTCTAATTAAGATCGATAAACTATTCTAATATTCAAAGATTTAGCATTAATTTAGGGATTCTGCTATCTTCTATGTATGACTTAACATAATTTTATGACCTCAATTCTTGAGTGTTTATATAAACAAAGTTTTGAGTGTTTATATAAACAAAGTTTTGACACTTAGGCCTTGTCATAAAAAATTATGTATTATATGAAGTGTATGTAATCAGAAGGCGACACAAGACAGCATCTAATATCCTAAGCAAATGCTAAGACCGGAATCTATAGCAGGAACTGTTTGTGAATGTGCTATTCACACACTCTTTGTTCTTATATGTGCCTCTCTCACTTCTTCCTCTGTTGACATCCTTAAACAACAACCACCATTCTCTTTTTTTCTCTCACTTCAAACTCTCACAAATGGTTTCAAATTGCTTTAGGCTGAACAAGAGTTCAGCACTATGTTCAACTCATTGGAACCCCATCAAACGTAAACCACAACACCCTTGTGTGGTTGCAATGCTCAGAAGAGCTTCAGACAGCATCATTACAGAAGAAACAAGAAAAACTAATGCCTACAACGATAACTTGTTTGATCGTTTAGCAATAAACCATCTTTCAAAAAGCGTTCAAGAAGCCACAGGTGCATACCCTTTTGTCACTTTGCTGTAGTTTGCTTGAAGGAGAGGATTTGCCACAAGAGTTTTTGATTCCTCTGCAGGACTTAGTAACAACAAGAGTGGATACGAAAGCTTGGTTGAAGCAGCAACTGTGGCTAAACACAAATTTGACCCTATTCAGCAGCAAGAGGTTATCATCCAAGCTCTTCACAGAGCCTTCCCCAGACCAATACTTTCATTCGTGAGTTTGTTACTCGTTAGTCATGGTATTGGAATTTGATTTGAGTCATTTGATGTTCTTGTCTTGTGTCTGTGACCACCACTCCCTTCTATTCTTTTTGCAATGGACAAAGTTGTGTTATATTTTAATCTTTTACCTTTGTTTTTGAAACCACTAAATTTGATTTTAGCTATGTGATTTGTTAAAATTGTTGTCTTAATTACACTAAATTGTGTTCTCTTCTTGACTTTTAATTTGAATTGTTGAGCATTGTAATTTTGAAGGATGAATATGTTGTTTGTTGTATATGAGGAATGGCAGATAAAGAGAGTGCTACCACCATCTAAACTCTCAAGGGAATATTTTGCAGTTTTCACCACTTTGTTCTTTGCCTGGTTAGTTGGGCCTTGCGAGGTAAACAATTTCAGACTCTAGTTTTTATTTTAATGAACCTTTTCGTAAACACTTATAAAAGAAGAAAGGAATTGATTTTTCACCAACTAAAATTAACTTATGGAAAAAATAATTTTAGTTTATGATTTTTTCTTACTTTGCTTTGTTTATTAAGAAATTCATTTAAACAAAATTTCATATGTTAGTGTTGACAGAAAAATCAAATGATTATTGAAAATGATTGGAATACGAAAATAGCTAACAAATGGCAAGTCTGAAATATAAAACATTTAAAATAAGAAGCACACAATTTATAAATAACTAAAGAAATTTTTAAAAAAGTGATTTAAAGGATTAATTGCATGGTATGATAAAGTTTTTAACTTTTTTTTTTCATCATATTGTTAATCTCATTTTTCTTTTTTTTTATATCTCTCTTTTTATAAAATATATGTTATGAATATGAAATATGATTACTTTTATTGAAAAGTTATTCCCTTACATAGTTTAAAACTCTGTCAAACTAGTCTTTATGTTGGAGTTATTATAGTTATAATTAGATGTCATAGTTTTCTCTTGAACTGATCTATTTCATATCACTTGTTATAATGGCCTTGATTTGTTTCCATCTAATAAGAGAAATTTAAAAGCTCCTAACTCATTCAATAAAAGGTTGGATTAAGATTTAATGAAGATAAGTTTATTTTAAAAATGTTATCTACTCAATCGGTCTACAGAAAATATATTTAACTTAAGTTAGAAATTTTAACTATTTTGATGGTCAAAGTAATTTAAATTTGACTAAGCAAAAATATTTTTAATTTGAAATTTATCATAATAATTTCAACATTACTCAAAATATCTTCACTTTAAGGTTAATTTTATTTTATTCTCATCTAGAATACTCTTAACTCGTCTCATCTAAAATATTTTCAGACCGGTTTCAATTTTAGGTTGATTTTATTTAGAAAAGTTTAAACTAGATCTTAATTATCACAATTTTTTTTTATCATATTTAAAACTTCTAATATACAATATCTTCAACTCTCGTTTCAACTAAAACTTTCCATCTTCATTGAATCATAATATTCTAACCCTTAATATGAAATATACATTATTTTTAACCCAATACTCAATTAAGATATTCTTAACCTAACCTCAATCAAAAGAGGACATCATTATATTGCTTATAATTTCTTCACTTCAATCTTAGTTGGAATACTTTTAATGTGACCTAAACTAGATCATTAGTTTGATCTCAAATTAAATTTTTAAGGTTTCATTATGATTGTCCCTGAAATTTGAGGTAACTATGTTTTGATCCTCCAAATTTTGAAAGGTTCATTTTAGTCTCTTTAATTAAAAAATATATAATTTTAATCCTTGAAAAATTAGATTTGAGGGACTAAAATAAATTTTAAAAAATAATTTACTCTCTCAAATTTAATAATTTCTTTTTTCAATTTTGAGAGGATAATTTTTTTTTTTAAATTTAGGAGATCAAAACCACGTCCACCCTAAACTTCAAATATTCAAAAAGTAATTAAGTTAATTTCTAAATTTAGGACCCATGGGCTAATCAAACCCACACAGAAATTGTGGGTATTTTCATCTGAGTTTTTCCGGTAATTCTTTTAAATTTAAGTCATTTTATCATAGATTAGGAGTAAATCCGGTTTGCTAGTCCATTATAACAATATCAATTTCTAATATTTTAGTCTGAAAATGTAATATATGATTTTTATACGTAAAAGATTCGTTCTAAATATTTGTGAACATATAATTTATATTATAATTAAAATTTATGATAAAAATATATCTTAAATATATAAACCGTATTTTATATTTATAGCTAACAATTTAAATTTATATACTCATTTTTTTACTATTAGCATTTAAATTATTGAAATTTAGTTAAAATCTAAAAGATAAAAGAGATAAAGATAAAAGTGCAATACTTAAGATGATTTAAGGAAAATTTTGTTGATAAGTGCATTAATAGTAAATCAAATTCATCTTAAAAAAGAAAAAAAACAATATTAAATGGCGAGAATGAAGATTGTTTCTCACTCTCAATATTGTTAGTATTTTAATTTATAATATGTGAACACATCAACCCTAATATTTATATTATTTTAACTTATTAGTCTTTTCTTGTTGATCAGTTGCTTAAAATATAGAGGTGTACTGATACATTGTAATATAAATATTATGTTGAAAAATAATTCATAAATATGTTTATATATTATATTTTGATGATTTATGAATTTTTTTATTATAAAATAGAGATGAATAAAAGAAAGAGTAGAAGAGAAAATAAAAAATATGAAAATTAAAACATTCTCTATTTTTTTTACTAAAAATAAACCAAAGAGTTAAATATATAAATATTGTACCCATTACATATCTAACTGCTGAGAGAAAACAAAATAAAAAATTAACCAAAAACCTGTACAAAGAAAAACATTTGAGAATAAATAAATATTACAATTTGATTTTCTTATAAAAAATAAATAATAGACTTAATAACAGTTTAATTCTCTCATAAAGATAAAATAACATGATATTAACTTTCTTTTAAAAATCTCCTATTATATTCTTTAATACCTTTTAAACTAGAAAGTATTACTAGACTTATTAATTTTTTAAGATTTTACTTCTTAAAATTAAAAATAAAAATAAAATTACAAAATTTTAAAAGTATTACTCTAAGTTAATTGCGGATAATAAATATTTCACACAAATCAATTAATTAGGCACTTTTTAACTTTAACTAAGACACTTTTTAGTTGGATTCATACTATACCTTTCTACATTAAATTTGAGAGGGATTTTGTTTTTATACAATTGGATTTGATGATATGATAAATAAAGGTTATAGATGATAAATAACCTACTTGACCTATGGGAACATTCTTTTACTTTCCGACAACAACGATTTAACAATAATTCTTAAGGATTAAAACTAATTAATTCCACCCTTCATAGGTGAGAGAATCAAAAGTCAATGGCAGCAGAAGTGAAAAAAATGTAGTCTACATCCCAAAATGCAGGTTAGGTTCCTTTTTTAATATAAAAATGTTGGTTAGTTTAGTTTAGTTTTGTTTTCTATTTTTATTTTCATTCAAATGATGTTCATCTTTAACAGAAAATGGTCCCACCTTCAGCACAATCTGCTAATTATGATTCAGCTTCTCTCCAACATTCTGTTCTCTATTCCCATCATCATTATCATGATCACCATCAATTTTTTTTCAATTCCAAAATCATGATTATTATATGGAGAATACTAACCAGTACTAACTATCAAATTAGATTTTTTTAAATTATAAATATTAATATTATAATACATCTATTGCATTCTGAGTCTAATAGTTTTATATTAGGATGAATATTTTCATATTATTTATGACTAAGAAAACCTATCTTGAATTAAATTTTTAAATAATTTGTAAGAATTAATATTTTTTATTAAATGACGAGTTGTGATTAAAAAAATATTATTCTTTATTTTATATGTAGAAATTTATTTTTTATCCTAATTATAAGAAATATTAACATATTTTCAGCCTTACTCATTGATAAATTTTTCTATGTAATTAATTTATTATGAATTCTATGTTTATTAAACAGTCACTTATTCCTTATTTGAAATAGGCTTATCCTTAATGCATTCAAGTCTAAAGATTTTTTTTTTAAGTATGATAAAAAAATTTGTTATTATTAATTAAAACAACTAGTATATAAGTCTATAAAATCTTGACAATATTGTCCAGTCCAATTAAATTCAATAATTTGTAATATAAACTTTTATTTATTAATTTGTAATTCGTATTTATTGAATACTTGCTATGTAATATATTTCATTATATCATTTTATGATTGTTTCAGCAAAATAACTTAACATTTTACTTTTCTTTGCTTCTCTGCTCCTCTCTCAAAATAATTTAAACAATTTATGCAGGTTTTTAGAGGAGACAAGTTGTGTAGGAATGTGTATTAATCTCTGCAAAATGCCATCTCAAACTTTTATAAAAGACTCTCTGGGAATGTCCGTCAACATGGTACCCAGTAAGTATGTTCAACCATATCTTCATGGCCATATCTCTGTTCTTGAGACAACAATATATTTTAATTATTATGCCAGTTTTAATTTGTTTACTGCACTATTATTTTATTTTGGTAGTTGCTTCCTGCAATTAAAAAATTCCTAAAATACCAATAATATCTTTGTTATTTTATGTATTAAATAAATTTTCTTTTCTCACATTTACATAAACATCTTTCTCATATTGTTTTAACAATAATAAAAATGATGTTGGATGTTGTTAAAATATTTATAACAATTTAAAAAATTCAATTTAACACATTATTTTCAAATATTTAGTTTTATGATAACTAATTTAATGTTGCTTAAAAAAATATAGATATTTTTTAATATTTTTTAGATTTTTTTTATTATTTATTTAAATAGTTTGTTAATATTTATGAGAGATATTAAGAGTATTTTACTTGATTGTATTTATTTGTGTAAGTGACATAGTAAGAAAGAAAAAGAAATCATTTAATAAATAAGTTTTAAAATAAAAGTAATAAAGACATATTGAAAATTTGTTAAAGGATAGAAAAATAAGGAGTATAGTGTACGAAGCAACTGCCTTTTATTTTACTTGTTATCAGTTTAGAAACGATTATAATATGATTGAAGTTCCTAAAGTATTATTCTAGTCAATCTTTACATAATACTTAATTGAGTAGTTCAATCTTAAAGTATATATAATATATACTTTTTTAAACGGTTTATCATATGAGTTCCTGACGTTAGCAAGATGTAAAAAATGAGAAAACTAAATGAACAGGAGAATAGTAAATATGTGTAAATAAGATTATCTCTTTTTGGTAAGCCCAGCAAAAGGATGTGAACAAAAAGAAATAATAAATAAATTTCAGAAGCAACTAAGGATCATGGTCTCTACAAGTCCACTAGTATTAGGGTCAGAATCATGATTTCAATATAGGACCCATGCACATACCACTAAGATACAAAATTGCAAATAAACCCATCCAAACTCAGTTGAGCATTTTGAGAAAACCAAATAATATATACATGTGTTTAATTCTTATACACTATATAAATATTTAATTCAGTATAATAAGTATTAAAATATTTCACTTTAAATAAAAATTACATTTTTAGTATAACAACTTCAATTTCGATAGTTTTTTTCAACTCGTTTAATGATTAATATAGTTAAATATGTTTCTCTTGAGTCATTAATAGAGTTAGAAAAATTAAAAGCTAAAATTTTTATAATAAGAACATAATTTTTTTCTTATTGTTTTAAAAATAAAATATCTCAATATCGTATAAAAAAGAGTTTCACATTCTATAGTCTATTCTTTCCTTACCTAATTACATTTTTTATACAACAGTTGTATCTAAAACCATATAAGAACAGTAAGTAATGACTTTAGTGTCATTGATAGTGTTATTTTCCATGAATAACATCTTGATTCTCATACCAAAATCATTGAAATTGTATAATGATGGCCGACTCAACATTAAATTAATGATAGTCATCTCTTTTTATGAGAATTTAAGGTGGTGAAATGTACAGGACCTCGTATTGGACAAGGAAAATTCCAGTAAATAAATCCCACTAACATCTCCTGATAATAATGGATAAGTAGAATGTGGTTGTTTTATTTATCTTTTGATTTACAGATTTTGATGACATGAGTTGTGAGATGATATTTGGGCAGGATCCTCCAGCATCAACTGATGATCCAGCACTCAAGCAACCATGCTATAAACTATGTAATTATTTCATTGCAAGATTCATCACATTTATTTTGATCTACCAAGTGTCACCATGAATAAAAAATTTCAGTACTTGCAAAAGTCAAATATACATTACAAAAAGTATAATTAACTAATTAACATTGTATTTTCATATATCATGCAGGCAAGGCATATAAAAATCATGGAACGAATTGCCTCAGTTAATGCAGAGGGTATGGAAGATAGGGAAAGGATATAATATTTTAAATGACAACTTCATTCTTATACCATTATACCATCCACTACTATTTACATGAACATACTTTTTTTCCTTCTCTGGTGATATTTGACTTTAGTAATAATAATTAATTAAAAAAGTCATGGCTATAATGATTTCTAATTCATTGACATGGTAAAATTTTACTCTGCATGAAAAATATGAGGAATTTTTCTTTTGTGGAAATTTTTTTATTTCAATTAAAATGATTATTAGTGACAACTACCTAATGACAACTGTGGCTCCCTTCTTCCAAACAGAAGTTTGGATTATATCTAACTTTGAAAAACTCAAGACAATTTATTCAACATGATACTGATCCTTGGAAATTTTTTTGGTATGTAAATGTAATGAGGAATTAATGATGATTGGATTAGGAATGTGACCTCATGAATTTTGTATATGTTTGAATTGAAAGGAAAATGAAATAGTTTCCTTTTTTGGGAAGTAGTGGTTTGACTGAAGATTTGTTGTAGGGTTTCAGGTGAACATGGATGGAACAAGAGTGTCTCCCACGTCCACATTGTGTATGCTGCCAAAGCTGAGACTCATCAGCCATAGTTTCTTTCATTAAGAAAACAACCAAGTGCTCCACCGCACTTCCAACCAATCATTTGCAAGTAGATTTCCATCATTTTACTACTTTGAATCAATCCTCTTTCTTCTGCATTTCAAATATATAATGAAAAGTATCCTAAGGGTTGTTTGTATAGTGATGTTTTTGTCCTTTCCCTAGCTATAATTTGGAATAATAATAATAATAATGATGTGTAGTTATTAAATACATGATTTAATTTAGAGAGGAAATATAAGAATATATGAAAGTGAATGAAGTGGAGTTGATTTATGATTGATGATGAGAATTTGAGTAGAGAATGTATAGTAGCATGAATAGTGGGTGGTTGCATCAGAGTGATGTAATTGGCATATATAGTGTAGTGAGAAAAGCAGTATGAAAAATAAGACATGTGGGATGTGGAGGTTGCAGAGTGTAAATGAGTGGGGGTATCTGCTTACAGTGTAAGGAGAACACTGTTTAATAACACAATAATACTATATTGCCTCCAATTTGTCGTTGCCAATGCTTGAAATTAGCAATCATGCAGTGATCCATGCAGTCAATAAAAGCGAAAGTAACACATAAAATGTATATTTTTTATTCACTTTTTTTCAAAATGGTGGATTAATAACAGCCATAATTAAAAATAATAGTCAAAGTGGCAGTTTACAATAGAACACGTGGCCATACAATGAATGGTAGTATGGAGCTTAGAGTGATTTTAAAGAAAAATGAACAACAAATTTATTAGGACCACTCACTAATATATCTATTTTCTAGTCGGCAGATTATAGATAATTATTCATACAATTAATTAAACCATAACTTATTTCGATAAATATTTCTTCAACTTCTGTACAAGAAAAAGAAAAAAAGTATAAAAATTAATATTTTAGAAGTTAAAATTATAATTCATTCGTATATTTCAATTTTGGTAGAAGTTCTTTCATTCAATTTTGAGTTTTCCAAAAGGTCTATTCGTTTTACTTTGATAATCTTTTTCCAAGTGTTTATAAAAAGTGTACCCAGATATATCTAAAATTCATGAAAATTAGAAAAAAAAAATATCTAAAATTATTGTCAACTTACAAAATATAATGAATCATATTGTTTAAATTTAACTTACAAATTAAGGAAATTTAGGAGAGTTTAAGCAATAATTAGGTTGAGTATGTGTTAAACCTGAAAAAAAAGAATGTCCTATTTAAAAAATAAAATTATTGATTTTAAGAAATGAGTAGAAGTAGGAACCAAGAATGATTAGAATGAAACATTAGATTAAATCCAGTTGTGGATAGTGATGATGTCTGCTCATGGTTTGCATTTCGGATGTAGACCAAAATAAATCTCCGCCACAATAAAGTTTGGGAGGTAATCTAATATCTGTCCTCTTACTATATATATGTTTGATCCACTCATTTTTTTTTTCCCTTTCGGCTACTGTCTCGGGCATCACAAAATTTACACATGACCACCACCACCACAAATATCCAACCGTTGCCATGCTAGTCCTTTCGACTCCACCTCCAAGTCGACCACACCAACATCAACATCCATTATTCCTGAAAAATAACAACCAACCAAACCCCCGTTATTTTTACCTCATCATTTTCTCCATAATAACTCATCCAAAACTCCATGAACTACTAAACCCATCTTTGAGAACCTACCACGAGGGATTCGTAAATTCCTACATCAACCACAGTAAGACCCTATTATCTAGAGTGATCCACTACGGAGGTTGCCATCTAACTGATCTAAGCTTGCACTGACCATACAGTTCCCAACCCCGCCACCCACACATATGCAACGCACCAATTTGCATTTCACAGCATACATGATTGGAAAGGATTAAGGTGACGATGGCAAGTTTGGACAAAAGTTTAAAAGATTTACTAGAATTTTGGTAGTGGTTTAAAAGGGGAATTTGATGGTAATGTAAAGAAGAAAATAGAGGCTTCAATCGTGCACAACTAAGGTATATATACTACACCCATACTTCGCATCTAATAAATTTCTATATGATTTTTACTTAATATATATTTTGAATTAAATATACGATTAATTCATATGAACGTTGCTTCGAAATATATATATATATATATATATATATATATAGGTTCAAAAATATAAATGAAAAATGACCTTTTCTTTATTTTGGGTAGGATGAAATTCAAAGAAAAAACAATGCTGTTAACAAAAAAAATCATTATGACCACAATCATTAAAGGCGCGTCATTCAAGTTATGGCACCGATAACCTTTAAAGAACTAACACATGATCGTTTTTAAGCTAATGCACAATACTAAGTCCTTGAATTTAAGATCAACATCAGAACTTCACTGAGGACATGGGAAATAAGCAGCCATAAATAGCCCAACATAACTCCTTCAGGGACTCGTTATAGAATCAACGTATAACAATTAAAGGTTGGTCCTGCTGCTGAGACTTGAGTTGGCATTGAGTCAGCGTAATACTTACCTTACCCCAGAATCAGGACTAGCATCTCCATAAGAAACTAAACCCTTCTGACCGGATGAAGAGCTGGACCTAGACCTGCTACGAGATACGGAAGTCCTTTTATCATGTCGTTTTGGTGGTGTAGCATCAGGGGATCTGGAGCGAGATGAGCCATTGCTCCTAGAATTGGACTTTGACCTACCCCTCCTGTCTGCCAATCGTTCATCACTTCTTGGACCAAGTCGGGATTTTAATCTGTCACTTATGGGAGGCCGCCTGTCTTCAGGACTAAGACTACGTCTTGGGCTCCGACTCCGGTCACGCTCTCTAAAACGCCCACGCACTGGACTGCGTGAGATGCTCCTACTACGACTTCTCCTGCTTTGGTATCTAAAACCATAAGGATAAGAAATTAAGCTAATGTATGCATTTTCCTTGTGTATTTCATATTAATTATGTATATCTTTCCACAAAGGGAAAACCTAAAAAGAGTTACTTTTTCGGTACTTTTCTCATATTTAAAATAGTAGCTTACGAAAAATATATCCAAAAACTGCAACCCCCTAAACCATAATTGTATTAGAACATAACTACAATAGCATGCACAAAGAAATGCAGTTTAATTCAGAGGAAGTCAATTTGATCCATTGCCCATGGGCCAATCCCTACCCAATCCAAGAATAAGCCCCATTTTATTGACATACCAAATGAGTGGATTTTTAAAAAAGCCCCAACCCTCAGGCTCTACATAAAGTGGTTAGGGTTAGGGCCCAAGTGGGTTTGGCCCACTACAAAGCTTCAATTAATTCCTAAATACCTTTTAAAATTGCATGATTCCCTAAAGTATTCTAAATTGCAAATTGATCACTCAATATTGGTCCTTAACTTGATCTATGCCTCACCCGACCTTGCCCATAATATCATAGGTATGGATTTGAATTGAATAAATGATTTTCATGTGTATAAAGATTCTTTTAAGTAAATGTTTGTTTTCCATTTCATTTTTAAATAAGATCATTTTACTTTAAAATACGGCCCATGGGTTGGCCATGACCCTTGAGCTTTTTGTGAGCATTTTGGCACAATGAGCATTTTTTCCGTGGGCCTTTTTACCCTAGCTCGTGCAGGTCAGGGCCATGCCTGGTGGGTCAGGACAAATTAACAGGTCTAATTTCTAGTAATATATAATTAAGAAAATGCAAAATTTATGCAAGAATGGAAAGCATCATGGTCTAACTACGTAGCAGAATCAAACAAACAAGTGTGAGGAAGAACCTTGGACGATTTCTGCCCCCAGGTGGGCTTCGATAACGTCGTGGTGGAGATCGCTCAGAATAACTTCTGTAGCTTGTGTTTCTTCAAGCAAACATATAACAAGTCAGAACAAAGATTTTATTAAATAATCCAGTTTAACAAAATAGTGTAGACAATTATACATACCTATCAAAATTCCTTCTTATATTTCTATCACCATATCGATATGTGCGAGGAGAACGCTCAGGAGATGGAGTACGATATCTGCGGGCAAAGGCATAACGCTCAGTAAAGCCACGTCCTTTTTTAATACGCTTAGGCATGCCATTTGGTGAAGGGCTTTTTGAAAAGCCACGACCATGTTTAGGGGCTGCAGGTTCAGATACTTTTTGGCCAGAACTAGCCAACAACGAGGCACGTCCTTGGTTTAGCTCTAGCTCACCAGAATCCCTGGTAGGACTTCTCCCAGTTCTTGCACTTCTGGATATAAAAGATGTCACACAACTTAGCACAACTGGAGAAGTATTAAAAGCCCAGGATGGAGTTGAAATTTATTGAAGCAGATTTTACATGAGATGAGTAATAATTAGACGCTAAGAAAGCAAGAGGAAAAACCTATTGTCATTTGAATCATCTGAATTAGCATGTTGCTTAGCAGGTTTACTAAATTCAGCTTGAGTATCATGCCCGTTATTTACGAATGCCCCATTTTCCGGAGATAATTCACCTTCTTCATGTGATTGCTTGTCCACAGTTCTTCTAACCTTGGTTTGCGTTGTTTGCTCTGGAATAATTTGATCTTGTCGAGGAAGGCTAGAAGATTGCTTTTCTGTGTCTGTAGCAAGAGCAGCTATAAGCTTAGCTGCCTACATAGAGTATTTGTTGAGGAAAAGAGAGAGAAGAGAGGGCGCAGAATTAAATAAATAGCATACCTTGATTTCTTTGTGCTTTATTGTCAGTATGTGTTTTCCGACCTGAGGAGCGACGATCAGCTTTCTCATCGCTAGAACTACTACCACTAGAACTAGAGCTATCACTTGAATCCTCAGAACTGCTGAAAAAGGAAAGTAAAACGATTTAAAGCTTACTGGAGGAGTACTACAAGAGATAAAAGTTGGGGAGCATTTTAAAGGTACCTATAATCAGACCGCCTAGACTTATGTCTTGATCTTCTACTTCGACTGTGCCTGCTTCTCTTTCTCTGCTTTCGTCCAATTTTCCTCTTCTTCCCATGCTTGCGCTTATTTCTCCTCTTCTGGTGTTTCCCAGAACTAGAGGAATTAGAATCAGATGAATCCGATTCAGAATCTGAAGCTGAATCTGATTCAGAATCCGAGGAATAACTATCACTATCAGATGTTGAGTATCTTCTCCTTTTTTTTCTCGTGTCTTTGGAAGATTTTTTTCTTTTCCCCCTTGACTTTTTGTCAGAAGACTCAGAACTATCATCAGAAGTAAGGGGTTTCCCTGATTTTCTCCTTTTCCCTAAAACACGAAGCAGTTCATATATTACAAGCAATAGCATTTAGCAAGAGATTGAAGCAACAAGTTTGTAGTATAAATTCTTCAATATCCATTTCCTATCAGAAGTACCTTTCTCCTTCTCGACAGTATGCTGAGCTTTTGTTTCAGAAACTTCACCGCAATCAACAATTTTAACTGTCTGGGTAGGTTTCCCATCAGATGTTCCTGCCAGCTCAATTTTCTTCAGAGCATCCATTCCATTGACCACTTTTCCAAAAACAACATGTTTCCTGCATTAACATTTGAAAGACTACAATGAAAAACCTCACAAATACATCAAGAAAGCATTGATTACGGACATTACAAACTTAAACTTTTTGAGAAAATGAGAACAAAGACTCTAGACAGCAACAGCAACTCTAGAAAGCAACAGCAACAGCAATCAAAAGAAACTGAAAAATAACACGACTAAACTTACAAGGGCCATCAAAAAAAAAAAAAAAAAAAAAAAAAAAAAAAAAAAAAAAAAAAAAAAAAAAAAAAAAAAAAAAAAAAAAAAAAAAAAAAAAAATTAAAAGACAAAAAACAAAAAAAAAAAAAA
>Ga0099825_1001612_pt1 | contig 29091 bp, 15 predicted proteins | sample SiratroredBW_FD_76838 | JGI IMG/M metagenome (GOLD analysis project Ga0099825, IMG submission 76838) | Root nodule microbial communities of legume samples collected from California, USA - Siratro red BW | ecosystem: Host-associated > Plants > Roots > Nodule | place: USA: California | collected...
TGAATTAATATTTAGGTGTTATTAGTTGCATCATTTTACGAGGATTTATTATTTCACATGATAGATTTGAATGGATGAAGATTGTTTTGTAGACTTAATTTAAAAGAATAAATCAGAAAAAATTTGTAAGATGTAATCTTTCTTTATATGAAGAGATTTGAAAGCATTTCAAGAAATAAAATTAAAAATTACAAAATAGTTTTTATAAATGAGATAGAAATTATCAACTATCCTTATAAGTGGTTGATGAGTTTTAAATAAAATAAATGCAAATAGAATAAATACTGCAGAATATTTTGAAGTATTGATACATAACTAAAACAAAAAGTATTTAATAAAAAAAATACAAAATATTATTTATATTTTTACTAATCATTATTTTAAGCAACGGTTAATTTCAAAATGATTAAAAATAAACAAATATCAAATATAACATTTAATGGTAATCATATATATGTTAATAAGTAGACTATTTATATAATTTTTATTATAACTTACAATATTTTTATAGAAATAAAATAAGAATTCAAAAAATTCGTATTTAATCTCTTAAAAATATAGTAAAAAAATATTTAACTTTTTAAATAAGAAAATTAATAAAAAGGTAAATTTAAAAAACATTTATAATTATTATTAATATGTACCAGTATCCAAGAAATACAAATTGTAAACTATTTTTTATTTAGACTAATAATTTTAAAAGTTTCAATTTAAGTAAAATGTAAAAATAATTTATACTTACAAAAATAACAGTAAATTTCAATAAAAGAATAGTAGTTTAGATTGTAGAATTTTTTTTTTTTTACAGATTTAAGTTAATTATGATTTAGACTAAATTGTATATTTTAATAAAATAATAAAGTTATGATTTTATTGTATTATTTAAGATTTATGTTTAATTTTAAATAATTTAAAAAATATATTTTAAATAATTTTAGTAATGTTTTTTATATTAAAATTAATTTAATCCAATTTATTTTAATTTTTTACTATCTTATTTTACAAAAGTTAATTAATAATTTCATAAATAAATCAATTAAAAAATAAAATAAAATTTATAATATTTATCAAATTATTTTCAAACTTTTATAATTAATCTGTTTAAATTCTTTTAAATTTTATCATCTATCCATTAATTTAAATAACCTTTTCATTTACACATATTTTATTCAAATTTTTTTAAATCTATCTTCTCATGCTGACCTACATGACCTTAAGATGCATGCACATGTGTTGCACAAACACCAAAAACATGGTATAGTGCCATGATTTGATAGAAGGAACTGGAATCATCAAGCCTCTCGGTTATGTCACTTCCCATTGTCCTCTGAATCAAATCCCTGACCTGAACTTTATCAAAGTTGGCTGGCTAATGTTCCACATCCATGGTTAAAAATCATTCATTTCACCGATTCATTTTAATAAAATCATTTGATTCAAATTTTCTTTTCAAAATATTCAATTTTTATGATTTAGTTCCATTACTTCTGACTTCTAAACAGAATTATATGGGTCATTGTACTGTTCAATGCATCACTGAAATAAAGTTGTCTACGTTTATCATGTGACTTGAGTATATATATTTGATCAGTTTATAAATTTATTTAATTAAAATAAAGTTAATACATGGCTGTATTTTGTTAGTTTACAATTTATTCATGCTTTTACTTTTATCTATAATATTATTTTATATTAAATATCACAATATAAATAATAAATTAATTCATATTTTATGAACTCGTCCTTGATCGAATTATGAATAATATCAACTTTTTAAATTGGGAATCAAGTATTTATATAGTCTTTATTTTAAATTATTAAAATATCTTTAGTTGAATAAAATTTATGTAATTATTGTTAATTGATATTGAAAAATAACTATACTAAAAAAACTATACTTACATCAAATTTCTTATAATATGATAAGTTTTTATCCCTATCTCACACATTTTCCTCTAATTTCTTCCATTCAAACTTTTTCATAGTTTAATGAACAGAAAGCAGCAAATAAAGTTTGAACAAAGCATATAAAATAATACAAAAAAACATAGCTGCTAAGATATTTCAGAAATTTAATTGTTCGAGAGAAAACTCATTTTTCTTTTGCCTAGTACATATGTTATACCTCCCTAACATAATCCTTATCCATTTGAGTTCTGAGACATAAGCAAAATCTCTTTCTGAACCAGTTCAAATATCTCTTTCAACCGAAGGTTAAACTTGGCTATTATGTTCCGGTTGATCCTCTGCTGAAACTTTGAGCTCTTAAGCCACACAACACCAATGTAAGCATCACACTTGCAAGCACATTCACCAAGAGATGATTTCTCAATTTCGTACCTAAAATGAATCTGCAAGCAAACAATATTAGGTACCCTTCATAGGAACAAGATGAACTAAGTTAATTTATCACAAAATAATTGAAGTTTGAGTTTCCACTTAGCATACATGAAAGTGGTCAGCAAATGGGACACCATGAAGAGCCATAACTTCAATCACAGTCCAACCTCCAGTGTTTGCATTTGCACTTTTTTGTTGTGTGCATGTGACTTCACCTCCAAAAGCTGACACTTGTCGATTGAATTGGTAAGAAACACGCCTCTCGAAGACACCAGGTTTTACTACCTCCCACGAGGTAGTTTCGTAGTTCATACATCCTGTTCTCTGCATAATTTTATGCTCCAGCTTTCCTCCAGCAAAAATTCCCATCACAGATGTCATCTGAGCCAGAGCCATAACAAAATAGAGCTAGATAAGCTTAATACTACACATAAAATAATCTTAAAGAGGCCTATTCTGTCTTTAGTTTTATTATGGTACTATTAATTGGTGTAGCTTACATTGATTGGTAGTTCTGCAGAGAAAATTCTGGACATTTTTTCTTCATTCTCTAAGATAGATGCAGAGTCTTCTGGAATTACAACACCTTGATCTTCATGTTCTTCGGTAATTTGTTCTTTCTGATAGGGGTTTAGAATTCTTGTTCTCCACAAGGCCTTTATTGTTCTTTTGTGGAAACAAAATGAGATGTCAATACATGTCATCAATATATAAGATTAGGAATATAAGCAAGCCTTGTTCATACCTCGAGGCAACACTGAATGAAGAAAATGATTGAAAATGAAACCTAAGTCTTCCTTCTTCATCTTGAGTCTTTGCACCGTGCCTTGCATCAAGACCACGACCTCTTCGCAGAATTATGACCAATGTAGGGCTTCCTAATGTTGCCCATGATGGAGGAAGCACTTGTATCTCTTCAATATCTTCCCAAAGGAAGAAAAATTTGGTTTTTTGTCCAAAGAAATTGGCATGAAACCCCAGAATCCTTGCTGAAAGAAACAGCCGACCCTATAGCAAGAAAGCATCCTTTGTTTAACTTGTTATATATCAAGTCAACATTTCATATTATTAGAACAATTCTTCTCCCTTTTGATGTCTTGCATACCTGTAAAGGCATTTTTCTCTTGAGGTGACAAGTGAAATCCTTTATGAGAAATTCTTCTGGAGGTAATGCAAACAATTTCTGGAATGTAGAATTCCTTTGTGGTGATCTAGGATTCAACTGCCATTCAGCTATTCAGTTATATACAATAAATAGGTCTAAATGTTCTATGACACAAATAGAAAAAAATAAAGTAGGCTAGGTTGAACTGCATGATATGATACCAATACCAAGGCATGTGCATGGGGCAAGGAGAAGGGAGCAATTCAGATTCCTAATGCTAATGCTTACCTTTTTGCCTACTTCCTTTTCCATCTTCTCCAAATATTCCTTGATTGTCTCAACTCCTTTATTATTGTCCAAGAAAATTCTCAGGTGCAACTTTGACTGAGAAGATTGAGCAAGTTTTCCTTCAAGCAAGAGCCACATGTCTGCCAACTCAGTTGATGTGTGCTTTAGGAAATTGATCTCAGCATCTCCAAGTGAAACATCCTGGTCAAATGGACCGTCAAAATCAAAAACTTCCACATGCAAAACTGATGGTGGTTCTTCCATAGCATCAAACTCTAATATTTCTGCACATATATATCAATACAAATAGACAATTTCAGAGAAGATGTATCCATGTCAAAGCAAGTTATTGCAGATTAGATAACTATTAACAAGTCAGAAGGCAAAACCATTCCATTGAGGATTCGACGTTTGAAGCTTGACAGAGCTTGATCTTGTTTGTGCATTGCAAGTGAAAACTACATAGGGATCTGACAACCCTTCTGATTCCAAGGAGGCCAAGTCAACCCCCTCAATTAAAGCCACAGTGAGAACCCATCCAACACCATGAGCTTTGAGGCCGTGGTCAGTTCCTATTAGAGGAAAATGAAGAGGAGTGTGATCCCTCAGATGAAGTCCCTTAACAGAGATAACAATTATAATATGTTCAAATGATATTTCTACTTACCCATTTGAAATCTTGCTTGAACAAAGTGAGACAACATATTATAAACACGCTGCAACTGGATGATTAAAACTCCACTTATAATGAGTTCCCCAAAACTATCTGGCAATTCAAGCCCCCTAAATTCCAAGCCCTGAGGTAGACTTGGACCACAATAAAAAATATGCACCATCACATACAAACACATGAAAATGGTGGAAACCACAGTGAAATTACAAAAGTATGTAATTGCCTGCCACCAATGCCACTGGTCTTCGGTTTGCAAAGTTGCTAAAAAATGTTCCTTGTCTAGAAAATTTGCCTTATCTTGCACCTTAAAATTCTGGGCCAGTTTTTCGGAGAACAGGCTAAAACTCTCCTTCAATCCCTCTCTTGCCCCACTTTCTATCATGCCTTTCATCACTGTGCTTTGGAGGAAGACAATTCTCCATGACACAACAAGATGGGAGGATTCCTCTCCTGAAGATGCCTCTCCACCTGGCATTATCTTGTAAAGCAATTCAATCCTAAAGGTATTCCCATATGGGACCTCTGGTGTACTTACACTAACAAGTATAGCAAATTCCTTTCTACACACTCTAATGTACTTTTGCTCCTCAGTGGCAGTAACTGCCTTAATCAGTTTCGTTGCAGCTTTTGTATAGGAAACAACTCGTGTTAAACTTGACATGTCTCCATTTTTCCATGTCCAAGGTCCCTCTTGCACATTTGTTGTTCCCTGCAGTTCTGCCAAATCTTTACGAAACTGTGAATTGGGTGCAAAAAGAAACACGTTAAGGTCATTTGGAGAGACTAAATAAATCTGATCCACTAAAACACCGCCAGGCAAATTTTCAGGCATCTCAGGTTTGTTATCTACTGATTCCATTAGTGCAACGGCTTCTTCAAAGCTGCAAGGAGATGAATCTTCCTCAACACTATCTTCAGAATCAGATAATATAGTGGATAGTTCTGAAGAATCCCCGGGCTTTGAGTTTCCTTCTTTCTTTTTGAAAATCTTATGCAGAACATTAGAAACAACCTTCAACTGTTTGCCTATAGCCATTCTATCACAAGATATCCGACATGAAGTGTGAAGACCTTCCAAGTCTTTTGAGTTCTCAACTGCAAAAGTTGAATTTGGAGAATGCTTATGCTTGGTAAAAGAAGCACAACATTTACCACGAAGAGAAGCAGTAAGGAGAATTTTCCCTGATTATACAAGACATAGAGCTAAATATCAGTTCCATATTGCAAAGCAGTTCAAAATTACACAGAAATAAAAGAGTGGTTTAAAAGAAACATCAAGTAAGAGAAAATAGTTCATACATATTAGAACAACGACAAGTTTATAGATTTGTGTATCTAGTCACAGTCCACAAATCATTATATATTGAATCATATAGAATCATATAAACTATAAATCAAATCATTATATCAGCTATGATTTTTTGTTAGTGTGTATGTATAGACATTAAACTCAAGTGCTAAACAAGTAGAAAGATGATTATGTTAATGCTAGTGTGTGTAAGTAATGCAGTGAGGGAAACAAACCACAATATTTATTGAAAAATTTGCCACTGTTGGGGCTTTGAAGAGAGAACCAGGTGGGCAGCAAGGTTTGGTTATCCTCAAAAGCAATTGAGCCTACAGGTATTCGTACCTCACCCACCAGACCCACATAACCATTGGTCACCCTGCGCTCATTCACATGACTAACAACAGACACAACGAGCACGTCCTCTGCCTCATGCACCCTGAACCAAAACTCCTGGTTCCAAATGGGGGTGCAGGTGTTCGTCAAAATCCTTGTCTTGGCCTTGAACTTGGCAAGTCTAAGCTTCACGTAAGTATCCTTCACGGGAAGGTCCTTGGCCTCCAAAACACACACGTAAAGCCTCAACATAACGTGTAATAAATTTGGCTCTTTACAACTCCTAACACATAAAGCAAAAGCAGGGTGGCATGTTGGTGTGAAAGGGTGTTACAGTAAAAGGAAAAGAGTGGTTTTTTGTTCTTTATTTTCGTGGAATGAAGAGGGTGAGTCACGTGTTAGAGGAATACGTGGACAATGAAGGGACATGACACGAGGTTTGGTTGAAAATGGAAACTCTGATAGTTATAATTAGACATTCCTTATAGGTGATGGTTTCTTCATTCACTCAGTTGTCAGGTTTGGTTGTTGTTATTATGGGGTCAAAGTTTCCCTAAAGTTTAGTTTTGACGTGGTTTTTGTTGTCTGTTATGTGTTGTGTAAGCGGTGCCAAAATTGTTTGAGAGGGAAGGGCAATATAGGATAAGGGAAAATGATTCCTCTACATCCAAATTAGCGAGAAAAAACACCTAAGATACACACAGAGAGCAAAGAAAAGATATGAGTTTATTATATAATGAAATAGGAGTTATAGAAAGAAAGAATAAGTGTTTAATAAGTACTTATAAAATAAAGGTGTATGTCTATTTCTGTCAATAGGATTCTCATCATTTTTCCTATTAAATTATACGAATTGGCAGTGGAATTTTGCAGCAAGGAAGACGAATTTTGCAGCCAAGGAAGACTAAATTATTAATATTATATACATCGAAAAAATTTAGATTGGTTTGTCACTGAATCCAAAGAAATCTATGAGAAACAAATATAAAGAATTGGTAAAAAAGGAATGTTTAATATTTAATGCTACTCAGTTTTTAAGATAGAAAATCATCTACTTTATTAAGATTTTCTTTCTTAATAATAATTATTTAACTTAAATATAAATATGATTTTAAAAGTTATTGTCAAACATTCAACTAAAAACTTTTAATTATATCTTTAAATTGAACATAAATAAATATCTATACAAAAAAGAAATAAATAAATCTATTACTTTTATGTCGTTATAAAGACGAATAACTATAATATCTTAACATAATACTTTAAAAAGACTATTTACTATTATGTAAACTTTTTAAACGACTTGTAGAAAGCTGAAAATAATTAAAAAAAACCGAAAATAATTAAAAATATAACTTAAGCATACTAGTCTATATATTTAAGTACAAATAGTTATATAAAAAGTTATATAAGGAGAGTCAAAAGAAAAAAAAATTATATTTTCTAGATATTGCTCTCGTATATTTATATTCATTACAAACATTATAGTTTACAAAATAAATACCATATAAAAGTTTAAGCTATTAAAATCATTTTTTAACATAAGAACAAATATATATAAAAGAAGATATTTTAGTTAACAAATAATAATAATAATTTAATTTCATTAAAATACCACTATACAAAACAATTATATAAATCACACAGATCTATACATAAAGGATATTTAACAAGTAAAATATCAATTAATGCCTTTCAGAAGTATGTTCCATGAGATTAACACAAAAAAACCAATAATAATAAATCAGGATAAGTTCTATAACTCAAGTAGTGTATCTACATATGTCACAATATATAGGAACTTCCTCCTCAACTTTCTACTATTTGATATTTTAGTATATGTAACTTAAACTATTAGTGAAGTAAAGCGTTACATCATATGTATCAATATTTAATACACTACTCAAATAGAATTTCAAACATCATTTAAATGTGTGACCCTAAGTTCATAATGATTTCATCATTTTCAGTAAGTATTATGGTATAATATAAATCATTTCTACAAAAATCTTGAATCAATCAAATATACAAATTAATATTCATTTTTCATTTATAAAAAGTATTCATATTCAAGTGATTTAAGAGAATAGAAGGGAAGAAGAAAGAAGAAAAAAAAGAAAAAAAAAATTGCTTAGCTAGAAGTGATTAGGGTCCAAACAATATTGAGATAGGAAACCAAGTTACATGCTCAAATAATACTCATATGTTTTAAGAGTGGATAAAATCCAAATAATACTAATTTGTATTGTTAATTTGTTTTAAAACTTGATCTATTGATCGAAAATTAAACATAAAATCTTATTTATAAATAAACCAATATATATAAAAAAAAAAACTTTGTAAATCTCTCTTATTCATTATCCTTTTAGATTGCATTTTATTAGTCTTCATTTAATTTAAAAATGAGAGCTTTGCAAAAAATAAATTTTGAAAATCGCTTTTGATAGTATGTCAATCAAACTTAAAGGTGCGTGTGACAATTATAATAAAACAATACTTTTGTGAATATTATTTGAGAAATTATTTGTTAAATATAGACTTTGTTAGCATGTATGAAACAAAAGTTATTAAAAAGACTTCTTAAAAAATTTTAGATCACAATTAATCCATATCTTTTTTATCTTTTAGTATGTTTTCTCAAAGTCTTTTTTGAAAATGTCAAACACTAAAACAAACAAAAATATAAGTAATTATTATTAAGATTAAGTTTACAAAAAAAAGTATACAAAATTTAAAGAAAAAAATGTTTTATAGAAGAAATTATCTAAATTTTAATATTTTCAGTCTCTACAACAATAATTCCAAAACTAATAGTATTTAATTTAGAAAGAAAATTATTAATTTTTATTCACATTATAAACAAATAAAAAAAATTAATATCAAATTCTCTATACTCAACTCATCACTTAACTTCTACAATAATAAGTTACCTGGGATTTAATCCAATTCAACCTAGTTAAATTAAATTAGATATATCAAAAATTAATAATATATTTAAAAGTTTAAAAAATGACGTCACATTTTTTATTATTTGTTGATAAATAACAAGGGGGATGAAATAGAGACGTTGGAGGTTAAGTGCTGAAGCAGAAAAGATGTTACAGTTTCCGGCATACATGACGCAGTACCCACTCTCCACCAGGACTATTCCGACGTCGTTTCTTCTACCCTCTCAGTGGCCCCACCCCCAAAACGAAGAACTCCTCCTCGCCATGGAAGAGTCCGATTTCGAAGAAAAGGTCATTTCTTTTGGCTCTACCCTCCACCCTTTTTCTTCTGTTGCCTCTCTTCATTACATTCTGTTTCTAACGCCGTATAAATTCCTTCAAAACGCTATCTTTTGGGCTGTACTCTGTCACTTTTATACACATCTTTGCATACACTTTTTATTTCTAGGTTTCTTATGTATCTAATCAAATGATTCGGAATTTGGGATTTTAGAGGCGTGTAGGGATTTGATCACATGGTGCATATGAATTATGATGATTAAAGTTTAGATTTTTTTTCTTCCTTGAATTTCTGTCGCACAGTTTGAACATGATTACCTACGGTTGTAGCAGCATACATATAATATGAAAATTGGAGTGTGAATGAATGGTCATAACTGGGAATTCACAAAATGAGAAATATTATACATGATCTTCTGCAGATATGTTAATCTAAACACACGTGTCTGAAATTAATGTCAAAATTATCCTCTCTCCTTCTAGAGAGGTATAATAGGTGGAACATTTTGTTTCTTAGTTTTTGTTCGCATATTTAGGTTGTAGCATCTTTCTCTTAAGATTTCATATTTTAGGGAACAACAAAGTTTGGTCATCCTATAAGGATAAAATCTGCCAACTAAGTTTGGCCCAAAAAGATGGTTGGATGCCTTACACTTGCTAATCTGACCACTGTTTGATTATTAGCTATGTATATAATAAAAGCTTTGTGGAGAGAAACAAAGTCTACTTTAAGGATCACTATCTCTTGTTAAAGGAATTAATCCCGGACATTAAGTTAGGAGATATCCTCCAACTATACTAAGTGCATGTTTGGTTTTTAGTTTCATGGTCAAAAAGTATGTTCACTAAGGAAAACATGAAAAACATACTGTTTGGTTTTCAGTTGAGCCTGATTTTAAACTCAATTTAAAGAACGTCTTGTTCTATTAATTTTGTCTTGAAACTCAATTTAAGATAGAAGAGAAGGTAGAGTTGTTTTTATAAACTCACTTTGCAAAATGAATTTTGCCTTAACTTAAGTTTACAAACTTGAATCCAAACATAGCTTAAGGGTATGTTTGGAATGAAGTTTGCAACATGGATAGTTGTTTTCTCACTACATCTATATGAACCAATAAAAAGTAGCTTCTGCATCATTGAGGCCTGCGGATGTGATTTTTGCAAAGGATGTGGCGTGAAAACGCCATACCAAACACACAAAACAAATAAAATATCCTCAAAGGGAAAGCTATCATTTTGCCACATTAGCATCTAGCTGTTTGCTTGACTAGTAGGCATATCTGTAAAGTAAATACTCCGCATATACATCATGACATTTAAAGAAGGCTTGGATTATCCATGACAGAAGGTAGTTTTCACTTAAGAAGATAATAGGTTACAAGGTGCAATTCAGTGTGCTCTTTGAATTTCTCTTTCATATTGTTCATTGCCTCATACTCATACCTGTCATTGCGTCATGAATCATTGCAGTGCAATGAGATTAGGAAGATGAACAGCAACCTCATTGTGATAGGGAAAACCACAAACGAAAATGATAAAGAAGACTTTGACAATGAGGCAGATGACGATGATGCTGACAATGTAGAGGAATCTGAGGGTGAAGAATTTGAGCAAGAAACTGGTTGAGAAAGCTGCAAATCAGTGGCCCATTATGTTCTGTTTGTATGATGTGGGACTGCTAGGCCAAATCTTTGAATTGAGTTTCTTTTCTATTCGGTTTTTGGACCTAGTATTGAGCATTGGCTTCTCATTCGTATAGAACTTTGTATTATATGTGTTCCTTTTTAACACCTTCAAGTAGCATAAACAATGTTTAACAATAGCATGAGCTAAATTCAGATGAAAAGATGAGTCAAATTTAGTTGTCTGCCCCCTTCCATTTTTCTGAGCTTTCACTTCACTTTGGTGAATTTAACTGAAGAGTAGAGAGCTGTTAAAACTTAAACTGCATAAAGAATTGAAACAAACAATTGAACAGGTATAAACATATATATTCTTCAAAATAAGTAAAACTAAGCATTATGAAACTAAAACTTTTGAAAAACCTTACAAAAACACAAGGATTTGTCCTTCTTTGTGCACTCAGCTTCTCTTGCCACCAGAAAGTGTGTAATGTAAGTTTGTTGATTACTTTTTCTTACAAAAATAAACTGTTTCATTTATATGCACTGCTGTTCTGATTCAATAGATTGAAGAGGCAAAGAAACTTGGGTATTCTTTGTATCACAAGATGTCTAAGCACTTACAACTTTACTATCAAATTGGTCATTCTTTGTTGTGGTTGCTAAGGATTTTTACTACATCATCATTTCAGTCCAAAAAACAACAAACGGTTCTTATAGCTGAGATTATGCTGTTCATGGTCTTTAAGGGGGGACAACAACAAAAAGAAGTGAGAGTGATTTTAGGAATTTTTCTTTAAACAAGAGCATTTTTAGAAAAATTTCTAAGTCTTTAACCTCCTTCAAAAATTTTATATCTTTAAGTCTAACTTGTTTTTAACGTTTTAGAAAAAGATTATCAATAATTAAAAGGGTAACATTATGCTAGAATATAAATTATTTATTATCAATAATTTACATGTACAAAAATATTGTTTATTATAAATTTCAATTATAATATAATTATTTATTTATTATAAATTATATTATATAGGCCTACGAAACAAAGATTTATTTGATGCAATGAGACAAAAATACAAAGTCTCTCTGTATTTTTATCTTTGTAAGATACTTCATTTTATTATTCTATTAACCTAAAATAACTAACTTCGTGTTTTGTTAATACTAATTAATATAATTATATTGACTTGGACATTTCTAAAATTATTGAATTGCAAACTAAAATGAACTCCAGTTCCGTCAATTTTGACTCTATTGTATGTACCAAAACACGTGTCATGAGTCTTTAAGAGAAGTCTGAACACACATTTTGAAAACTTCAATATCTAAGTTCCTTAAATGGTACGTTGTTCTTATTCTCTTCTCAAAGACTTGCTACTAATCCCATCCTTAGAATTAGATAATTCCCTTTCACATGCAAAACTCTAAAAAACCATATCCCCACAAAATTATATACCCACCAACCCTAGAAATAATAGCCAAGAATCAAGATGGAATATATGAATGGATTATCAAGTGTAACCAATATTGAATTGAATATCAAGTCAATATAGGAAACAATGTTTTTGAGATATTGTGGGATAGTGTAGTCCTCATTATATGTATAAAACCAAGGAGTTGAAGAAGGTGATAAGGGAATTCGATTCTTCGAAAATAATATTGATTTAACATGAAAATTGTTTGATTAATTAAGGTTAACTTCTATCTTTAAAGAAAATATCAAGTGTAATAAATATTAATAAATATGGAATATGGATGTATTTGGAAACATGAACTTAAATAGAAGGGATATTATTGATCAATAGGTCAGTTGGATAGAAAAAAGAGTTTAAAGGGTTAGAATTACAGAAAGTGAGAAAAGAAAAATCACATAACGTTAATGATATAAGAAAAATCATATTTACTTACAACAAATTTCTATTATTATTAATTTCAAAATATTGAGAGAAGGATTTGAGCCTAAATTTTTGGACATATAAAAGTCATAACCACTACACAAATATCAACTTTGCGATCATATATTCATTATTGTTTATGACTCTTGTTATTATTATTTTGATCTATATTAGTAAGTATAATATTAATAGTATAAAATAAAAATAATATTATTAATAATAATAGTAATCATATTAATAATAATATTCATGATCATATTAATATTAATTATAATAATAATATTAAGAAATATAATATCAAAGTAATATTAATCACAATATTAATAATATTAATACTATTATTTTTAATAACATTAATATCAATATTAAAAATAATAATATTATTAATCATACTATTATTATTATTATTAATGATATTAATAATAATAATTAAAAAAATAATATTAAATGTAATAATAATAAGAAGAATGAAAGTAATAAACTAAAATTAACTATAATATTAATAATATTATTAATTATATGAGTTAATAATAATAATAATATATTTTTACCAATTTTAATAATAATAATAATATTATTATTATTATTATTATTATTAATGTTAATGTAATTAATAATAATAATGATTAGTAATAATATTAAAAGTAATAATAATTGTAATTTTAATAAAATCAATTATTAATATTATCTACGGAAAAATTCGTAGGTAATTAATTACATACGGATTTGGATCTGTATGTAAAATCCGTACGTAAAATCTATATGTAATAAATTCGTATGTAAAATCCGTATGTAATAAATTCATATATAAAATCCGTATATAATAAATTCGTATGTAAAATTCATCTATAATACTAAATTTTGTCTTTTGATAAAAATTCGTATGTAAATCAATAATTTCTTGTAGTGTCTAAAGTGGAGAAATGATTATAGACCGATTTCACTAGTATGTAGTTTATACAAGATAATACTCAAACTTCTATCCATTATATTGAAGACAATTTTAAATAAGATTATTGATCCATCCTAAGTTGCATTCATTGAAGGTAGATATATGATGGATAATGTGTTAGTGGCCAATGAAGTGGTAGAGAAAATTAGAAGGAAAAATAGTGTGTAATAGTGAAGGTAGATTTTTAGAAAGCTTAGGGCTATGTGAGATGGGAATTTCTATAATATATGGTGACTTTGATTAGATAGGAAGTGGATTAAGTGGATGAATGGGTGCTTACAATCATCTACAATATTGATCTTGGTTAATAGGAGTTTAAAATTAGAGTTTAAATTGATGAAAGACGGGAGGTAAGGGGATCCTCTTACAGCTTTTTTATATTCAATAATTGCAAAGGAACTTTTAGGAATTGTGAGACAAGCAGTTAGCAAAAAACTTGTTGGAATGAGTGAAAATAGGAAAGAAGAAGGTGCAAGTACGTATCCTAGAGTTTGCAAAAGATATTGTGTTCATAACTAAGACATGTTTGGAGAATATATTCACTGTTAAGAGTCTTCTTGGATGTTTTGAACTTGTCTCAGGATTAAAGATAAATTTTCATGAAAGTACGATAGGAGAGTTAGGTATAGAGCAACATGATATGGAAAGGTATTCGAAAGTGATGAACTACAACCGTATGGGAGTACCATTTATGTACTTGGGAATGGTGGTAGGTGGGAACCCGAGAAAACAAGAGTTGTAGCATGGGGTATTGAACAAAACAAAGAATAAAATCAAGAAGAAATTAGGTAGGTAGAAAGGAGATCGATATCTTTTGCAAGTAGAATACGCTTGATAAAAGTTGTTATCACAACTTTACCCCTTTATTACATATCTTTTTTATAAAATACCAACACGGGTTAAAAATGAGATTAGGAAAATCCAAAGAGATTTTTTGTGGGGTTCAAGTGTAGAGGAAAGAAAAATAGTATAGATAAAGTGGGAAGACATATGTAAAAATCTAAGAGAGATTGGGTCTAGGGGTTAAGGACATCAAGCTATTCAATATTGCTCTATTGGCTAAGTGAAAGTGGAGATTAGAGTCAACAAATCAGTAGGGCATACAAAAGATGTTTTAGAAAACAACCTATGCTTCGGGTGTGGGGAGTGAAATGAATCAGGTAGTCACCTGTTTCTTACATGCAACTTAGTTGTTTAGGTTTGAAATAAGTGTTATAAGTGAATTGGGGTGAGTTTACTCTTAGATCTTATTTTTAGTAGTTTAATACCTCTAACTTTGATGAGTGCGGAAACAAGATTTTGAGAGGTATGTGGATAGTTATGATCTACTATATATAGCATCAAAGGAATGAATTTATCTTTAAGATGCTACAATGGACGTTGATAAAATCCTTAGCAGCACACAGTTAAAATTTTGGGCTTGGTTGCACTATAACTTCAGTAGAACTACATTCTCTTTCCTAAATTAGTGTCTTTGTTCAAGTATATGTATTAGTATGATTACCAAGAATATAGAAAAAGGGCAGTAGAAACATAGTGGAATGTTTTGCTTAGTAAGTTTAGAACGTACCAACTATGAGGTTTTATGTGAGAGTCCATCAAAGTACGAATAGACAAATGGTGATGTGTATGGAATCGATATTAGAAGAGTAGAAATAGTCATCTTTAATATATAAATTGATGGAAGTCTTACTTATTGTGAGGTAACCTTATTCATTTTGCATAGCCTAAAAGTAAATTCTATTTTGCAAGAAGGACTTAATACACGCCTAATAATACAAAAGGGACACTTGAAATAATCAACTGATACAATGGTGAAGGCAACCTAATTCAATGGTGAATTCATTGGGGACGAATGTAGTAGAATTACATGAACACAAAATAATAAACATAATGATGAAATGAAGATATTCCAGGAGACTACAAGTTTGATTACACGTGATGAATAATACAATCAAATATGGTAATAAAGATAAATTAGCTTACATATATAAAACCCTGACTATTGTCACAAAAGGTTATCATGAACACAGGAAAAAAAAACTTAAATCTGAAGACTTATAAAATTTTGTTATATCTCAAACTTTTTAAAGATTAATCTTAAAGTTGTCAAAATGATACTCAAACTAACGTGTTACAATTTCGAAAGATAAATCACAATTGGACATGTTAGTATTGTTGAAAAAAATATTTAGTCTGAAACTATGATGATCAAAATATGAGTCAAAATATTGATGTAGAGTGAAAATATTGAAGGTAATGTAATTTAGTGTTTATATTTATATAAAAAAGTTAGAAACACTTTTGATGGTTTTGGTGATTTATTTATTGATAAAGGAAGATAATATTTTAGTTTATCTTAGATTATAATACTTTTATAACTTATAGATTTTATATTTCAATATTTTTTTATTTGATTATTGATAGGAAAATATATTTTTAAAGTAGATTTTCTTTTTCATGATATAGATTCTTATTTTAAGAATTTTATGTCATCATACTCCTATAGAACGAAGATGCTCGCCTTTTCAAAAATGTATTTCTTTATAAAAGCATATTAGTCTAATTTTGTTTTAAAAAATAATAGATACCTTTGTTTGACATTCAAGTTTAACGCCACCTGCTTAGCACTTCTCATGTTTTTAGTTATTCCTCAGCTCGACCAAACTTTTGTGCCCAAATTAATGGTCACCCTTTCATGGACCATTGGGCCATGGCCTTCTCTTTCTCCATGTATATATTATTTCTTAAGTTTGCATCTTCTCCTGCAATGGTGGGGCAGATTCTTACTTCAGGCTTATTTTTCTATTTATTCCTGAACCGCATCCAATCATCGGATAAAGTTGAGAGCTGTTGAATTGAACCTATCAAAAGGCTACCAGAAATATGCCTCAATCATGTCATTTTCAGTTAACCAACTTGCCGACTTGCTCCACAAGCGCCTATCTTCAGGTTTTGGTCCTCAATATATTATTGCAATTTTTGTACCATTCATTATTTTTAATTCTAATTATAATTGGACCTTTCTTTTTACGATAACTTTCAAAATAATATGGCTTTTCATTGTAATAGTCTGAATCCCCAATTTCAAGAAGGTTCAAGGTTTTGTCCTTTTCCACAATCCCCACGATTCACGCTACAATGTCTCCGTCATGTATCGACCTGCAAATTCAACAAGAAATATATAAATCAAGAATAATCCAACTAAAAAGAAAAAAGAAATACAAATTCAACAAGAAACATATAAATCAAGAATAATCCAAATAATTTCAAAAGAAAAAGGAAATGTAAGGGAAATACGTACCCACGTAAATAATCAAGTTGTATAAAAATTGAACGCGTGTGGCCACAGTTAACACGCGAGACCACCAAAAGCAACACGTATAACGCCTAACAGGAATCGTTGTCTCGTATCAAACGGTGGTTAACGGAACCCTAACTGTTTAAAAAAAAAACAGAGTCCCGAGCAGCCCTTGCATTCAAAAATAAATTTAGGCTCGATTAAAAAAACTGAAACCCCAATTCATCCATATCTAAATTTTATCAAAATTAAAAAAAAAATTAATTGTAGTTCACAATCCTCTCTCATCTTTTTTTTTTTTTTTTTTTTTTTTTTTTTTTTTTTTTTTTTTTTTTTTTTTTTTTTTTTTTTTTTTTTTTTATTTCCTTTTTTTTTTTTTTTTTTTTTTTGTCTATTTTCCTTTAAAGAAAAAAAACCTATTTTCAAAAAATTTAGCCAACTAAATTCATTACCAATAGACCTATTTAATATTCACAACCCAATTCTTAACATGGAAAAGGCCTTCTACTTTTTTTTTTCAATTCAAAAGAAAAATTACGAAAACCAGGATTGTAGTCAATTTTCCGACATGGACCTAACTACGCTGTGATTTTCCGAAAACTGATTTTTCAATGTATTCATTCCCGTAGTGAGAAACTACTGAGAATTTTGCAGTGAGTTGAATTAACTGTTGAAACTTTGACTCCATGCAAACTAAATTTTAATGAAAAAGACAAGTTTGTTGGGATAATTTTTTTAAATGGGTATTTTTTGAGAAAAAATATTCTGTTTTGTCACCGTAAAAAATAAACATGATGTTAACTATTTTTGCAAAACTTGATTTATAAGCGTTCTTATAGTGGACCTTTAAACGCTCAAAAACTTTAGTAGTTTTTAAGGCCTCTTTTTCAAATATATGGTCCAACAAAAAATATTTCTTTCTTTTATTATTTTGTCTTGTATATAATTCGGCCTCATAAACTATAGCACCAATCTCATAAGAAATTGATTATTTTTTTCGCATTTCAAAATACTATATGTATTTGACTGTTTGGTTTTAATAATGAATCTCAATATTAAAGATCTACTTCATAAACACGTGATTATTGCATTTTGCTTATGATTTTGATAACGTAAAGTTCTTATTATTATCAAAATTCATAACAAGTTCTGTATTTTGTTTTCCCTGAAATCAGAGTGTTGGGTTGTGAAGAATGTTCGAAAAACAAAAATCATTGTAAGTATGACATACTTAGATATGTAATAGAAGTTGTTTTAAATAACAAATTTACGTGAATTGGATACAACAAAGTGAAAGATGATTTAGGTATCATGGAATGCAAACAACCAAAATATTATATGATTTGTTTGTTCCCTTTTTAATATTAAAAGAAATTCAAAATATGTAAGTTATTTGATGTATCTTTATAAGATAGAATAAAATTCCAATATGTCTATTTCTTATTATTCAAATTGTTCTTCGTAACAATATAACTTATCTGAAAATTTGATTTTGTTATTAGGATTTGGTTGTTTTAACTTTTATTCGAATGTCTTGAAATTGGATGAATAATGTCTAAAATTAAACCATTCAATATGGAGAGAGAGAGGGGCAGATAAGATCAGATAAATAAATATCATTGATTATTATATTATTTTATTTGTGTTCTGGAACCAAGAAGATCGTATATGTAAAAATCAAATTAGTTTTGGTAGTTGGAGAGTGATAAATGATATTAAAATATAACTTTTGTCTATTGAAAAACTCTGACCATATAAAAATTGAGACGAATTCTTCCTGCACCCCCATATACTCTTCCTGCACCCCCATAATTTTTTTTATTCCATTATTACCCTTTCTGAAATTACACAAATGACCACTGACAACCGGATGGACTCCCTATTCGGTTCTCATTCAAAAAAAAAAAATACGAACCGGACGGCCCCGTCCGGTTCTCATTACAGCAGATCGGAAAACCATCCCCTTCGCCGTCGACAGCCCCCCAAATCCCAAATTAACTACTCTAATCATCAATATCACCTACTAATTACTAATAAACATCACAAATTGCTTACCTAATGCTTTTATTAAAGAGTATTTCAAAGATTTTGAATATTAAAGAAACGGGGAGGACGAATGGCTTACTGAACCGGACGAAGTTGGTGTGAACCGGATGGCTTGCAAACGAATCGGATGGGGGAAGTTTTTGTTGCACTGGCAGACCGGAGACAGCTTGGACGACGAACGGTTGCGGTGGATGAAAGGCGGCAGTTTGGGAGAAGCTTAGGGTTTCTCGAATTGGGAAAATATAGGGTGGGAGAGATGAAGGCTAGTTTTGTCTTTTCATACTTAACTGAAGGGTAAAATTTAGAATTCCGCATTGGTATGGGGGTGCAGGAAGAGTATATGGGGGTGCAGGAAGAATTCGTCAAAAATTGAAAGGAAAAAGATATGGGCCCAAGGCCCAATATACAGCTCTTCAATACTTTTATATTTGTGTGATGATATGTAAACTGCTATAGTAAAATGGGAGTTAACAATTTTTATTTCCCTTTTCAACTGAGCTGAAGGAATTAAAAGTAATGTTATTCTAAAATTATTTTTACTGACGAAATAAAAATCTTGTATAAACTTTTTATAATAAATGCTCTTTTTTTCCCTCTATTTCTTTTTTCTCTTTAGATTGTAAAATTAGTGTAAAATCTATGTGGTTTCTAGAATGATTCATGTGGTACCGGATCCCCCAGTAGCACCCAACCACCTTCCCAAAAAAAAAAGAAAAGTGAAAAAGAGAGAGAATGCACCATAAAAGGAGACCACAAGTGAAAGAAAAAAGACCATGTATAGAATAGAAAAAAAGCACCAAAGTGAGAAAATTTTCTGCCAGCCAAAGCAAAAAAAAGGAGGTTATGCATCTTCTCAGAAACCCATGAAAGATTATAAAAAGTGTATCTCAAACACAAGTTGTGTTTCAGTTTACAAACTTGAGTATTCGAACTTAACAATTATATTCTTTGATAATAGTCTTGTTGAAGGTTATACTTAATTTGTACGTTGACGTGATAATTAGGTTTATAATGACCTCATACCTCATATTCTAAACCATCCTTAAAAGAATTTTTAATTATAGTTAAAACTCCTCCTTTTTCAATAATGAAATAATTATACATTCATTCACTGAAAGGGACTTACCCAGCCAGTCATACTCTGTTCTCTTGATTTTTTATTTTTTATTTTTTTTATCGAAATCATCTATCTCTTTCCTACAACACCTTGTATAGGAACACATCCATGAGCGCATTATGAATGAGACTAAATACATTAACTACTTGTTTCACTTTTCGGTAACTTTCATTATGACGATGAATTCAACAAGAATCTAGAAACATGCATCTTTTGACCTCTTTTAGTTAGTTTCATTTATTTTGAAAATTTAATTGATTTTACTTTCAACAATAAATTATTCACAGCATGTCAGCAAAAGAAAACTGTTTCTAATAAAATATTATAGTACAATAAAATAATATTTTTTTGTTAGGTGAATGTAAACAACACTTAAAAGATAGAGAAATTAGGAGACAGAGGAATATAAGTACAGATTAAATGTTTGTATCATTAAAACAAACAAAATTACAACTTACGAAAATTCGAAATCAAGACACATAAATAATTTGCGTGCTAAGGGAAGAAAAAGTTACAGTCCCTTAAAACTTTTGCGCCATATTTTTTAGCCTGTATCATTGAGCATAGATGAAAAAAAGTTGAAAGTGGAGTTAAGTGCATTGCGTTGCATCTCAAACCTTAGCATGTTTACATGTTGAAAATTATTTTTCTGTGTGGAAAAATATATATTGAAAACAACTACTTACTAACTCTTTTCTAATAATAATAAATGTAGATAAAATTTTAAAATAAGACAATAATATACAAAATTATATAAAAATAACCAAGATATCCACTCATCATAACTCATTCAGTATGACTATGGTGTTATGGTTTGAAGAAGTTAGCATTTAAGCCTTTCTGAGCTAGGGTTCTTGCAGCTGCTGCTAACAGAAGAGCACTGAGAAGCAACCCTAAGCACCCGAGTACAACGTTGAAGCACCAAACTAACCCTCTTGGTCGAGGCTTCTTGAGGGACAAAAACATGAAACAGGGATATGCATAGGTGATTGGCACTAGGGTTATGCTTCCAAGTAGTGCTGATAGGCTTGGCAGGAACGGGAATGTGACTGCTATAAAAAATGTCAATCCCCCAAAAAACAATCGTATGCATGTTCTCGCCAACCGTGAACATTTCTCATTCTTTATGCTCGTGTATCTTATCTCAAGGTTGTCAAAAACCGGCATCGCATACACTTGGTAGCTGCTCAAACAATGTATTATCACCAGAACGTATATTGCTCCCATAGAGAATTTCGTTATTTGCTTCTTGTGGAATTGCGGGAACGAATACAGCAATCCACCATCGTTTATCTGAAACAAAGCATAAAAATTTATCAGTTAATGATCAGTCCAATAAAAAGGTGGTGCATAATCTGGGAACTTTGATTCATTTGCTGGTAGTCTTACCTGGTTTCCATAGGCCCAGAATCCGGCAATTGCAAGGGGAAAGAGGCACATGGAGATTAGTATATATGACACACTCACTCCTCTGCGCATTGGTTCTTTCGATGTTCGTTGGAAATCTGAAGGCAAAGTCCCCTGCAAAACCAAAATCCGAAACACTGATCTTAGGTTATGCTGTTCCACGCACCAAAAATTTATTGATTTCTCAGAAACGCAAGCATTGGTCGAAGCAAAGTTAAATGTATCATGTAGTATTATTAACAGTCATGAAAATTTGTGTCGTTATTCTTGTTTTGCATGCATGTTGATTGAAGTGTTGGAAAACGTGCCTGTATCTCGAGCAAAACATTGTGACCTCTGAAGGCTAGCACGATGATTCCAACTGCATTGAGAATGTCACTGATCCTAGCCACCGCAGTGGATTCTTGGGACAGGGTTGACTTGTAGGAGACGTTGCTGGGCCTACCCTTCTTAACGGAGAGAACCCAGAAGAGGGTGCAATAGGTGATGGAGGTAACGGCTCCGACGAGAGAAACCATGGCCATGGAGTTGAGGTTCGGTAACTGTGCAATGAGAATGGCCACGCAGGTGAAGACCAAGAACCACTGAACCCCGGTAAGTTCGTGGGCACTGCAAGTGTTTCCATTATCATTGTCGCAAAGTGTCTTGAATAATTGTTTCAGGGTCCCACCACCGGTGATGATAAGAATGACGCATGTGCCTCCTGAAAGGTACATTACCGGAAATAATGCTGCCACTTTCCCTAACCTTTTACCTACAAAAACACGTTCAAAGTAACAATGTTAGCCATTTGTTTCTTTTTTTTTTACTCACCCGTTGGATCCCGTGCAACGTGTAAAATGAAAATCCACGTGTCTTTGAATAAACATTTGTTGTCTTTTCCAAGTGTTGAATTGAAAAGCTTGCGTGGGTAATAAATAAGGAAATAATGCCACGTGTTACGAATACCTTTTACACGTGAAGGAAATAATGATGTACTTTTGAACTTATTAATTTTAGGACACGCGCAAATTAGATTAATCTTTAAGACAGGTAACAAGATGTTCTTAATTTATTTGTAATTTGAAAATTTTCAATGCATGTCATGGAAAAATTGAAGGACTAGACAAATAGTTTTTTTATATGATATTGGTTGAATATTAGCTTTGAAAACTAAAATATATTCGCAATAGAATTTTCCATAAATAATATTAGCACTAAGACATGTTGATGTTTTATATTAAAAAGAAAATCTGGCTGTGTAGAAAAAGACGAACTAGTGCCAATCATGATAGAGCCTTTATCTCAAAGTGTGTATCGATGAAAACAATGTAGGGTCAAAGTCTAATTTAGTTGTGGTTGTTGATGAAGAATGGAAAAGAAAATGCTGACACTTTTGGAAAAAGAGGTATTGATGTGAATATGGTGATTTGATTTGAATTTGGAGAAGGGAGAAGTTGTGGTTACCGAATGCAGCCATGGCGAGGAAGAGGAATCTGCTGTGACGAATTCCAGGGACGGATTCGTGAAGTTGAACAAGAAGAAATATGGCATAGAGCTTCCAAATGAAAGCTACTGTCAAACACACTGTGCCCCAAGCCCTGCATGCCATTCATATTCTTTAGTACATAAAAAAATCTCTATGGATCACTATCACTATGATATGAATGACAGACTCGCACAACGCAGAAAACATGAATGATGTAGAACGTAGGTCCAACCTAAGACTTTCGAGTAGACTAAGGTTGGTTATTGCTTCTACAATTGGCTTTGCATTTTCATAAGTCACCCTTCATAATCTTATGACAGTGTTGTCTTCCTTATTACTTATATTCTTAACATGTACACCTTCCAAGAAAGAGTGTCAGACTTCAATTTTCTTGCTAAAACTTAGACCTATACCTAATCTGTTTTGAATTTTCAACAGAAGCTAAGGAGATTTAACTTAACACAGACGTGTACAACACTATGACTTGACATCAATGAAACTGAATTTGAAGGATATGTTGATTAATTGTGTCATGGAGCTGCAAAATAAAGGAGTGGCTAACTCTGCTCTGCTGCAATGGATTCGATCTTTAGTTCAATTTTATATATATAAACTATATCTCAAGACACTATAGAAGTTTCTAAAAATATGAGATTTAAAAATATATTTTGAATTTTTTTGTGTGATATATGAACACTTGAATAGAAGAATGGTAATATATATTTCTAAAACATAATTTATTATTATTATTTTAGTCCAATCCGGAGTAGAAATAGGTGGATACACAAATGATATAATTTTACACGAAACTTACAAAAATGAGTAAATTTGAAAAATATTACGAAAATAGATAAATTATGTTAAAAGAATACAACTTCATTCTTTCCATGTCGTCACTCTAAAAGATTACTTTACATTAAATAGAAAATTAATAAAGAAGTCGCGAATAAAGAATAGAATTTTGATTATGAAAAATTCACTAAAGAAATCGTGTTTATTGAATAAGACTTTTATTTTTCTTTAAGTAGAGTTTAATTTTTTTTTTTAAAAAAAAAAAAGGCTAAAGTGGTAAGAGTGCATGATGATTTTTGTATATTATATTTACACTCAAGTACTCTCAAAGTTTTTTTCAAATTATTTTATTTGCTTACAAATCAAGTTTGTGGTATAAAAAAATTAGTTATTATGAAGGAAAGATTATTACTATTTATTAAATAAATAATAATCTTGATATCAATTAAACAAGTTTAAGAAGGTGGTTAAAGATTCCATATTTTAATTAAAAAGTTTGGAAAGGTGGTTAAAGACCCATGACGTACGTACCAACCAAGAGTGGCGAAAGCAACGGGAAGCATGAGAGCCTGGAACCCAATGTTGGAATTAAGAACATGGAAGGCTGCATAAAAGGCGTTCCCATTTCTTGATTCAGTGAGGGGAAGCCACGCGTCTTTTGGGTGTTGATTGTGTTGGTGATGCTGCGAAGTGGGTGATGAATCTGAGGGAGAGGAGTCACTTGGTGTGAGTGGATCAATGTGGATCAACAGAGGAGAGAGTGGGGGTTTGAAAGTGGCATCTGAGTAATTCAGAAGAGCAATTTCTGATCTGAAATATTGAGCTTCACCCACTTCTCCCATGTTTGTTTCTTACCCTGTTAATCAATCAAATGAAGGAGAGCTATTTCTACTGCCAATCAGATATTTGGTTTGTGTAGTTATAACTTATATACCATACCCCAATGATATAACACCCACAAAATATCACACTTTATGTGAAGAAACTGAAGCTTCCTTTTTTTCCCTAAGTACCAAAAAGAAAAAACAAATGAAGCTTCTTTTAACTTTGAAGGTGGAAGCGCAAGAAACTGCAAGCTCTTTTATAACATGGATTAAAGAGTCTCCATACGCGTGGAATCCACTCTAAGATCAGTGTGACATCACACTGCTGATCTCACTACCTGACCTTCTCACCAGACCACGCTACGTAATCTGCATTTCTTTTTTCCAAAAACAGTTAGAAAACCATTCAACTAAGTTTGGAGATGTATTAGGGACTCAGAAAAAAAGTGGATGAAAAAGTAATTGAGGTTGTAATTTTTATTACTAAGATGAAAATATTTTTAAATGTATTTATGATATATTTCCTTCTTTTAATTTTAAAGTAAACAACTCTCATAACTTATCAATTCCGATACATCAAGTTACAATCATTTATTAAAATATAATTCTTTTTATTTAAGAATACAGGAAATAAAATATCATCATTTAACTGTGATTCTATTATAAGATAATTAATATCACTCACAATAAATTTATAAGATAATTAATATTACCCACAACAAACTGTAATATCATTTGTTAGAAAAAAAAAATAAGAAGATCTTAAACATAAGGAGAGATAAATCAGACTCATACAAACACAAGAATTAATATAATTCAACCTAAAATTTTAAGATATTAAATTTTATATATTTTTGTTTATATATTATTTACCTTTTTAATTTTTTAAAATTTTTTAGTTAATGTAAAACTTGAATTCACGCTCTGATTCTTACTAATATCCTTTTATAAATATTAAAAGAAACAACATATAAAGAAATAGTAGACACTTGAACTCTGACAAATTTTTAAACTATAACCTTTAAAGCATTGCATAATTATTAAATATATATATATTTCTTTTGTAGATTACAGCTACTTCAAAAAAAAAAAATCCTTAATTTGAAGTTTTTATTTGGCATTCTTTTGAAAAGGAAATGGGTTCCTTGACGAGAAGAAGCTCCCAAAGGAGTTCCATGTTGAGAGTCTTGAATTCCATTGCGGCTGCCATATTATTAACTAAAGAAATATAAATTCATTGGAAAGTAAGAGAAGGAAGACTTTTGCATGATTCATATGGATCTTGGTCTATTTGCTGGTCATAGCAAGCCACTTCATACTCCTTCCGCGTTTGCCGTGTATGTCTAGAGTAATACTATGTTTAGACTGGTCAACATATATATAAAAAACAACCCCAAAAGAACAGTAACTACTTCCTTATAAAGTTTTTACTTAATAAATTATTTGATCAATATAAAAAATAATTATACAACTTTTATGACATAAAATTTGTATTTCTAAATAAAGATATATTATTATGTAGTTATGATATTAAATTTTTTAAATAACTAATTTTTATCTGTTTCTTTAATTTTTTATAATGCTTTTTGATTTGGATAAATAATTTTATTTAAATGAGTTGATATAAAGAGTATTGAATAAATTTAATTTTTATTTATTCTTTTCAAACATTTATATTTATATATTTTTTAAAATTATTTTTACATTAATTCCTTTTTTAGAATTTTTGTTATGTATAATTTTCAAAGAAAATGATCTCATGGAGTTATTTTATGTGCAATACAAAATTAAACACTTGAATAATAAGAACATTATTTTTCTTCTTCTCTCATTTTCTATAATGATTATAACATTTAGAGGACAGTCTAAAGATAAAAAATAGTGTAAAAAAAGTATTCATAGCAAGAATAACGAAGTATGAAGGAAGAAAAAAAATGTACAATACAAAACAAAAACAAAAACAAAAAAAAATATATATTTGGGAAGGTCTGAAGATTAAGGCAAAGACACAAGAGATTATATGAATGAAGAAAAGTTTTGTTGGTAGATTATACAATTACGATACTCTGGATTCTTAAGGACTAGTTTTACTGATTATACCATAACAAGAAACAAACATATGTCACACATCTTTTTCTTAAATATAAGATAGGTTGAATTTGGAATAGTTGTAATATGTTAACACGAGTGAGTATAACAAATCACATTTAATTTAGTCTTATGATGAAAAAGAAATAGGACGTAGAAGTATATATATATACATATATTACTTTTTACTAATAAAAAATATGTAATCTTCATATAGTATCATATAATGAAACATTATCACTTTAATTTGTGATGTTAATTTTTTAATTTGAATTGCATATAAATTAAAAATACTAAAAATAGTACAATAATTAACTGTCTCGGTGAAATTAAAATGGATAATAATATGTAAATAATTAAGAATAATAAAAACCATATTTCAATACAATAAATTGTACTGAAAGAAAATTAAATAAACTACAATCTAGCAGAAGTAGTTTATAAGAGTGTTTAATAAAATTAACATACTAACTACCAACTTATTTGAGTAGCTTATAACTTAATTTCATCAACACAAAAACATTTAATAAGTAACTTTAAAATAATTTATTTCAAAAGTTTATAATTTATAAGTTATAAAACTAGTTGGACTTATAACACACGTGTTTATTATTTTTAAAAATGGCTAAAATATAGATGGTAAAGAATATTTTAGCTCAATGAAAATATTTTAAAAAAAAATTAGTGTTATTTTTAAATTATTTAAAATATATACTTCGAACCTATATAACCATCAATGCCTCTTAAGGCACCTGTGGAAAAACTCTAATTATAGTTAAACAAATATAATCCAATATTAATAAATTTATACAAGATATTTATATAAATGTATATGTTTAAAAAGTAATATTATAAAGAAAATACATTTTATAATAATTTTCAAATTTTTTTTTCACACACATGCAAGGGGTGGGAGTAGGTCAAGCCCCTGTATGCATGTTTTATTATAAAAATCTATAAACTTTAATTTTCTATACAAAATATAGTCGGACGGATTAATTTTTGTCCAAGTGTTAATGTAACATTTGACGCTTAATAATATTTTGAAAATAGTAAATTATATATTAAACAATGTGATTTGCCAATATAACCGAGTATATTTAAATTTATATTACCAAAATGTCCGTAATTATTTGCGTATATTTTTAAATAACGTATTATTTTAATTCAAAATAACTATACAATAGAGTTTTAATGGATTTTCAAAAATATGTGAAATTTAGGATTTTACCTAACCAATTAACAAATTTTAATTTGATTATTGATTTTATCTTATTATTATTTGGGTAGTATTATAACTTACTAGTATTCTAATATACGAATTTGATCTTACCGAAATATCTTTTAATTTTAAATTTAATCCTATTCTGAAATGAAGCACGTAGTATTATAATTTATCAGTATGTATGTGTGAATGCATATAAGTTCAGATTTGAATCGCGTCAAGCTTTTCAAAATTAAAATCTAGTTTAATAAAAAAAAATTCTTAGCTTATGGCCTGGGATAGTCAAAATTAACTTTTTTTCACTAGCGGTCAATTCCTTTTATATATGTTATTTCGGACGTATTGACTGAAAAACTTTTAGTTTTTCTTAAGATTCACATTAAATTAAACGATTATTCTTATTGAATTTTAAGTTTACTCGAAAAGACTTTAAAAAATATTTTATTCGTAATAATTTATAAAAAATAAATTTTTAAGTCTAATTTAATTTTACAAAATTCACTAAAATTTTATGTTTATTTATATAATATGAATAGTATATTTCTCTCACATTAAGTTGTCAAAATTTTGTAGAATTAGACATTTATGAATAATGTGATAAAAGTTCGTAGTAAGTAAGCCTATTAAATCTTACTAAAACATGTTTTGTATTATTCTAATATCATCTTAACACAATTTTACAAATCATTAAAAGGTAAGGTTGTTACATAATTTATAAGTAAGTGTAAATCTTATTTTGTAGATCAGTTTTATATTATTAAATTATATTTAAAGTTTATTATTTTTAAGATAGTATCATATCTTATTCTAACGATGTCTGATAAATTTATTGAATCAGTTGCTATCTTATTATTTATAAATATATATTCTTTACATAAAGAATATACATATCTCCGCGTGCTAAGATAAATATATCAACTAAATACGAAATCATTTTATAATATATAAATAAATATAAATTATAATTTTATAAAAAAAATTAAATTTAAAGTCTACTTTTTAAAATATATATAAACAAAAATCATATTAGTTATAGTTAATATATATATATATATATATATATATATATATATATATATATATATATATATATATAA
>Ga0099825_1001613_pt1 | contig 29088 bp, 9 predicted proteins | sample SiratroredBW_FD_76838 | JGI IMG/M metagenome (GOLD analysis project Ga0099825, IMG submission 76838) | Root nodule microbial communities of legume samples collected from California, USA - Siratro red BW | ecosystem: Host-associated > Plants > Roots > Nodule | place: USA: California | collected...
AAAGAAATAAAAAATAAGAAATAATAAAACATAAATGTAAAAATTAATTGTTTGATAAAAAAAAAAAATTGTTAAAATATATATATATATATATATATATATATATATATATATATATATATGACTATTGATATCTTTTTTTCATATTTATAACACTCACTTATTTTTTATTTTTGAAATTTTTATTATTCTACTCGTTTTTATTAAATTTTGTTATCAATAAATAATAGATTAAATAAAACAAAATACTTTAAAAATGGTTCCAACTCTTACAAAAAAATTGATAAACACATATCTTAGTTGAGAATTTGTGTTTAACAATTAAAGTACCCAAAAACTACGTAACAAATTTGTGTAATTGATACTTTATACAAAATTTATTTTTTTATATATTTTTTTATATGATTGTTGATAATATTAACTTAATTGAAATGTCAAAGTTAATAATAATACCTAATATAAATTTTATAAAAAAAAACATTATTTTATATAATACATCTCATAATATAATTCACAAAACATCAACCCTTACCTTTTTTTTCTCTTAACAGCCACACCAACCCCTACCTATTTCTTTACATAATTTCTTACTATCTTTTATTCTCCATTTTCACTTTCACTCTATTCTTAGTGGTATACCCCCTTTCTTTTAACTCTTATCTCCCTGTCACACCTTTTTTTTCTCTTCTTCTCAAATTCTTTCTCTAACTCTATATAATTAATTTCAGGAGAACTATTTCCTTATTGTACATTGACACACAATGGAAACTAGATTCTATTTAATTTTTTCAGCAAAACATTGAAAACAGTTTTCATTTTGTTATAAATTTTAAGATTTTGTCACACATTCTAAGCACAAGATTTGAGTAATTGATAAAGCAAATTTTTCTATTTAGCTCTTCGTCAAAATCATATTGTTGATGTTAAAGTAGACAAATTTTATTGTTAACATGTCATTGCAACATTGGTTGATAAGAGCGACGAATCTTAGGTTCAGATTTGTGGTGATTTGATTAAAAAACTTCACTACTGACATATTGCAGATGTAGAACTTTTTCCCATTAGAAAATAAGTGATTTAATTAAGAACAACTTTAGATGTTAATAGTATAAATGTACGTTATGATGAGTGAATGATCATTCCAAAAACAAATATGTTAAATCCTTTTATTTAGCAATTACATACGAATTTTCATTCTGTGTGATTTTATAAATTTTATGTTAAATCCTTTTATTTAGCAATTACATACGAATTTTCATTCTGTGTGATTTTATAAATTTGTTTATTTATTACTTCCTCTTATATATTTCTCAAAGGATGAGGCTTTATTATCTCCCGAGACTTTGCAATAGCCCAAATATTGTCGTGATAAAGCCCATTTCATGTCTTCATTTCCAATTAGAAAATATGAATTTGTGATATTAGTATAGTAATGACGTTATATTTCATATAATTAAGATTTTATTGATGTCAAGACACTTTGCATGTCATCTACACATCTATAAATTGTAATCGAAATGTAATTCTTACAATATTCAATGGCAATTGCTAGTTTTCATTGTGCAGTGTAAATTGACATCTTACTAAACATAACCAAATCTAGTTTTCATTAATTATACTATTGCACTATTTTCCGGAACCTTAGGCTTCCTTGTGCAGTTATAGACGATGAAAATGGTTAAAAATAAAATATTTGCATGAAAAATATTTAAAAATATATAAAAGAAAAGATAGGTGGTGCAAATAGGAACAAAATGATGTAAATAGGAGGGTCCTATATACCATACATAAATAACCGTTCTATCACAAGTCATCGATATGGAAAAAAAAAAACATGTCATTACTGCATTATACATAATTTAATAATAACAATTACCGCAACTATGAAGATTAATTCTGATAATTAACAATAATGTAAATAATTTTGAATAAAGTAATTAACATTAATCATGTTAATTATTACCATGATTAACAATTTAATGAACATAGGAAAATAAACACTGGAGCAAAATGCAAAAATAGTGTGATAATTGTACAATGAGGACAGTGCACACCAAGAATGAAGGTGGGATACGAAAATAGAATATATGGTATTTCTTTGTTATTGTGATTCTTTTATGAGGTTCAATAAATAGTTCTCTTCGGACACAAAGCTGTAATTCGAATCAATGGCGAAGCTCGAAGAAATGGACAATTCCGTGGCCAAAAACAAGAAGAAGAGGAATCATGGATCCACCGGATTCTTTGTCTTTGTTGATTACCTTTTCCTCTTGATTTTCCTGGGTTTCCTATGCTTCATCATCTTCAAAATTTTGAACATTTGATTCCTCCAAAACCAACCTTTTTTTTTTTAATGAACCAGGTACCTACCCCACTTCATTTTTATTTGGTGTTATGCCATAAAAATTGCATTTCTCCTTTCATTATATAGATGCTACGATGTTAATCGTGTTCAAATTTTTGAATATATGAGACTTTGTGAGTATCCCTTTATCAGATTTTCTTCATCCTTCAAATATGTCATTGTGCTTCCATTTTTTTATTCAATTTTAATTATTATCAATTTTTTCCAATAATGATTACCTATACACAGCTTGCTTCTTGTTGTATTGTGTATTTTCCATGTTACGTTATCTTTTGTTTTTTTTTCTATGACTTCTGTTTCTTTTCTTATACTGCACTTGCAATATAAATAGAACATAATGGAATGACTTATAGAATGCTTGATTGTCCCTCTCAATGGAAGATTTTGAACAGTTATAATGCAATTTTGCTGGTATTGTTGATTAATGAATAGGAAATGTTGCTTCATTGGGGATCCATGAATGCTATTTTTGGTAATCTTATTGATCACATTGAAGGAATAATCATCAAAATTCATTATTTTAAAGGCTTCAGAACTTTTTCTTGTTTTTGAAATTGTTACTGCAGTTACATTCCAGGACTTTGTATGGTGCTATACTATTGATTTCTTTACTTTGCTAAGTATGCTTCTTTTAATTTACATCTACTTCGTTTCCTTTTATTCTGACAGTTGACAAGGACATGTCGTGTGGCAGATCTAATTCCAAACCTGGAAGGTTGTGCCATGTTCAGTTTTGATCTGATCCTAGCATGTCATACTTGGACAAGGAGGATTCTACAATACCCTTAATACCCTATAGTATACTCATATTTTCAGGTGAATTGGCATAAAATATGATCAAATTAGTTACCCAGTTGCAGCTCTTGTAACAATTACCTAAGTTGATATATATTCTTTCATGTTATTTATCAACATGAATTGTCAAGTTACCATTGAGAAATATATAGAATTAATTATATATGGTAGGACCATTTTATTTTTTGTTCAGAGTCTCACGTTTACTTTATGTTTTTCTCTCGTAACACTATCATAATTCACAATGGAAAATGGTAAGTGTATGTACAGTTTTAGGGTGTATGAATAGAGGAAAGACAGGAACAGAAAGAAAATAAAAGATAATGATATGTATATATAAATGAGATGAAAAAATTTATGATACTACCAACCTAGACAAAAGAGAATCCAAAAACCAATGTGATTGAATTTCACATCTGACATGCTGGGACCACGATTCGCTGCAGTTAGATAAGTTCATTAAATTTGAATTGTTAAACAAAAAAGAGTGTAGACTTTTTGTAGTTCAAAAAAAAAAATTGTAGAGAATCCAAATCCCATGCAGTACTTGTTAATGTCAATTAGTGGTGCACTTTGAATATAAAATGCCAATGTTTACATAACTCAATATTTATTTAATGTTACATATGATTCGTTCTTACTTCTGATACGTTGATCTATTTACCCTTTACTGTGATAAAGAAGGATGACAGCTAAAATTCTTAGTAAAATTGCGTAGGGTTTCTTGTACAGATGTAAACTGATGGTGACCTCAGAGTATGATTTTTTTGGGGGTAAACATTGGAATGAGGGATCCTTTTGAAATGCTGATATTTTTGGTCCCTGGTTTAAAGGACAACTACTCAATAGGTGCAACCTATAATCATAGCACAGAAAAGAGAAATTATTACATAGTGTTGATAAATATCTATACGAAACTTAGTCAACAAAAATTAACAAAATTCAATTATTTTTTATATAGGGATTGAGACTGATATAGTGGATTCAAAGTCGTATGCTAATTTCTCTCTGATAGGATTTAGAATAAATCTCTTTGGAGTTTTGATTAGCTTGTTTTATATACTAAATAGTTCAGAATCAGAATCTTTTTAGAAATGAAAAATGTTTTTCTTTCACTGAAAAATAAGCAAATTTAAGAATGCAGAGAGTAAGAGTATGTGTGTGTTTCTTGCTTCTACTTTCTCATTGTTGGCATGAGAGAAGCATAACTATTTTGCATGTGGTAGTTTGGTTTATTCGCTTGCTGATAGCACACCAACTACGTATTTGCGAAATTCTGTCTTTCATATGATGTGAGATGTTGAGGAAAATAAATGAGTTTGCTGCCATAACAAAGGTTGTAATTTGTTCTCCGTACATTGTGTGAATCAAGACCATTTGGTTGGTTTGAAGCGTGATGTGGAATATCTTGTCCTTATTGTAATTGATATCAGTTTGTGCTATCGTCGGTGTCAACACTTGTTCAGTGTGATTTGTTGCTTAGATGTAAAGTCTGCATTGATTTACCATGTGCTGAATGGCCCCCTATTGATCTTTAAAGTATACAAATATAGATTTTGAACCCTATATTCGTGCTTTTTCCATTGATAATTATTTCACACCCTTACATCCGCACTGGCAAACTAATGAACAGGGAAAAAGATTGGTGGGCATTGGACAAAAACCTATAATTAACACCTATATTCTAAAAAAGTGTAGACACATAAAAGGCGATATAATGGGATAGGAAAAGAAATTATAGGTACTGATAAAGTGTGCATTAAAAGAGAATATAAGAAGGCAAGAGACATAAATGGAGACGGATTCAAAGTGTGGGGTATGAAGAGGGTGTCAATAATTTGGAAGCGTAAAAGCAAAATTACTTTATCAATCGAAGAACAAATAAACTTACGTCACACTTAATTTAGCTTAAAGCAATACAATTAAGGACAAAACAGAAAGACTTGGCAGTCCACTGTGATCACCATACACACACACACCAATGTGCATATGGACACACTTATTTATGGATTGCTATGGCTAGAAAATAGAAAAAAAGACAATCTTAAGCATAATTAACCACCTTAAGAACTACCCCTAGCATGCATGCATGCATGAATGCATTGCAAACATGCACGAGTTAACTCATGGATGAACTGGTGCTGGAACACTGCCACCACTGCCAGGAATGGGAACCTCAAAACCAGGGTTTGGGACAAAAGTGTCATCACCACCTGGAACATAACTGCGACCAGTTGATCCTGAACCTGATCCTGATCCAGTTCCAGTTCCTATTCCTGTTCCTGATCCAGTTCCTGTTCCTGCTCCTGCTCCTGCTCCTCCATTGCCAGTAAATGGATTGTGAGGTGTAAGGTGAAACTTGGGTGGAAACCCTACAGGTCCAATGCCTGGAATATAAACCCTATCATGAGACTTGAACAAGAACTCAGGCTCTTTCTTGTCTTGTGTGTTGGTTTGCTTGGCAATGCTGCGTGCAACAACTGCTGTGGCAATGAGGATATAGGAAATGAGCACAAGTGCAAGGAATGAGGAAGCTTTGGAAGCCATTTTCTGAGATAAGAAAAGTGTTGAAGCCAGGAGGAGGGTATAACTCAGGTGTCTTTGAAACGGTTTGTTTATCACTTGTGTTGAAGACTTGAGGGAGTGATATGCATTATTTATATGATTCTATGTTCTACTGTGTGGAGTGAACTTTGGCGGTGAATTAAGTGTAGTTCTTGAACAAGGATTAATGTGATTCAGATGCATGCATTGTGATGGGGTCACTTGGTAGCTGAACATTTCTTTGGGTTTGGATTTATTACTTTCTATTTGTGGAAGAAGGTTACCAATGTCAGAGCGGCTAGTAAAGGGTGACTTCATGAGGTTGATTTATGCACCGCAATATGTAGAAATGTTGGAATGGAATCAATTTTACCCACGTTCTTCATACTAATGTTTCACAATTTTAATAATAAAATACTGCGAATATGATTAAGTTAGACAATTTTTCAATTTTATTTATATTATTATAACATCACTCTTTATTATTTGAGAACTCAATCTTGACTACTGGGTTTCTTTCCTATATCCAGAAAAGACTTAAATTGAGAAGCCCACATGTCTGTCTTAAAAGAATGGAGAGGGACCTAAAGCAAGAGAAAATGTCAAGTAATTTAGAACATTAACACGTTGAGAATAAGGAAGAGTGAAAGTCATTCTAGAATTTTCACAAAGTAGCAACTATAAAACCGTTACTGCATATTCGTTTACAATTGGATTAGACTAAAAATTTTGACAATAGATTCAAAACACCTAATTTTTTGTTTGGAATGGTTAGTTCGTTGATACGAGGTCTAACTAAGGAGATATTTAGTACACATATTTAGAGTTTTTCATCTTCCTTCTTCTATTTTCAGTACATGAAAAACATAGAGGAATAATTACTAATATAATTTTATTTTTCATAGAAAATTTTGGGGTCAATTTACCAATAGATAATCAATTGATAGTTACTGACAAAAAAATTACTCTCAAATTATTTGTCAATAAATTAACCATCAATTTATTGACAAATTATATATGGGATAAATATTGTGTGCTAACTTAGATGAATTTAATTATTTAGTAGTAGTAATAATAATAATAACAATAATATTAATAATAATAATAATTATTATTATTATAATTGTAATAATAATCACATTTTCATAAAAAGAATAATAATAATCATAATATGATAAAAAAAGCTTTTATGGTTTAATGATTATAGGATCTCTCAAACAAAAATTGAGAGTACTTGGATTCAAGTCTCTCCTTAAAAGATAAAAAGTACAAACTTAGAGAAATGTCTTGTTGAGGCCTAGATAGTTTGTACCTCACTAGATGGTCTAATACTAGATTATAAAGAGTGTTGAAGTTTTGATGATGAAAAATACTATAAGTAATTTTATATGCTTAAGTAAGGTTATGATTATGCTAACACTTCTTTCATGCGAATGCATATAGAAGATCTATCATGAAACATTTAATCTACTAAATAAGACTTAATACTTTAAAGGTATCCTACAATTTGTTAGCTTATTTTCAAAATATTAAATCATTAACTCATAAAGTTATAAATAATTTATTGCAGAAAATATAATTTTACAATTTTGGGATGTTACGACAATATGGTAGCATGAACACTTTAAGAAGTCTTTGGGCAATTTAACGGAAAGTTTATCTAAAATCACCAATATTAGATTTTTCATCCTCATTTGTCATCGTAGATCTTAATCACACATGATACTAACAAGATCTCTAGTCTTATAAAAAAAGAACTTTGTTTTCTCACCATAATAGAAAAATTGACGACCCACTTGCTCCACCACACCTTAAAAAATCCTCCTTTGAATTTTTTTATAAGAAACTAACAAAGAAAGTACATATGTCTACAACTAGTAAACCAACAACAACCACTCAACAAAGTCACTCAAAGATCTTCACCACATATAGTACCAACAAGATCTCTAGTCTTATAAAAAGAGAACTTTTTTTTTCACCATAATAGAAGAATTGACAACCCACTTGCTCCACCACACCTTAAAAAATCCTCTTTTTAATTTTTTTATAAGAAACTAACAAAGAAAGTATATATGTCTACGACTAACCAACCAACAACAACCACTCAACAAATTTACTCAATCTCATACTATAGAAAGGGAGAAACACTTGGGGCATCACCTTTAGGTTCAAAGTCATACACAAAATCCAAAAGACTTACAGCATTGTCCTACTATTCAGGTAAAGTTGTGTCAGGGCAACATTTGTTGTAAAATCATCCAAAGGAAACTAGATATGCACATTCGTTATTAAACAAGAACAAAATAGAAAAAATTCTCAGTAGAACCTTCTTAACCGAGGCAAACATTGTCATTTGCACAACATCTATGAACTCCCATGATCCTTCACTCTTGGCTCCATCCACTTATGCCCCATTCTTAACTTCAAATTATCCTCTACTTAATCCTCATTTACATCATGTGTTAACTCCTCTTCTCCATCTCGGTCATGACTATGACCGCAAAATTCATCCTCCCCTAAATCTTAAGGTTCTACCTTAGAATTAACAACCAAAATATATTCACTCATAAGTTATGCATCAAACGACCTCATTCGCAAACTCAAAAACTCCTTAGATTTTGTTGAGGAATCCATTCTCACCTAAAAGTATTCAAAGATATGCAAGCTTGTAATGCTACTTGGATAACAAAAGCTACAAGCATTTGTAATACTACTCAGACAAAATTTTAGAAATGGCCCCTCCATCATTCTTTCACACCACTTATTCATTAACAAATGCAAACAACACATCATTATTGCAACCTCCACCAACCGTTACATTGTTTCCATTGAACAATCGTGAACATACAACTTTTCCATTTTCCTAAGATCGCCAAGCTCCATTAAATTCTCATAATCCCAATGTCATGCATACATCATAGACTCTTTGTCGCTCACACTCACTTACTCGATAGTGTATGGTACAATATGAACTGACTTGTTATCAGTTAAAGAAATGAATTTTTCTTTCTTCAAACTCAATGTTGTTTATACCTCCTGTAGCTTAAGGATAAGTGTACAAATATATAGTCTAGGAACATCTCAAACTACTATTATACCTCGATAATAGCCTTTTTAAAGTCCTAACACACCTCGATTTTGTGTTAAAAAACACTTAAGTTACTAATGAGATGATTAATTACATAATCAAATATTGAAGTCAATATACATACACTACCTACCTACATAGAGATAAAAGTTTAATAAAATAGTATACATTTTTCATATATTGCATATTTATTACTTTTTGACTTGGACATTAGAATGTTTTCTTGTACAAACTCGCTTACCGGTTTGAACACTTACATAAGGGTATATCTTGATCTTATAATTTAAAGTAAATAAAAATATATCAAAATAAAAAATAAATAAAAGGAAGATGGAAGAGAAAATACGTGTATATGTTAAAAACCATCCCTCTGAAGGACAACAATCAATCCATCTTCCATTTTAAAAGAGGAAGCAGCTAAAACAACTAACACTACACCATTTTTTGCTTTAGGCAACACTTTTGTTGTAATGACCAAAAAAAAGTTGTCTAAAACAGAAATAGACAACCATTTTTTAGTGTTGCCTAAAAAGAAGTTTTGTTTTAAAAATGGCCACGATACACATGAAAATTGTTACCTATTTATTTTAGGCAACACATAAAAATGTGGACAAGTGAAAGTCATTTCAAACAACGCTTTTAAAAAATATGAGCATTTTATACTTTTAAAAGTGTAGACATTTTAAACCACTATTTTGTAAATATGAATTAAATTGACTCTAATATTACTCTTAAATCAATAATGGAATTTCTCTATGTATATTTGAATCGCGTGAGAATTGTTGATGAAAATCTTCCAAATTCCTACACCCGCTCAATCTAAAATTTTCCAAATCTCACTCAACCTAAAATTTCCCAACTCTTGCTACCTGGTCAAAATCTGAGCACAAAATCACTCTTCTTTTTTCCCTAAATCCATCGAGTTCGAAAATGTGTCCACCAACCTTCATCGCTTCCAAACCTCCAGCATTTTCAACTCTCGTAACTAAAGACGCGGGTATAAAACTATTTTTTTTTATAAGATTAGGTTTGACGAGACTAAGATACGAAAAAAGTTATATGGTTTTATGCCAATATCAATTCCGTAGAAGTCTCTTGCGATTGATTTCATCTTCGATGTTCAACTCTGTTGCACGTACATTGTAGGTAATTTTTGTCTTTTCTTTTTATTTTTCACTATAATGGTGAGAAACGAGAATGAATTTAAGGTTTCATTATTAACAAAAGCAAGAGATGATTTAGGGTGTGCTGTGAGAGCGTTGGAAGTTGTTTATGAGTTGTGGAATGGGAGGAGTGTATGATACAGGTAGAGGTAGGGGAGAAGTATTGTGTGACAAGTAAAAAATAGAGGAGGACAACCCTTATGCTACTTTTCAGTTGATATTGTATTACATTTTTCAACACTAATAGGTTGTATCACTTGCAAGATGTAGACAAATAAAGGTCTAAATATGTTGAATATATCTTAATTAATTAACATTATGCTTAAATATTCTTTAGGAATTCTTAATATGTAGTTATTTTGCACTATACTACTGTAACCACCTTATATTCGTTTCACCATTTGTTACTGCTATTTCAACATTCATGTTCTCTTTTATTGGATCTAAATTTTGTGGAAAGAGTTGTGATTATGATAATCATTGAAAAGCCTTGTTGTCTATCTCAATGTCATGTTAAAATTTAGGCTCACAAACCTTTGCAAGAAATCCGTTTTAGTTTTAACTGTTCAGAATTACACATTTTTTATTCTAGGTATTTTATTTGTTTTATGTATATGTTTAACTTTAGAATCAACTTGATGATGAAAATGAAGTTCTGACATTTTTTTTTTTTTGAAAATTCTTACCATTTTACTTTTTGACTAATTGTTTTTAAACTAAAATAACTATAACTTGCAAAATGAACAAAAATTATCTACAATAAACTTATAAAAATTATTTATATTTATTTCATAATTATTCTTTATGAATTTTTCATAATTTAACAATACCTTTTTTTTAATAATTATTTATATCATTATATAAAGATGATACGTTATGTGGTAATTTCCTTTTTGTTACTTTTTTTACAATTTTATCCCGTAATAAATAAAAAAGTAATATATTTATTTTAAAATAACTAAATAACTTTTTTAAATAATAGCTACATAATTTTTAATACTATTTTTGTAAAATTATATATGTATGCATATTTTAAATTGTATTGTTTTTTTAATTAATTATTTATAAAAATTAAATACACGTGTTTTGTTAGTTTATTTATAAAGGGGCTTCTCCTCCGTTTCTTTAACTAAATTAATTACCTATAATAAAAAACCTAACTACAAAAAATTATAAAAAATATTTATATTTATTTTTAATTTTTATGATTTTTTTTTTACAATTTAATTATATCTTTTATTTTAACAATTATTTACATCATTATATAAACAGGACACATTATTTGATAACTTCCTTTGATGTAACTTTTTAATTGGATAATTTTAGTCTTTAATAAATAAAAAATTATTTATTTAATAAAATAAATAATTGAATAAATTTTATTCTCTTTTAGCTACCAATTTTTTTAATACTATTCTTACAATTATGTGTATATTTTAAATTGTATTGTTTTTTAATTTTTAATTAATGATTCATAAAATTAATAAAATTATATATTTTAGTATAATAAAAATGTAAATATATATGTGCTTGTGTTTTCCCTAGTGTCATTAATGGAAATTGAAATGTTAGAATTATTTTATTATGAAATCTAAAATTTACAAGTAAGTATAAAAAAATATCAATACGTTTAACCTATGAGCCTATTTGTTTTTCTAATAACTCTCGTTCGGTGTATAAATGGAAACAAAGTTTGAACATGAATTATTGTACAAAGCATATGAACTCTCTTATTAAATCGGTCTTACTGGATTTATCATTTTATTTTTATTCTACTTGTCAACTTATTATTACTTATAAATGTTATTAAAATTTAATCTACTTATGATAATAATTTTTTTAATTTATATATTTTTGTAAATACTAAAAAACTATAAATTTATGATTTCTTTTGTTGCAGTATTATAGATTATGACAATATAATTTCTAATATTATTTAATTATTACAGTATTTCTGTGGGGCTCTTGAATCTTGAAGCAGTTTGGTGATGGATATAATTAAAGAACATGATTGGAAGCAGAATGGAGGAAGTGGAAGAGCTTTTGTGCACAGTCAAAAGTGTAAACTTTCATCATTGGATTTGCTTAGACCACATCACAAACAATGGCAGACAGAATCTGAATAAACTGGTTCAAATTCAACAAGACAGGTCCTCCTCATCTTGTCACTCTCACTGTTGGAATTTATGTCATTACAAATGCTTGCATCATAAGCATGCACAACCTTACATTAATATTCAAATTTATGGAACTATAACAGTGATTTTCGTGACCTTAGGAATACTCAAACTTTCAAAAAGGAAAAGAATGAAATCAATCTTATTGGTAAAGTTACTTCTAAGTTAATCTCTTCCCATTTACTCTTACTAAAACAAATCATGACCTTTGGCAACTTTTTCCATCATTGGTCATGGTTCAGTGTATGAGCCTCTCAATCATAAGTCTCAAGCTCAAGTGTTGCCTCATTAATTAGTTCACAATCATTAGCTGGCAACACAAATATCACAGCTTGAATCTAGAAATGTATGATACCATTTTCAACCAAGATTTGCTGGAATATCTTAGACTTGGAGCAAGAATATGTCTCAAAGAAAGTTCCACGTTATTAACGCCTTGCATCATGCTGAAATCAATTATTTTGTGACCTTAATAGAAAAATGTTTATCAAGTTCTTAATCTAAGAACTAAATGCTGTGAAATTTCACTGGTAGAACATGTGGTAATGAGTTATATGAACAAGGTTATTAAAAGTTGTTCTGAAGCTTAAGTTTTCTACAAGAGTGATTAGCCAACCAAAGAGCATCAAAATGATACCCCTGCAGAAAAATTTTCTTTCTTGAATTCAGTGTTGTGCCAAGTATTACAATAACAGTCTCCATGAAATCAACAAATAGATTCAAGAGTTTGGCCTTTCCTCAGAAAATCTAGGAAGTTGGACAAGTGAGTTTACACGAGTGACCCCTTCCAAACCTGACCAGTTTTGATCATCAGCTGATGATGTTGCATCTTCCACATCAACAGTTAGTGCTCCATTAGTCTCATTTTCTTCTGAGGATCTCACAGTGAAGTTCCTCTGCAATGATGGCTCAGACTTTTGTCCATCATCTGACTCAATGGGGTTACCCGAATGGTTGCTCTGGATGGTTGCAGAAGAAAAGCCTTGTTCATCATAATCAGATTCTGAGTCCATTTTCCCATCCAAAAATAAGCACACTACAGCACAGTCATCCATCTTTGAAGTAGGATACTTAAGTTTCCATTCCCTGGCAGCAGAATCTACCAGAATCCTTGCTGCTGATGATCTTGTTGGTGCTGAAGATACTATCTCAACCACCTCCTCATTGCTTAAAACATCCCACACCTGCACAAAATTTAAGACAGTTAGTTCCATTATCTGCTTATAAAAATCTAACAAACCTGCAATGGTTCTTATTCCATTCCACTTTAAATAGATCCCTACTTTGCATCATCACTTTAAGCAACTCACTATTTTTACAAGTTTTGCTCTAATGATGAAAGTTTAACTACTCCAATGGAAGTTTTTTATAAGACTTGAGTATCAAATTTAAAACCCTTCTTAAGTGAGTATTTCCCAATCCAAACAGAATCAGGAATGCTAAATTGCAGGTAAAGGGAACTAAGAACAGATATTTTGACTAGTTATTTCTTTCATGTTGAAGAAAGCTTATCACTTCAAACATAAGATTTTGTAAATTTTACATCTTGAGTGATAAAGAGGCCAGGTAATCTATCTGTTATACTGCTAATTGACAACTGGCCAAACAAGTTATTAGATCTGTCATGATTGTTAAAAAATCTATTCTACTGAATGGCAGGTTTCTAAAAGTCACATCACAGTTTTCTTCCTATCACCATAACGCCAATGCAGTGCCATAATGTACTACTAATTACTACGAACTTTTTTTACACCAATCACTCTTTATTTCACTATCAATGCTCGACCAGGTAAGATAATTTCTTCATGGCAATCACAATGTACCACAAACCAACAGAAACTAACTTCAAATGGAAATTATATTTGTTGAAATTTCCTTGTAAAATAGGGATAAGTGATAATAAAACAATTTCTTACCCCATCTGAGGCAAGAACAATGAATTGATCTCTGTCCGTAAGCTGGCGATGGGAAAATTCAGGAATAGAAATCACACCATACTCCTTCAAGCAGAAATCTCCAAATGCTCTGGCCATTGCTAATCCTGGTGCATCATCAAAGGGCAACCACACCCTAGGCACTTCAGGCTCATCTTGCAAAGCAAATACCCTACCTTTGCAGCGCTTAATTCTTTCTGCTTCCCCTATAAGAATTTCCAACCAATTTTCAATTAGGTTATATCTACACAAAAGCATATATTCAGCAGAGAGGAGGATAAATGGTGATGGTATATGACACACTTGGCAAATCAGGCTTCAAATCAACTGTCAACTGAATAGCCACCATGGAGTCATTGCTATCCTTGGATCCCATTATTGCCCGAGAATCCCCAATATAGCCCATGAACAGATTGGAACCCTGGTAAGATAACAAATTAAGAAAACTGAAAAAGAATCGGAAACAAACAATCATAAGACTAAATGGTGCTCTTCTACTACCTGCTTCACTATAGTCACAGCAGTGCTCCCACTACAGAAGCAATCCAAATTTGGATGAGACCTAAGCTCTTTGTCCATAGCCTTGTATGCCTTCATGAAAGCTTCCCTCCACACAGAGTTCATTTTATCCTCTGTGGAGCAATCCTTCTCAAATTCTGCACTATCAGGTTTCACATTCCCTTTGAAGCAAGTTTTACCAGACCCGTTTCGCTTTGATTCAGAAGAATGCAAAAATGACAGCAGTTTAACCGGTAAGGCATCCCTAACTTTGCGTGCAACAAGATGACCGTGCGGACCATGACCATCAAAAACACCACAAAAGATCATATCTTCAGACATGAAATCCTGCACAAATACAGATCCCAAATGGGATTCAGTGTCTAAAATTAACATGTCCCAAATGTTTAGCTTAAGCTTTTTTTTTTGTTTCCAAGAAAAAATTGGTTTTTTTGACATTTTGAAACAAAAAATAACTACTTCTCCAAAATTAATCTCAGCTCAACATGAAACAGGATGAACATACTTACTTCCCACACAATCATGGCATCCTGATTAATACCCTTTCGGCCCTGCTGCGTGAAGATGCAAGAACCGCGGCTCTTTCCATTGGAGAAAATTCTGCTAGGTAAGGATGGTAAATGGTGGAGAGAAATAACATGATCAGAGAATGTTCGTCTTGTTCTCTTCTGCCCACAGAATCCAATTTCTAAACAAGAGGGAGAGACCGTGTCTCCATTGCTCTTGCTGCTACAAGTACTTCTACTGCTTGTGGAGACACAACAACCCATTTGCTCAACTCCAGAATGCTGACATCTGATGAATATAAGGTCAAGTTGTTCCTTTTTTCACTCTAGATCTCACATCAATTGCTGGGATAGCAAGTTTGGTCAACCAACCATACACAATCCTGATTCCTAGATATTCTCTCAGCTCAAAATACAAACCACTTTACAACTCAGAAAAATGGGTCTTTCCTCAACAATCAAAGCCAAAACATGCTGGAAGCTATTTGAATGGATAATGAAACCATCTGAAACACAAGGAAACAGGTGGGTATAATAATTAATAAAGGGTCTCTTAAAATCTAGCCTTTGCAACAAACTAAAAGGAAAAAGAAGAAAGATAACTCAGCAAAACAAGTTATCAGACGAATATAAAAACATCCCAACATGTGAAGAAGGAATAGAATATACTAAAAACCCTGACCCAACACTGATAGCACCAACATGAAGATTTTAAAATAATTTAATCCAGAAACTTAGCATCAAAAACTGAAGCAAAAGAAGAACACAGGCAGAACACAATAAACCATGTGCATTTTTCTTGTTTCAAACGGTTAAAAACCTAAAATTTCTGTGCTTTTTTTCTCATTAAAGATACATCATTGTTAGATCAAATAATATCAAGGTTCAATTAAACGCCGCAACACATTTTATATTAAATCTCTTGCAGAAGCAGCATCTGAAAAGCTCCTCTCTAGCCTTCACTTTCTCAAACGCAAAACATCCCCAGAATAAGAAAGTAACAACATAAAAGTAGTGAACATTATTTAAATAGAAAAGGCTTTCTAGCTAAAACCACCAAAACCATAAGAAAAATAAGAAAATCTGAGAAGTAGAGAAAACACAGTTAATGTATTTCAACTCACAAATCTGAAACGGAATGAATCAACAAGAACAATGGCATGTTTACACGCCCTTTCCCTTGTTTGCCAATGAAACCACAAAGAAAAACTAGGTAAATGAGGGAGTGGACAGTTCAGAGAGAGAGAGAGAGAGGGGGGGAGGGAGAAAAGTGAGTATAAAGCAAGAAAACTAGTACAACTACGCAAAAAAGTCCGGTTTCCCACTACACAGAAATACGAGAAGAGATAAAGTGAAAACCCCAAAAGCAGAAAAAGACGAAAGAGACTACGATCTTGTCAAAAAAGAATCAAAGAGAGACCAAAAAAGAGCATACGAAATCAAGTAAACGATACATGATTATCATATTCATGCACACCCCCAATAAAAAAACAATAGTAAAATAACAAATGACTAATTGTCCCCATGAAAAAAATAAGGGTCAAACCAACCAAAAATAAATAAAGCAATGTAGCAGAGGAAATCAGAGAAATGTGAGTAAAGCAACCCAAATATAAGTAGGAAAAAGATGGATATGTCATGGAAAAAATAAAAGAATAAAGATAAAAAAAAAAAAAAAACACCCATCTGACATGACTCCAAAAAAAGAATAATAGAATTTTGAGAAACTCCAAGAAGCTGAACCAAGTTTTACAGGTAGTAGTAAGATTCACAAAAAGGTAAGTGAGTTACAAAACTGAAAACCACATGGCCAAAAAGAGAAAAAAAAAAACACTTTAACCGTCTGTGTTGTTAAAAACTCAGCCAGAAGACAGAACCTAAAACCAAAAAGGTAAAAGCATAAGAAAAAACAGAGAAAACTAAACATGCAGAGATGCAGATCCTCCATTGCTAGATGGACTGAGCAAGCAAGAAAACAAAGTCATACCCAATAGCTGAACAAGTTCAACTAAACAAGCAATGAAGGAAAGTAGTGATTTTGGGAGCTAAATTGCGGGAAAATGGTAGGAAGTAGAAAATTCATCACCTTTGTGAGAGAATGCAGAGAGAAAGTTAAGATTGTGGAAGAGGGAAGATGGAGTGAGAGGGAGAGGGAGAAGAGAAAGGGAGAAAAAGAGAAGGAGCGTTTGAGTATTAATAAGGAAAGGTAATGTGGATGATGAGTGTGTTGGTGCTGCATTGATTGCAAAAGCAGAAGAGACAGAAGAGCACAAAGAAAGAGAAAGAGGGTGATAAAAAGCAGGGTGGAACAAGAGAAAGTAAACTTGCTCAGAAGTAGTAGTATAAATGAATTTGGATACAAACATATAATATTTAAAAATAAAAAGTTTTAAAAATTTATTATATTTATTTATTTTTCAAAGAACAAACTTAAGAACTAACATAATAAATTTTGTTTATTCATAGAATTAGTTTAAATAATAACTATATTTATTGATAATGTTACTTTCATACTTTTGTAGTGTCACTTTTCCTTTAGCATTTATTAGTCTTTTAACCAATTCAAGAAAAACATTTAAATTTTTATTTTTTTAATTTCATCTTAAGGGAGTTATTTATTATATTTCTTTCAATTTTTTATTTTAATATATACTTGTATGTTTTTATTTTTATAATTTTATCTTTCTATATTAATTAAATTAAAAGCATAATTAGAAAAAAAAAACAATGTTATCTTGAGATTTACATAAGAGTAAATACGGAAAATGTAAATAGAGGATTAAAAAGAAAGCACGATATTTAATTCTTGTAACGATCATTTTAAAAGTAAAGATAACTTTTCCATGAAATGGATTATTGTCTTTACGTTATATTTTATCGCTAAATTGTTATCATTTTATACAATTTATTTTTAAAGCTTTTTTCAGACATTTTTAACTCTCTTTTTTTAATTTTATGTATTTCATCATCATATTAGTTACAAAACAATTTCATTTCGTAAAATATTGATAGGACAAACTTGTTTCTTCAAAGACTTATTAACACTTTGTTATATGTTTAAAAGTAAAAATATACTAAAATTAAAAAATATGATAGTCAAATATGTAAAAAAAATTGAATGGTAAAATTAATGAAACTAATCTAATTTAGTGATAAAATGGGTAATTAAATTTTATAGTATATTATTATAGTGCAAAAACTAATATTATCATTTAATTATAAAATATTATATAAAATTTCCGAATTTTATAATAATTACTTAAAAATTATACAAATAATTATTTTTTCTTAATTGAGACATCTAATTTTTTAAAAAAACGGAAAATACTTTAGCATTGATAATTAATCTCTAACTTTTAATGGAACATGACTAATTTAAATCATAAAGTTAACTTTTGTACATATTATCAATTAATAACTTTTTTAGAATATTAAAGTAATCTATCCAGCCGTTTATTTATCCGCTTTCATGAGAAAGTATTAATGTATAACTTTTTTATGTAAATACAAATTTGTTTATATTTTATCACGTTAGTTCATTAATTAAGTGGAACAAATGCAATTAGGACAAACCTTATGCAATCATTGCATTTAAAACTAAATTAAATGCACATTTTTAGATATAATGAATCACATGTTTAAATTATGTGGAATGATTTAACTGTTAAGCTAATTAATTTTATAGTCTACGTTATTTAAGAAATGTAAATATAAAAATTTAATACTTGATGTCATTTAATTCTTTTTCATTTTTAATATACTTTTATTAAATATCATACTATAACATGACAAGGACTTTAAATCATAATCGATAAATATACACAATAAATCAACGCAGTTATAGCTGTGAATACTTAGAAGATGTCACAGCATCCAATACAAGATATACTAAGTTTATCTTATAAGAAAGTACTTCAGTGAATAATTATTCTACAAAACTCTATTTATTATGGATTACTATACATCCTAAAGATTCAAATCCTAACACCCAAACTTCGTTCTATAATATTTTATTTTATGTTCTAGGTTCTATAACAGGATTTTTTTTCATCTTGTTTTCAATTTTCTTATATAAAAAAATTACACTTTCAACTACTTTAATATACTTCATCAAATACGTATGATTTGATAAACTAGTTAAACAATTTTTAATTATTGATTACCAACTTTCAACTAGCTTTCTAGTTAGTTTTGTAAGAGTTTAATATTTGTATATTTACATTATACAATTTTCTATATTGATAATTAATGGTTAATTATTTTTTTACAACCTTTTAAGGTATTTGTTGTAAAAAATAAATTTCACATATGAGTTAATACGTAAATTAGAAGAATAAGAAGGTGCTGGTTGCATTTTTAATAGAAAAAAATATTATTTTATATTTATTTTCACTTCCTTCGAAAAGGTCTTGTTAGAAAAAACTTCGATCTTCACCTATTGGACTCACTGTTTTAAATGCATGAGACTGTAGTAGTATATATATATATATATATATATATATATATATATATATATATATATTAAAATTAATAAAATGTGTTCTTGCGTTGAAAAAGAAATAATTATTTAAAATTATTGTCAATTATGTCGACATGAGTATAATGGAAAGTTGACTAGCATTCACTTAACTAAACATATCAAATAATCAAATTATAAGTATATAGTATAACTATTTTATCATATTATAATCATACTGTGAGTTTTCTCAACAAGTTCTAACACTCTAAGATTTCTAAGAATTTAAATCTGCATTAAAGGAATTCTGATCAACGATCAGACTAATCCGCTAAGACACTGAACTCACAAAGGCGCCATCTGATGGCTTAGAGGTCACATGCAAGCTCAGACAGCAAGGAAAAATAAAATCCTAAAGTTAGTTCTAAAGAAAAATGACAAAAAACAAACTTACTCTAACAGAAGTTCTAATTGGATAAACTTACTTTGTTATCCTTCTTTCATGAGTCCAACAGTAAGCTCCGTTCAAGTCAAAAAACTGATGAAAGACGGACGCGGAGACTTAGAGATAAGTCATAAGAAAGGAAAAGGTAAAGATATAGAGAAGTGGTGACTCAAATAAAAATGAAACTTGTGTACTATCTTTTTCTATAAATATATATTTTTAATTTAATAATAAAATAATTAAATGTTCATTCTACTTTTACTACTCTTACTCAAATGAAAATTTTTTATCCTCTTACAAAAGTCGTCTTGAGTGGTTAACATTAAATGCATCTATTCCTCAAAGGTCGTACAAAATAATAAAAATTATTAGTAAAAAATTAGTCAAAAAAAATCCTCTTGATAAGTTAATAGGTTATTGATATCGCTTCCTACAATGATGATTTATGCACAATACTAATTCTTTATATAGAGAACAACAAACAAATAAATAAAAAGGATAAAATATCAATTTTAAAGTTGTTCAAGTTATCAGATTGTAAAAAGAAAAATTGTTAAATTTGAAATTGTTCAAATAAACTTTCTAACATCTCATATCATTAAACTCGTTATTTTACTTGCTGAACAAATTCGATTTAGAGTATTTGATGAAAATCTAAATTTATTTCATTCTAAACTTTTTTAATATCCTCCTTCTAACTATCAATTCCATTATTCTTGAACACTAAACTCTAAAATTTTATTTAATTAATTAATATATATATATATATATATATATATATATTAATTCAATTATTTGTTATTTAAAAAAATAGAATTATTTCAAACATTTTAAGATTTGTCATGCAAGCTTATTCACTTTGTCTAAAAATAATAATAAAAATATATCTAAAGAAAAACATATAAAAAATAAGGATAACTTTATTTTTATACATTTAAAAGGATTCACTTCGTTAAAATAATATATCTTCTTTTCATATCCACATTTGTTTACTTTACTTTTCATCCAAACAAACCTACCATAAATAAATGTGCATATTTCTATAAACACGTTGAATAAGAAAAGAAAACAATGTGCTAAGAAATTAATAATTGAAAACTGATTTGACTTAACAAAAAAGAAATAGAGCCAGTGAACTGTTTAATTGTTTTTGAGACAGGTGTGAAGAACCTGTTTTACTAATTTGTCCGGTAATCATAAAACCCATGTAAATCTGGTTACACATGTGCCAAGTGAGTTAGTTGCAGGTTGTAGTTCATGGTTTTGTCTCGTTCTATGTTTTGTCTCAAACATTTACATGTTGCAACAACTGTTATAGTACCACTATTATTAATTTTGTTTGCAGTAATGTTGTGTTACAGTACAATTGGGAACTATTATCAGGTTTGGCCACCACCAGTTTAAGAATTGGTCCATTTTCAGAGTTCCTTCAGGATAAGAAACACGCTTTTGGGTTTTTAATTACTTGTTAATTCTATGTTAAGTAAATTAATAAACACGTTTACTGGCTTTGAATGCCTCCATATATATCCTGTTTCAGAGATTGGGTTGGGAGTGTTCATTGTTTTGAGAAAAAAAATTATGTATTGGATATTAAATCGAATTAATTAGATGGGTTAAATAGGTCAAATTAGAATCACTTTTGACAACTCTATGAATTTAAGCCCAAAACATATTAAATCCAAGTTGAAGGAAGCATATATTTTAGTAGTAATGTTTTTATCATTCAATTAATGCAAACTAATAATAAAAAACATATTGTTTATATTTTGTAATGGAAATATTGTATACGCGTATTTATTTTTTAAACATAGACTTTTTCATTTTTATTAACATTAAGAAATGCAATTTATTTTACCATATTGGATTGGTTTTATTCTATGCAAATTTTTGTGAACAAATTAAATTGATAAAAATTAAGTCTTCTTCTTGCCTAATGCTTTCTTTGGATTAATATGAAAGTAGAAAAGTGAAGAAAAAAGATGAAATAGGTTGAGTAGTGAAATTATTTTGATGGAGGAAAATTGTCTAAAGTTTTGTTTGGATTAAGATGTGGGTGAAAAAGGAGAAAAAGAAAGATGAAAGAGAGTAAAAATGGGATTGTATAGATTTAGCGTGAGTAGAAATAGTAGTAGAAAGATAGTAAATTATTTGATGTAAAAATTAGTTTTCAAAAATATAAATTATAGTTAAAATAAATTTTAATTAAAATAAATTGTCAAAATTTAAATAAATTAATTTTAATTTTTATTTTTAATTATTTATTTTAATTAAAAAAAAATTTATTTTTAATATAATGTTTGAATAAAACCAAATTAAGTTGATTTCATTTAAAGCTTTTCAGCTTTAATTCATCCAGACTTGAACAAACATAAGACTTGTCATGTGACCATAGTAATGCGGAGTGGCAGGGGCACACATGCACATGCTGTTTTTCTTCCATTTTCAAAAGAAATTTACACTTAAATTACCATTAATTCATTTACTGTGTGTAAAGGCCAGGAGATAAAGTGGACAAATGTTCATTAAGTAAAAAATAAAATAAAAACAAAGTGATTAATTTACCTTTCCCGTTAATTTTGTCAATTTCATTCACTGTTTTATTCTTTTTTTTTTCTGAGGGTCCCAGAAGAGACAGCAATAGTTTCGTAAGGAATATATATGGTCTACATGTTCCCCTTTGCTTTTCTTTTTCTCATATTTTAAATAATAAGGTCTTTGTATTATTTATTGGGTCAAATATACCATTATTTTTTTGTATGATTTAATACCATTATTATATCCACTTAGTCAAATATTCCTCCTAGTGTATTTTTTTTACTACCTTTAGCTGTTGATAAGACCATCATGCCAGAGTGCTATTTTCCAATTTAAGTAAACCTAATAGTTTGTTGGGAAAAGAAAAACAGAAAGGTTCGTATGATTTTTTTTCCAGCTCATTAAAAGTTTAGGGTAGAGGACGAAACACTGCATGTGAGGGAGGTAAAACAGCATTATAACGTTCAATGAAATTTATTGTCATATTATTTATCAATACAAAAAATAAAAATCGACCCAAATAATAACTGGCATGAAAAAATTTGAATAAAAGTGTTGATCATGTTGACTAGTTTCATATTTTTCTAATTCCATAGTGTTTTATTAGTAATATAAATAGGATACATATGAGATGATAGCTGCTATAAAGATAAAGCTTCAAAGTAAAGTTTAATTTTCACCATAGAGAATTTGCTTGGTAGGATGTCAAGTGGAAAATAAAAATAAATTGAAAGAAATAGAAGTAAGATAAGGAGATGGAGTATATATTCCTTCTATCGAATCTGAAATATCTCCTCAATCTCATAACATTTTTTTTCGTGGACTGATTGAATTTTTAAAACATTTTAACACTACCCAAGATAATACACACACATATATATATAATAAAATAATGGTGACATATAATTAATACAAATTACATGAGTCGAAATTATATTAAGTTTACATAATTTATTATATTTTAATTAGATAATTTTGTAGAGTTATATTGTTGTATGTTAATATAAGTGTGTGGATTAATTTAAAAGGAGTAATTAAATTTAATACGTGTTTAAACTTTAGTTTATGCAAACATATTTTAAAATATATTTGAAATGTGAAATCCCAATTATTTTCCTATTCTAAACAAGTATATAACCATGAATGTATTCATGAACATGACTTAGAAGTCCTCAAAATGCAATACACATTATAAACTCTCCAAACATAATAATTATATAATTTGAAAGTCTACTTACTTCTACTTTCATCTACAATAAAGTTCGTTCTTCTACAAATATACCTACAAACATACATAAGTGAACTAATATAAACAAAACATATCATTACACAATATCAATAATATACTCAAATATCATCATCGTCATGTATATGTCGAGAGATCATGTACATAAATACAAATAAATTCATATTTAGCTACATCTCATGTCATATTTAAATAAGGTATTTTCCTGAATACTCTAATTATGATAAATAAATTTCATTAGAGACTAACATCTTACACATACTAGAATCGGACCAAGTTTTCGATATTAAGGTGACACAAAACACTGTCAAAGATATAAGTCTTCTTTAGTTTCTCGCAACTTAAAGTCATGTTTAAGTAACTACTAGACAAGAATAAAGTCAAGATACCTTTATTAAGTGAGTATCATGTTTATCACTTTCGCCGAAGGTCTAATACCACTTTAGGTATCTATGTAACATCTGAACATTCGTAATACAATATTTTCACGTTGAAATTATGTTATTTATTATTTTCTTATATATATATATATATAATATGATTTATAAATATTATTATAAAATATAATTATGAATATTTAAAAACACATGTGTGAATAGTTAATTGGATCAACTTTAAATATTCATCCATCCATACTATGATAGTAGAATTTGGGAGATCAGATTTCAAGAGATCAAATTTCAGGAGATCAGATTTAGGAGATCAACCTTAGTGGGTCGGACTTAGGGAGATTAGGTTTTGTTAATCGATCTTTAGGTGATCAATTTAGGAGATCAACCTTAATGGATCGAACTTAGGGAGATCAAATTTTGGAAGATCATATTTGGGTGATTGACCTTTAGGTGATCGAATTTTGAGAGATCAGATTTTGGGAGACCAGACTTTTGGGAGATTGGTTTTTTCATACATAAGCTTAGGAAGACCATCCATTAAAAAAAGGAATCTAATCATTACTAGATTATCTTTTCGTAAAAGATATAAGGCAAGGAGATAAGCATAAGTCAAAAAAATATACTGCATTACTTGCAATAGATAAAATAAGCTTAAAATAATAATAATAATAAAAATAATAATAATAATAATAATATAATTAATTATTATAAATAAAGTGGTGGGTGAAAATTGGCCAAAAATTATAGAAGAAAAAAAAGAGAGAGATGCTCTATTATTATTATTTTTTACCAGTTGCATATGTTTGAATGATATGTACAAGTTATTAATATGACATTTCTCAGTAGTTATTACCTTATGTGACCCTTAAAAATGTGGAGAGTTTGTTTGTTAAGAAAGAGTCATGGGTTTTAAGTTAAGACCAGACTAATGTATGAGTGTTTGTGTTTGGAAAGTCATAGTTTGGTACACTATGGGATGAAAAAGAGGGACCATGGTGGGGTCTAAAGAAGTATTTTCCAAGTAGGTGAATATCTCAATAGTTCATAATAGGGTCTTAGATTCAAATATTCACATGCCAAACTTGGTACTATCTGATACATACTTAGCACCACCAATGTTAGGTAGTTAGTATATATCTTTTTTATTGACAGATGATCAGAATTCTCGAGAAAAATAATTATGATTGTATCAATATTTTTTATGAGAAATATTCAACTACCTAATCACTTCTCAAATAATTTTTTATGTTCAGAGTGAATCATTATAAGTGAAATATGAATCTATATGTTTGATAAAGTGAGATCAAATCTTATGGTTGTAGGTCAAACTATAGACAATTACTAAAGATTAAAGATATGTTCAATTACCTCAACCATTAACCACGTTCAAACATATATAATAGAATTAAAGCTTTAAGATTATTCTTTTTTATTGCATTAATGAAGAACTATGTCCATAGTTATTTTACTAAACTGATTATTTAGTGAAAAGAAAATAATATAAAGAGTTAAATTTGGTAAAATAAATAAATATTTAATGGACTAATATATTTTTAATGATTAAATTAACATAATTTTGTTTAGAACTAATTATGTATTTAAAGTTAATCCGACCTGAAGTGTTTTAAGCTGACATTATTAGAATCAATTAGTGTATTTGAAGTATTATTTACTTTGGTGTATGATAATTTTATCACAATTTTGTTTGTAAAAGATGTCTCGATAACTTAAGAAAAAAATATGTATATAAATAATCTTTTACTTGTGGAGACGAGAAAAAGGTTGAAAAGCAAACACACTATCTTCTTAATCCTCGATTCAGAGGACTTATATTCGAATACGTGTAAAAGTTTAACATAACTTAAGAATTGAAGTGAACGACTATTTATATACACATTTTTTCTTTAATTTAAGTAAATCTTTTAATAACAAAATTATGATGAATCTATCAAACTTTAAATATGGTGATTAATTCTAAAAATACTATTTTAGTAAACTTACGTTGAAATAAAAGTTAAAATAAAGCTATTAAAAAATTAAAATTTTTTATATATTATTCTTTAAAGTAGTGGTGAGTATTTTGTTAAGAATTAAATTACAACTTAATTTGATTATGATTTTGAGATGAAACTGTATCTTTTAAATAAAATTTTTATATTTGTAGATAAAAAATGACTTGAAAATATTATTGATAAAAGAAGTAATTGAAACAAACTATTTATATCATGGTAAAAAAAAAAGTTTTATTGGATGTTAAAGTAAATAGGTATGAGTATAAAACAACAAAATTATGTATAATATGTTGAATTTTGCTTGTGACCATTGTTGAAATTTGAAACGCGTGGTCTCGGGGTTGGGCTCAATGCAATATAATCGATACTAAAACAGGGAGCCGCACACTCTTTCTGCATTATTTTTACACAGTTTCAATTTGGAAACAAACGCCATTAAAAGCTTGAAAGGAAATGCCACAAAAATATTTAATTTGAAATAAAAAACAAAACTGTTGTGGACTCAAGATCAATTCATGGTTGAGTACTTCTATAGATCAAATTCACCACCTTCTCTTTTTCACAGATCTACTTTGAAGTTGGGTAAACCATATTTTGTCCTTCAAAAATTTTATATTGTCTAAATTTTCTTACATGTGATAATGACTTAAATCAAATTTTGTCCTCCTAATTTATTTAACCAAACTCATTTTTTTTTATTTTAATACTTTTATCATAAAACTATTTTCTTTTGTTTTGATTAATTACAATTTTAAGTTTATTAACTACACTTTTGATCATAATTTATTATTTTCATTTTAATAATTGTAATGCTTTAGATAGGTATGTATACACAAAGGGAACAAGTTGCAAAAGAATAAAACTAAAAGAGATTAACCTCGGAGTAAATACTTACCGCGCACTTTTCTTTTCCTAATACTTCTATTTTTATCCAAAAACAAATATTCAATTGAGAAACAATTATAACAAAATACTTTATCTTATTTATAGAAAAGAAAACAAAATGTAACATCATATAAAATTTATAAATTTTGCTTAATTATACCTATATTTAACTTGTATAATCACCCAACCCAAGATTGTTTCAAGATAATCTGTGAACATATAATTCATGAATTAAAAAAAAAATCCAACCATGCATTTATTCCCTTCCGTTTGTTTATAATATAATCAGAAAGAGGATTTCAAAACAGCTACAAATATAAATATAAGGGTAAATTATTGCAATAAAATAATAATGACAACAATAATTTATATATTAAACTATACATACAAAAATTCACTTCATATTAATTCACCACATTAGTACTCTAACAAATTCAATCGTTTCAATTATTTATCAAGTATATCTCACATATACATGTATATAATAAAAAAATATTCATTAAAAATTATTTATCGATCTATCTTTAAAAAAACTTTATATTGAGTAAATTTTATTAGAGACTAAGATTTAAACCATTTAAGCAAACCGTTTAAAAAATCCAATATACAAAATTTATGGGTTCCAAATGTGCAATAAACTCTTTTTTAATTTCTTACCACTTAAGATTTGGATTTATGTGATTTAAATCGTTAGTGAATCTAGGATATTTTTATATATAGGTTTCATTGTTTAATATATACTTTTCAAGAATGGTTTACATATCATCCAAAATGTGTAGCAACTTGCTTAATTTCATACATGCATATAATTTTATAAATATTATCATAATCATTTATATTGTATAATTAAAATAAAACTTTTCATAGAATAAATAAGTTAAATATAAAAATTCAAGTGCAAAGGTGTCGTTTAAGCAAAGATCGATAATAAAAAGAAAAAATGATTTATGTTAGGATTTGTAGCTTAAGCGAGAAATAAGAAAAAAAAATATTTGGTATTTTTCCTCTTTTTGTTCTTTTGCCTGATAGAGAAAGTCTACCCTCTTTATTTCATTTTTGCTTTAACGCGGAAATTCTCTCTTGAACGAAAATAGTAGAAAAAAATGAAATTATTTCAACTTTAAACAAAAGGAATTCAACCATGACCTTATATCATTTGTAAAATTCTTAACAAGTTTAAATTGTCCCAATATAAACACTTATTTCACATAATATAGAATGTTCAAACCTACTCACAAAACTTTAATCATCAAACCAAAGATAAAACTACGATCTTAAACTAATAAAGATTCATCATCAAACTAAGTATATAATCGCTACCAAACCAATAAAAAATGAGTAAAGATAAACTTATTATAAATAAAAATCTAATTAATAACTATTATTCTCCTATTTGCTAGCTTCACTATTGTGGATTTAAAATTTAAAAGATATTATCACTAAAAAACTTAGAGGGAAAATAAAGAGAATATATTTTGAAGAAATTATGATTTTCGTGAAACCAAAATTTAAATAGTTAACTTATTGTATTTATAAGATTTTTAATTTAATTAATAAAATATTCACATTTATTCTCATTTAGATTATTTATACTTTTTTATTCGTAGACAAATTTAATTGAATCCTTGTATATTTATCACTTTAATAATTTATACTTTTTGAGATATTTATTTTAATAATCAGAATATAACATTCTATTTTTCTTTTAAAATTTTAGTAATCCAAAGTCCAAAAGACATTACAAAGTTAATAGAGATTTTTAATGCTCTTAAGTTCACTTTATTCTTGAATTGAGTAGTGGAATACCCATAAATGTAATTTGGACCTCTTTTCTTAAGCTAATGCATCGTCTAAGTTTAATTCTAAAATCTAGATTCACTCGGAAAATTTGACTAGACTCAATAAATAAATTGGATGCATTGTATCGAATCGAGTCAATTGAAAATTCAGTAATTTGGTATAATTTTTTATTTTACTATATATATATATATATATATATATATATATATATATATATATATAT
>Ga0099825_1001614_pt1 | contig 29085 bp, 9 predicted proteins | sample SiratroredBW_FD_76838 | JGI IMG/M metagenome (GOLD analysis project Ga0099825, IMG submission 76838) | Root nodule microbial communities of legume samples collected from California, USA - Siratro red BW | ecosystem: Host-associated > Plants > Roots > Nodule | place: USA: California | collected...
ACTATCTACCTCCGATAAAATACAACAACTAATATGTAATAAAACATGAAACAAGTTACTAAAAAATCCAAAAAAAAAAAAAAAAAAAAAAACAATAACATGATTTATTTTATTTGATAACTCTGATATCATATTAAAGTAATAGAATTTAAGTCTAACTCAATCTCATAAAATCAACTCATTAAGATAAGATTTGTATCCACCTACATAATTTAATTTAATCATATCTCTAGCCAAGATCTCCAACATAAGTGAATTTATGTAGAATAATAACCATAATTTGATATGGCATTAGTAGGCACCTTTCAAAAGTTTGGGGAGAACCAAGCTACTTGCATTGACAGTGGTTGACTGCAAAATTGGCCCAAACACAAGGGAAGGACAAATGCTTACCACATCAAGTCCAGTTCTTTTTCCAAAGTCCAGGGCCTGCTCCTCTGCCTCTGTCTTTGAATAACAGTACCAGTTCTAGATCATATGTGAGATATTAGTTACATTAACATAAACATTATTGATGATTGAAACTTAGCTTATTTTGCAACTGCACTGAAATAAATAGTATACTGTATACCCCAATCAAAGACAATGCTACTAATGACAAATCCACATCATAAGCACATTAGTAATGAGTTTACGGACCTGAGTTCTTTTGCAGTAATCTTTATCAGACCAATAGGACTCATCAATCACTTTATCTTTAGGCATATTCGGGCCAATGCAAATAGCAGCTACCGATGACACATAGACAACTCGTTGTACTTTAGCTTCAAGACAAGCTTGAAGTACATTTGTGGTTCCTTGCACTGCAGGTTCAATCACTTCTACCTGAAGAATCACATGTCCAATAATATCAGAAATCCAAAGAGAAAAGCCATGGTTAATTGTACACCTTACGTTCTCCTAAATGCTTATAAAGGAAGTCAACCGAGACGTAATCCCAAGGATTGAAATTAGATAAGATCATGAACATAATATTAACTCCATGACAACGCCTTTAATTTAATGAGTTTTGGAAGACATTTCCACTTCATATAGTGATATGAGAACGAATAGCCTGAATACACGAATGAGAAATATTCAAAGTCCTATTCAAATTCCCTTTGATCTAAACATTCACTCGAAGAAGTGTCAGGAAGCACTTCAAGCAACATGATGGTGACCCACTGAACGAATTATGTAACGTCATGTTTTAAAATGCATCTTCCTTGAAACTTGCACTTCTTCAAGATTGGATCAAACTGAACTCAAACACGATCTTAGTAATTAGTAAATCCACCCCTTTCCATATGTCTAAATTATTCATTCTTGTACCAGATACGAACTTTCTATTGTGAAATAATTAATTTAGCACCTACACGAAATTTAGAAATAACAAATGCATAACACCGGCACCATGACTGAAAAAGTGTTTCAATCGTGTCACTTAATAAACATTTACTCCCACAAAGTCTGGCATTGTTTAATAACCTTGAGCAAATTCCACTACTAGGCAACAAAATCCTAAATATAAAACAATTAGGGATGGACATGAATAACAATTTAGATCTAAATAGCTGAATTGTTGATTAGATCTAAATGTATATTTTGTAAAAGAACAAGTTTGATCGGATCTAAATAATTAGATCGAATTTTAAATCCAAATCTAGATTTTCAAAAAAAATATTTGGAATGCTTATAAATCGGTTTGATACCAGTTTCAAAATTGGTACTTCTTTTCATAATCGGTTTTAATTTAAAATTAATGTATATTATTTAATAGTATTTTGTATAATGAAAAAAATCTTCGAATCCTTCATATTTCATAAAATATGTAATTAATGAATAATCTCAAAAAATTATGTTTTTCATGTTTAGTACATGTTTTTTTAGTCCATATATTTTCCTCGTAAAGTTAAATAGAATGTTTGATAAGAGTTGAAAAAAATAAAACAGAAAATAATATTTTTTCTTATTCTCGTAATAAACCAAATACATACAACATATAACATTATTTAAAAAGTATAATAATACTTTATATATATATCAGTATCTAACATTTTATCTTTAGAGATTTATTAATTATAAAATTCGAATTACATCAAATATATATAAAAAAAAGAGTATATTTTGTCTATTAATATTTTATATATTTTTAATTACATGACAGTTAATTATATTTATTGAACTACACATAGAAATTTACTAAAGCTTCTTCATGTTTCACATTAAATTTTATTATTCTTTAAAAGTTCACATAGTTTATGTATAATATCCTCAATTTTATATGTTGTTAAACTAATTTATACTCACGAAAAAACTACTTTTTTTAAAAAAAAAAAATTGGATTTAGATGCACTAAAATCCAATTTTTTTTTTTTAGGAAATACAATTATAGATGTAATTCCAATCCGTTGATCTCGAATCCTATCAAGAATTTCACATGCATAAACTAAATCCTGAACCAATTGATGCGTTGGGAGACGAAAGCAAAATGCGAGCCACATAGAATACCAAAACCATTGGATGTTGAAGAAGAAGATGATTACGTAGTATAACCTGAGGGTTGGGAACAACGGTTGAGGGCACAGGGCTTGCAACATGGAAAACTCCAGCGCATCCAGCAATTGCGGAGAGGATAGAATCGTAATTCAAGAGATCTGCCTTGAAGAGTGTGAGGTTTTCAGAAGCTCCCTCCAGTCTCAGCAAGTGCTTGTACTTCTCACTACCTGCTCATAAGTGCATTCCAAACTTCATTCCAATTGAATCCAATTATCCAAAGAATGAGAAAAGAAGTAAAACTTAACGAACCGGGTTCTCTGACAGTTCCATGGACGGTGTAGCCTTTGGAGAGAAGAAGCTTAACAAGCCATGACGCTACGAATCCTCCAGCACCGGTCACGCACACCGTCTTTGCCGCCATCGTTATCTTCACTTTCCACCAAGTTCTTCTTTCATCCTTCTTTTCTCATTTTATGTTGATGTTAGGATAATCATTCGTTCAAAGCGGTTGTTATTGATCGAAAGCGACACCACAACACAGTTTCTGTCTTCTCTTTCCAGTACTATCCATATTCTCGTTAGGTCCATACCGGTGGCCCATTAGGCCCCACCTGTCTCTACTAATTTAGTAGACTGGGCCCAAATTTCCTACCTAATATATATTTTATGATCCATTTTATTTTTAATGAAAATAAATAATAATTTTAAATAAATAAAAAATCATAGGAAAAATTATGTAAAACGTAAATTGATGTCTGTGACCAAATTTCAAACACTTCAAAATTAAACCTTGCACTGTCTCTCTAGTGATTCAATCCCCGCAAATCCATCATGAAGGAGATCAACATATTTAAGTCTCTTTATGGGTCACATTTCAGAAAATAGACTTTTACTTCTTGCACCCGATAATTTATAGATGGATCTCTATAATTTTTAAAATAACCATTTACCTTAAGGTGACTTGCGACATAAATCTCATCATTTCCAAAGCAAGATTTTCATCATAGAATTTTCAAAACAAGATAAATGCATCTCTATAATTTTTAAAATAACCATTTACCCTTAAGGTGACTTGCGATGTAAATCTCACCATTTCCAAAACAAGATTTTCAAAATATGAAATTCATTCTAAAATTAGCTTCTAGAAATAAAAAATAAGTTTTATAGAACCCTAAGCAAGGAAGGGCATTTTTATTTTTTTTCTTACCATGGGGTTACAGTTAGTAATTATAGGGGTACAAAAGGCAAAAGCACATAAAATATAGTGAGATCTGGTAAAAGCCCCATCGACCATACAAGCCAACGAGGATTAAACATAGCTTGATCCTGATTGGAAAAATTGAGACTTGAAGAGGAAACCTACCCCCTCCCAAACTCATCATCACCATTCTCATGTACCTTCCCCCAACAAAACACACTCCTTTGTTCGGTGTCCTGCACCAATTTCTGTTGCAGTTCTGAATCAAAGTTTTAACTTTTCGTAGTATAGCATAGCATTTGAGAACGATTTATTGCCAGTTTGTTCTTGGATCGCGATTTGGGGGAAGGGTATAGGATTTTCAAGCTTGAGTCTCAAGTTCTTAAAACAAAACAAAAGTAATATTGTGATGATTTTAGCCGCAACTATATTTAAATTAATCACTAATTTACATCGTGATGGTTTTCAGCCATCACTACATTAAGATTTATTACTTCTAGAGTTACAACACTAACGGTGTTGGAAATTAACAGAAAAACCATTTTAGATAATGCTTCAAACTTATGAATTGCAAGTAAATAAGAGACGAGATGTAAGTGGTCAAAATAATACTTTTTAGCTTAAATCAACCAAAGGTTCTAGGTGAGTAGTTTGCACAAAGTTATAGGTCCAAACCTTATTACCACTAATCTACAAAATAAAAATTCCATCCAAGGATGGTATAAAATACTCGAAGGGGCTGATCAGAATATTAATCTCCTGCTACTGAACAAAAAATGGAATAACAAATCAGAAATTGATGTGAGGATTGTAAAACCAGATCTGAAAATCAGTCACTTGATCAATTTGGTTTAAACTTTGACTGGTCCCAATAAACATGCACAACCCAGCCAATTTTTCATCATGCGGCTGGTTTTCTTTCCAATCTGTTCATGTCGGGGTTTCTTTCATCTTATCTGACCACCAGATATGCAAACCTATGCTGCCATACCAGTTCGACTTCTGTAGCTATGTTCAGGATTATCACGTAGACCCAACTTAGAGATAACAAAACAATAGGAATCCCAATCAGTCCTTCTGAGGTATTTCAGTAATCTTTTTCTCCTCTGAACCATTGCTACCAAACCTTTACGAGAATGAACATCCTAAAGCACCATGGAATCAATAGAGTCAGGGAAGACTATATATATACTATTCTATATTTAGATCAGATGACCTTACATTAAAATGACAGGGTCACACTGCATACAATAAATCTGCTATGTTAAATTCACAAAGTAAATATGGACTGGTGATAAAGGATAATATCTTCTATAGTATAAGATAGGATGGTCAAATGACAAACACAGCAGCAAGATAAAACAAAGAACACAATAAGAGTACAGTCACCAATCCAAAATTTTGTCTACGGCTATATTCAAGATTTTATTAAAGGAAGTTATAACAACGTTCAGTATATTTAACCTGCTCTAGGAATCAAATGAAGCTAAAATCAAATAACAAGTGAAACACTCACATACATAAAACTACAACTTTGAACATCTAAATAAAAATGGCAGGGAAGCTAGCTAATCTCAAAGTCTTAAATCATCTCCTGCCTTTACCCATGACTGAAAGTATAATGCTCCAAGCCAGACAAACTAGAGTTCAATCACTAGGTAGTAAAAAATTATAACGCAAGTCAAAGTTCTAACTAAATGACAGAACATCCAATTATAAGATTATATGGCTCCCTCATTGCATAATAGAGTGTAATTAAAAAAATTACTGACACTTTTTGATGACTTTTCAAGAATCTGTTCCTTCATAATAAAGAAAACATTCAATTATCGTATCATTCAGCAGGAATAAAATTTTAACCCAGTTTTCTAAAAATAAATCTATCATTCTATGAACACAGAACACTAGCAAAAGAATTGGAGGAGTTCCTTCAAAGTTGAAACTAGATTTGCAACATGCAAATGCCATAATTAAAATGTCCTCCATAAATTAAGCAAATAATGTCTATACAACAACAGATAACAACTTCTACAAATCTTCTGATGAACAGTCTTCTAGCACTGATCACAACACAAAAGTATATTTAAGAAGAAAAAAAATGGCATACAAAGGGAGAACTCACCTTCTTGTGTAGGACTGCTGATAGATGCTTAATCTTAGTTGTGAGTTGTGCAACTGCATAACACCAAAGGGATAGTATTAATTCCCTAACAAGTGCCTATTAACCTTGTCATAAACATCAGCGACCTCAATATTTTCACGAAGACCAACATAGCAAATAGATAAGCAATGCAAACCTAATCCCTTCCTTCCAAATCTTATTCATCAAAAAAAGACTAATGAGCAAATCCCCTTACTTTGAACACGCGCAGAACCGCAATCCGACTCCGACATTTTAAACTCATCCCTAACCTTGGCAAGCTCAATTTTCATCTTCTCAGCGGATGACATATTATCCGGATGAAAGTACTGGGAACAAACAGTGGCAATATTAGAACCTCAAAACAAAAACGCTATAACAGGTTGCGGATTGAATGAAATGAAGAAACATATGAAATATAACAATAATTGCCTTTTCAACAAGTTCGGGTTTAGGAGGTTCCAGAGAGAAGGTCTCATTCCCACTCAAGTGGGCCAATATACTAAGTCCCTGCACTGGAAAAAACACACACAAAAATAGCTAGTTAACAGTTATCTGATTACAAAAAAGACAACGGGAAGATTGTGTTGAAGTAGTTACTGACTTGAAGCTTTGCTCTCGCCGCGCTTTTTCTTTTCATCAATCTCAACGAGAGTCCCTACTACTGTGCTGAAAGTATCATTATTGGCATTGGATTGGGCTTGCTCCTTCTCCATCTCCCTCAATCTCACCAACCTCTCACTCAGCTCCTTCACCGAAAACCAATCCTTTTCCTTTCCCTGCGGCCTCAGCATCCTCAATTTCTTCCCCAAATCCTCCACGCTGTAGGTCTTCAAGAACCCCGCCGAAAACGTCGCCGTCGACTCCGAGCCCACGCTCCCCATCTCCTTCCCGAAAATGGACTGCGGCAGGGGGCTCGTGCCGCCGATCACCCCCGGACGACCCTGCCGCAGCTCGGTTTGGGCCATTTTCCGCACGCTCTGACGAATGGCCTCCAAGTTGATGGGGGGCGATTCTCCCGATCTGGAGGGATCGCGCTGCTCCCTGCGGTGGTAGATTTTCTGGAACGAGACTTGCTGGTGCTGCTGCGACGGGTCGCCGGGCGGAGGCGGAGTGGTCCGGGCGCGGTACTCGCTGAGATTTTTTCGGATCGTGTCAGCGAAAGGCTGTCGGGAGCGAGGGTTTGGGGAAGGGGAAGAGGATTGTTTGATACTCTCCCTGATGTCTCTGAAGAAGGAAGAGAAGGGAGGGTCGGAGTTGGAGTTAGAATCGGAATTGGAAGTGGAGAAGAAGAGGATGCGAGAGGTGGTTGTGCTTCGACGATTCAGACGGAGAAGAATGGCCATGGCGGAAGGTTGCAACAGAGAGGGCTTTCGTTAGGGTTTTAGTTCGAGTCAGTGACTGAGTGAATAAGTCACCGATTTCGATTTTTTCATAACTCGGTACCATGAATATTTTTAAACTTTCAAAAATTATAAGTATATTTTTCTTTTTTCTCCTACTTTTATAAATTAATAATTAATATATTTATAATATATATCGTCGTAACATAGTGGATAATCCATGACATGAATTGGTTACTCTAACCTAGAAATGTAATTTGTTTATATAATTATATATATGATTAGTCAAGCTAATTATTAAAAATTTGACTATGTTAACCATCACGAACTTAATTAAAATTGTTGAAGATAATTTCTTATTATTAAGAATAGCACATAAGAAACAATTCAGGTTTTTTTCTGAATAAATCTCTTTAATTACTTGACTTGAAGTTAAGGAATTGTATACATAATAACTCGATGATTCATTATCAAAATTGGGTCATTTTCTATATATGAAACTAATTTAAAAAAAAAAAATATTCTCCTAGAGCTAAATATGGTGCAATAGATATTTAATCAGGTGTCCTATTTTCGTGAAAAAATAATAATATAGTTAAATAAAAAAATTTAACAGTTTCATAATTAAATAATAATAATGGAATATTATACTAAATCAAAATTAATTAGATATAGCCTCCCTTTAATTTTAAAGTTCAGTGAAAACTAATTATCGAAAATATTCTCTCTAAATTTAATCAAAACTTTGACCACAATAACTATGAAATGAAATTTGATGTCTTGAATTAACATTATAATCATTTTAAGACAGATAACAATTTAATTGTATGCGATATTCTTTTCATGACTTAAAAGATGCATGTATCCACAATATATAATACTGAAAATTTTTATTTAAATTAATATTTTTAATAAGAAGAAGAAAAAGTATCACAAAAGAGATATCCTCTTTTCAATATTTTATTGTTAAAAATTATAATTATTGATACAATTAGGAGCAGAGGTTTTGATCGCTTCTTATATTAGTTTAAATAAAACTATTCCATCCTCTTTCTTTTTATAGACGAGTTCTATCTATTTTTTTCACTTTAAAAAAAACAATTAATTTTGTTAATAAAATTGTACTCAAATTATCTAATAATATTATAATATTTTATTTATTTTCTCTCACAATATTTGTTTAAAGATTTGAATCAATATTTGAATGACACTTAATTAAAATATTTAATTTCTTCAATTATTTAAATCTTAACATATTAATATCTTTTACAAAATGGTTGAACCTACTAAAAGTAAGTATATCCACGTTTGAATTTGTATTATTTGTGGTTCATTCTCATAAATACATAAATCATTTTTAACATTCATTTTATACTAACACCACTTTTTTAGGCTTAGGACAAATACAAAAATATATTTATATAAGACGGAAAATATACTTAAATATAAAGAAATAATTTTTTTCTTATACCATATTTCTCATAATTATAACATTGATAACTAATTTATATTTTTAATAAAATATAGATTTATTTTTGTTTAAATTAGTGTTATTATCTTAGTAAAACAAATATTTAAAAAATAAAAAAAATTATTAATTAATTATGAATTATCGTCTATTTTATGATGGAGTTTTACAGTATTAACATCTTCTCTAAACATAATAAACATTCAAATGATATTTTTTTTTCTTTAAATAAATATATTTCACATGGTTTTCCCAAAAAATATTGGTGGAAACTTCTTTTTTTTTTCCGACATGTTGCCATGCTAATTATGACATATCCATTTAATATATCACATAATCCAAGATACGTTTCATATGTTTTAGTATTATTTTTTAAAGTAAAATTTTAAGTCTAAATCAAATTCTATAATATCCACTTAATAAAATAAGTTTTATAAATATATATATATATATATATATATATATATATATATATATATATATATAACCATATTTTTGTCTCGTATAAATTCAAAGAATTATTGATGTAAATGATAAGTAGGTTATTAAAAAAATTTGTTTGTCTTCTTAAACTATTCATTATGATTTTAAATAATTTTATTATTGACGAGTTAAACTACATGTGTCATTATTGTAATCCATCACTAATAAATAATAACTAGTGTAATCCATCACTAATAAATAATAACTAGATGTGTATAAAGAGATCATGATAATAATTATTTTATATTGTGGTAAGACATTTATGTAGAGAACATTAGATGGAAGAGAATGTTTGTTTGAATGAAGACTTAAGTGAAATTATTTTTCTGTTACTTCCTGAAAGACAACACACTTTACATTTTATATATTATTATTAATAAATAATGAATCAACTTTTACCCTTAAAAAAGTTTTTATAGTAGACTTTTGAGTGAAACTAAATTGATTATATGATATGAAACACAATGGATAGATTATGTTTTATTTTATAGAATTTTGAGAAATATCTTAAAAATAAAAAATAATAAAAAATAATAAAAAATTATTTGATGATTTGTTATTTTGGAAGGTAATTTTAGACAAATTTTACTTATTATAAAAAATAAATCCATACATGATATTGGAAAATCATCAATAAATTATTTTGTAATAATAAATTTACAAAATTTTAAAACTTAAAAAAAAAAACATGAAATTAAACACGGTCAAATGCATAGAAAGTGCAAAAGATATAAAAGTTAATTGACTAATAATAGACTATAACAAAATATAGATATAACAATTAATATAGGTTATATATTACCTCGTATTTATATTAATAAAAAATAAGATAAAATATCTTTATTATTTAAAATTATTTAATATAAATATACATATTTTTATTAATATTTAATATCCATAACGCAAATAATCCTAAATCATTTAATGATATATTGAACCGGATATAAATATTAATTGAATATTAACAAAATAATTAATGATAATTATTTTCTTTGTGTTTTTTTTTCTTATTTTTATGAGAAAAACTATAACATTTTTTTAAAAAAAATTGTAAGTTTCTCATTCTTTATTGAAAACAAACGAAATAACATAATATTTTCGTGGTAAATCCACAACCTCTTTTCCACCTTCTGTCAATCCAAACCAAAAATAAATTATTTTCACTTCTTCACACAAAGGGTAATAGTTTTAATACCAAAAAAGTATTTTTAATTTATAGCTATATGTACAACTTCAACTTCCAATGGAAATCCAAACTTTAATACCAAAGCAATCACCCTAACATCATACAAAATATAATGATTAATTAATTTACCCTATCAAAACAACTTATCTTTAATACAAATCAAACGACAATAAACTTCACTTTTAAAATAAAATAATAATTATATCTGAGTATCTGAGTTTACATAAAATTAAAACTATGATGCATGGGTTAATTTTACCGTGTCTTATTAATTCATTACAAGTTGTAAAGAAGCTTAAACTTGTATGATTAAATAATTTTTTTTAATGTTATATATTTGAACCAGTACAAAACATTCGAAAAATATATTATGAAACGATACTTCTTATTAATAATTTTTTAATTTAACCACAGAATTATTTTTTTTTTCAAAAACTATTAACAAATATTTCAGATCAATTAAAGATAAGATAAATATAAATTTTATTTTAAAAATTAATTTTGTTGAGGTTGAATTAACTTTAAAATTTATCTTTTAATATAATCAAAATATATCAAAAAAGAGTGTCGTAACAAAATTTGTTCGAATTATTTTATTATCCTTTATCGGACTCTTAATAATTATAATTTAACTTTTCTAAATTAAAATAAAAATTTTGTTGTTTTATACTTTAGTAATTTCAAATAATAAAACATGTCAACGCATATCTAATCATCACTCTTTCATTCAAACCCCTATGCCAAGTTCACAAAGATCAAATTTGAAAATAAAATTATTATGGAAAGCCTTCATTACATAATTAATTACAACTATATATATATAAATAGAAACAAAAGTTAACAAAAGTTGTTCGTTGATTCTTTTAATCATCAAAATAACGCTGAGACACGAAATAGAAAGAATAAAACTGTTTAACATTTTCCCATTTTCAAAATAATTATTTATTACTAACTCTTTCGAAAAGCTTCTAAAACAAACAAATTAATTGAGTTTAATGAGCACATAAAACACCAGTACCAAAACTTGTATACAGTGAATCAATAAACAGCCATTCCTAGTATAATTTTTTAAGACATTTATTATCTTTTTCACTCACCAAAATTTACTATGCCATTCATTTATTTTAACATCATTAATAGCTTATCCTTTTACTCATTCTTATTATTGTTAGAGTAAACACCAAATTATTTCAATAGAGCTAATTCAACAATTATTTATTAAATTAAGAAAATTAATAAATAAATAAATAGGAATAAAAGACAATCCTCCTAAAATAACTTGGTTCCTTTTGTAATTAAATAAATAAATAAATAATAATAATAATTATTATTATTATTAAAAAATGAATATTAGGTTTGTCAACTTTACCGACCATCGATGAACACTATATAAACCCCTCTCTTCACTCTTCTTTCTTCCTTCATCCACTCGCTCTCTCAACTCCTCCTAATCACCATCAATGTCCAAGCTCCACGACCACTGGGTTTCCATGGCCATCGCCGACGACACCGTCGTTGCGCACCAGCTCCTCCTCCTCCGCAACCACCACCACTCCTCCGTCAATCCCTGGGCCTGCCGTCAGCGCCGCACCACCAGATTCCCCGTCTCCGCCGCCCTCGCGAGCCCCACCACCCCCCTCACCTGGACCTCCGCCACCTCCCTCGACGGCTTCGAAGGCTCCACTCGCCCAACCGCACCAATGCCATCCTCAGAATCCAAGGTTCATCTCCATTTTCTTCTCTTCTCTGTTTCCGTTATTTTTACGGTTATCGCCGTACGTGTCTCTCGCTTCTCACTCTCTTCTCTACTTCTCTCACTTTCACTCAAGCACAACAACCGCCATTCAGATCTTTTTATATTTACAATTCTACCCCCAACCCTCCGTTTCTCCGCCGTAAGTCCCTTTTTTCCGTCAAATGCCAAGGGCCTTTTTGTCCTTTTCCGTTTCATGTTTTTTTCACTTTGGGTTGTTAACAGAAAGAGGAAACTGCATTTGATTTTATAGTATTAATTAAATTTGTTTTATCATTAAAAAGGAATAATTAAACACAATAAATGCACGTGTGAGGGACATTTTCGTAATATCAGATCTTCCGCAGCAGCTTTTTCCGGTAGCATGTTCGTGTTGTGTTGGATAATTTATTAGTGGGTGTTAGTGTAGTGTGTGGTTCATGCAGAAGCACGACGTAACCGATCCACTGTGATCTTCCTCACTGTACCTCAGTGAGGGGGCGTTCATTTTCTTCCATCATAAATGATGAAAGTGCAAGATCAAATCTACACCAGATTAAGTGCAATTGTGTCTTTGGATAATTATTTATAATTGATCTAGACTTTTGCAATCATATCTAAAGAGTAAAAAAAACTAGTAATTACTTAGTTTTTAATATAATATTAGAATTTAACTATAAAAGAATTAAATTTAATTCACTTACGCGCTGTAAGTTCGATGAGATAGTTTGAATTGAATAAATATTTAAAAATGAAACTAGTTTAGTCTATTTTAGGGTTAAATTCTTTCTTGGGTAGTTTATTTAACAAATTTTGAAATTACCTAATTAAGAAGGGTTAAACGGAGGAAAACATTTCAGTCTCAGCAAGTTCTTAGTATATATATTTTTTTTCATTTAATAATTTAAAAACAATAGGTTATAGATCAAATCATCACATTCTTTCGGTCCACACGTTTCTAAGAGTTTGGTTTACAGTGTGATGAATGTTTAAGCTCTCTCATATTTTGTCTTGCAGCCTCTGGATAAAACTGCAACTTTCGCTGATAAGACTAAGAGTTCGTCTTCAAAGAAGAGAAGGGTAAGTATAAACTGCTAATCATCAGTGCAAGTATTAAGTGAGTTATTATATTATATATACACACATGCATATGTATATATAGGCTTTGGGATGAACAGTGAAAATGATTTCATCTTATTTATGAGTAAAAGACGAAACATTTTCTACTTGTTTGTGTATGATGTTATGAGGTTGTGTTGCATCTAAATACATGCTCCTGGCTTCAGACTCTCTCTCAACTACGACGGGTGGAACAAGAGAAGAAAGACGAAGCGAAGAATATTAGAGATGTAAGATCGACTAGTATTAATGTTTGCATGTATGTGTATCGAGACAGACATCTTTCTTATTGTTTGTTTTTTATCGAAATTTTAAGCAGGAGCTAGAAGCCACATATCTCAAATATGAGAAAAGAAGAGCAGAAGGCGAAAGGTTAAAGAAATCAAAGGCAACTTTCTTGTTCTTTACCCCTCTTTTAAGAGCTGTTGTTTTCATCAATCAAACTTAGTAGCACCATCTAATCTAACTCCATCTTTAACTATATATGCTTCAAGTGTTAGTTACAGACACAATTATGTGATAGAAAAATGAAGTTTTTGACAACTTCGTTCTCTCATTACAGAAGGAGTTGTGGTCGCGACGGTCCTTAGAAACGGGACAAACTGTGGAGCAAAATATGGAGGCTAAATATGCATCAAACATAGCCCGGGCACAAGATCAGATTCTTGAGAACCAATCACCTGCTTCTGAAGCAGCACCTGTCAGTGAAGCAGCAACAACTGCTCCTTCCAACGAACGAAAGAGTGGTGGCCAGCAACCTCGAATATTCCTACCCGATCTGAATGAAGCTCCGGTGGAGTGTTTCACGGAATTTATCGGGTTTAACCAATAGAAAATAATCGTGCAATTTATACTGTTATTCAAACATTCTTCGGGCCTCTTCCTTTTCGACCTTCTTACAAAGATATTTACTGAGAAGTAGCAGTTACTTGTCTACAGATAAGATAGTTCAAGGAATTTGGTTCTTGTAGCAAGTTTGTTTGCGTCTGATATGATTTTTATGATTATTGGTCATTTCAAGTTCAAAGTGCATTCAATGTACATCTTCCAGCTTGCACACAGATTCCAGTTAAATCTTTACTCATTAGTGAGGCGTGGACTTACCCTTGTTCTCATTTTAAAAGTAAAAAAAGGATTTGAGTAATTCATACACTCCTTAAAATAAAAAACATACGAATGAATTTATTAACTTACCTCTAGAAATGAGAAAAAAAAAATATAACTTAATTCACACATTTTTTTCTTCTTCTTCTTCTTCTCTTTATCTGTTTTTTTGTAATATATCTATATTTTTCTCTCTTCTCTCTTTATCCTTTTCTATTATCATAGTTATACATTGCTCTCTAAAAATATTATATTACTCGTATTTTAATGACTAATAATGTGACTTATATATATATACTTAGATAGCATAAGCATTCATTTGGTATCTCTATTTTCTTGTTTTATAATCATTTATGGCATAATGACTTCATCTTGTTGAACTTCTATCCAGACATCTATATTCTTTTCCTTTTTGAAGGCAAAACAAATTTAAGATTGGTTTTATTAATCCAAGTGTAGTAATTTAAGATTTTTTTTTCGTAACAAAAGGGCCTAAAAAGAAATCATTTGCAGAATAAAAGATCTAGTGCTACGAATTATACAAGCATTAAAGATACAAGTGGGAACAACCAAATTTTTTTGAAGACCCAAGTTGAGTTTGTGTATGTTAGCAGCATCAGGTATAAAATTAGCTCTTCTGCAAATCAGGCAGCTTCTAATCTCCCAATTAGACTTCAATAGAGCTGAAGTTTCTTGCACAGATAGGTTGAAAGATTTGAAGGATACCCAAGTTCAAAAACATGGTGACACATTACACTCAATTTTTTGTTCCTATATATAAAAGTTTTTTTTCACAGAATTTTTCAAGAATGAAAAACCTATCATTCAGTTTGTAAAATGGAGAAATACCCAATATTGAAAAAAAAAATGTAAGAGTACAAGTTGAAAAACATACCTCCACAAACTACTTTGTTTGAAGGGGGAAATTGTAATCAAAGATATGAAGTTAAGTAATCAAAATGGAATTTGACTCATTTTTTAAGGGTGATGTTATGATGACAATGTTATGAAAGTGTGAAAATTTAACCCAATGCAAAATACTTATTATATATATGCTTAACCATCTTTTATCATGTTAATCTTTACTTGTTTTAAGATGTTTTGTTTGGGCTTGATTTGAATTTCTTTCTTACTTCCTTTTCTTTTCCTTTCCTTGTATAATTCATATTTATGTAGACCTATTCAATGATGAATCATGATGTTTTTCCATTTGGAAAAGAAACCAAAGTCATGTGGAAAGTTTGGTTTTCTGTATGAGTGGCTTTCCAATTGAGATTTGGATTATGAGAGTGTTTTTAAGAGATGTTATCTTGTCTGGATTCTCATGGATTTCATTTCACCAAAATACATTGATGAGATGTTCCTTAGATGAATGTGAAGATAAATAGACGTCAGTATTAAATGATTTTGCTTGACTTACTCTCAGATTGTATTAATGGACTGATTTTATTTTGCTTTGTGTTTTTTCTCCAAAAATTTTGTGTGAAATATGATTGTATCTACTGATTGAGTGTTTATGCAAGCACTCACAGTATTAATTCTTTTAAAGGGAAACTATAGTTGTTGTTTTCATTTTCTTTCATCAGTCTCTTCCATCTGGTTGGATCTTGGCTTCATTTTTTTTATTTATTTTGAAATTGTTTGTCAAAGGGATGACCACTGTTTTTTCTGTTCTTGTTTTACTACCTTCTATCCACAAAAAAGTGAGCGAGCATATGTAAATTTTGATGGAAAAAGAGAAAAGGGTAAAAAAAAATGATACTTTAATTATTGAATTAAACATTCACATTCTTATTCAAATGAGACCTAAAAGAAAAAAATGTAATAAAGTTATTTCTTAAATTTCACTCCGTGTTGGTATTCTTGCCACTTCAATTGTCTCCATTAAATAAAAGCTATGTTTTCCAAACAAAATTACATGTATATCTAATTATAATTTTTTTTTAAATTATAAAGAAAACATCATACAAAATATAAGTGTTTTTTTTCATAAATGATATAATATTTTGTAAATTTTTCATTTTGTTTGATAGGCATTGCTGATGATCAAATAATAAGTACAAACATATCATATGTTAAGCTGAATATTTTCAAAGCTTAATTTCCTATTAAATGTCTTCACTATTTATTCTATTATAAGTTGATATGCATTAAAGTCTACATCAAAGATCTTTTAAGCATTGAATTAAAGTTACAATGTTCACCAACTATCTTGACACTAGCATATGTTAATGTCTATTACAATGTGCACTTCCACCATATATTAAGGTAAAATATTATGTAAACTAGAGAGATAAATACTATATGTTATGGAACACATTAAAGAAGAGAAAGGAAAATCAATGTTATGTGCCAAACACATTAATTCTTCTCATCCATCAAACTCATCAAATTGTAGAAATAAGATAAAGATATTCAAATGAGTTCAAAGCTACTTTATAGTTAGTGGTTACATTTTTCAAGTGCCTGTATAAAGGCATTTTTTGAGAGAAGAAGAATAAGCTACACTATTATCCACAAGTGCTAAAACGTTGCCAAATTTTCTTTACGGAAAAAAAATTTAGATGAACATTATTTTTGTTCATTAGCAAATTAGGAGAGAGTGTTTATCATTATAATCGTCAAAAGATACAATCTCTCCCTAAAGAGCAAAACTTGTGATTTATGATCATATTCTTAGATAATCATTTATCTTAGGAGTAATTGTGTTCCAAACATTATTCAATTATCCAAAAATGGAGTGACTGAGTTTTAAAGAATACTTAGTTTTAGCTAGAAATGACTATGTTCCAACGGATAAGCAATTTTATAACAAAAAATTATTAAATTTCAAAGAATACTCAAATTTTCAACTAGGAGTGACTTAGTGTCAAAAAACACTTAAGTTGTAACTAAGAGTAACTTGAGTGTCAAATAATACTTGCTTTGTACTTTATAGTATGAAAATGCTTAAGAAGCAGATGTGATTTGCACTATTAAATAAACTGAAATAAAAATATTAAATAATCATTCTTTTATTAATTTATTGTGCTGCATGTCCTGTGGTGATAACTAATAAAAACATTTTCAAAAGAATTTTTAATAACTAATTGAGAGATAGTTTATCATACAAACTATCCTATAACTATCGAGTATCATACGATAATTTACTTAAAGGTTTTAAAAGAATTTTAAAAACATAATTCAATCCTATTTTCTTTTATTTATTCTGATTTCTATACAAATAAATTTTCATTCAATTTTTAGTGATTTTATTTATTTTTTTAGCTTGAACAAGTTATTTTATCTAATAGATATTAATTAAATTTCATTTTCATTTTTTTTATAATTTATGTTTTATCTTTGTAAAACTAAGTAAGCTATAAATTTTTTAAAATAGTTTGGAATTTATAAATTAAAAACTACTAAAATAAAGTAAATTAAAAAACGAGTTTTTACAATTTTCGTGATCTCACAAGGGAAGTTCTCTATTTGCGAACTATACCCATTTAGTTTCTATGTTCAGTCGTCTTTCATTTTGAGTGTGTAGAAGCCTATACGAAAGGCCCAAACATTTTCTTATCCTATATATTACACCCTTTATAAATTAGTATTCTCATTCCTCAACATAAACACAATTATTCCCTTTGGGATAAATTTAAAACAATTTACAGATTTCACATAAATAAAAAAATTAAATTAAAGTTTAAACATAAATGAAATTTAATTGTTACTTGCCAATTAATTTCACACACTGATTTACTCCACAAAACACAAATAATTATAATTTCTTTATCATATTTTATATTATAATGTTTAATTTAACTTACTTTAATTTAAATAAGTTAGGTCAAGCAAAATTTTAAGGAAATGAAACTTTAAATTGAATAATAATGTCAATGAAAAACTTTAAAGAAGAAAAAAAACTTAAATAAAAAATTAATTTTGGGAACTTTGAACTTTTTTCGATAATTTCTTTCAGAATTTATTTATTCAAGAAACTAAAAATTACAATTATAATTTTAAATTTAAATTTAAATATTTAAAATTTAATTGTAATCCTATAATTATAACTGCAAAGTAATTTTAAACTATAAAATTCTAAACTATGTACGGTGTTTTTTTTTTCTCAAGCCGCCGTCTCAATAAAATAATTTTGGAATTAGTGATTAAAATAAGATAAATTGTGGGGTAGATATAATTTGTGCTATTCATGAAATAAAATATTTAAATAAGTGAATGTTTTATTTTAAAATATAAAAAAATGATATTCATTCTAATTTCAAATTTAAGTAAAGGAAGAGTTTATTGTAAGGAAAACTTTGATAAAAGAGCGTGAATTTTATGTTAGTGATCAAATAACCAAGCATATTAAGCTTTATTTAATTTTTTTTATCGTAATTCTTAATATAATCTCACTTATGACTTATATTTTTTTTCATATATACACTAATGTATATAATCAAATTTAACCAGATTCGACACTGTAAGATCTATATTTAAGAAAAGTATTTCATTATTTAATATACAATTTTTAACAAGAAAAAAATTTAAATCCTTTCATATAATGTTTATTAAAATAAAACTATAAACTCTTACGTACAACTTTTACTAACGAAAAGTCGTAAACCGTTTCATATAATTTAAAGTACAAAATTTCAAACCTTCACAAGAAATACAACTACTTAAGTTTTATTACATTCTAAGTTATTAAATTATGATAAAAACATTCAAATTAACTTTTCATTTTTATAATAATTTCTTACTTACTAATTTTTGTAATCTTGAAATTCTAAATTAACAGAACTGTTAATAATTTCATTTTTATAATAATTTCTTACTTGTCAATATTCAAATTATCTATTAACAGAATTGCGACAACAAATTAAAACAAATCCTATCATTAAGTTGTTGAGAAAGAGGTCCGCGTCATATCAACGGAATATCTTTTTTAGTGCTTACCTTAAAAACCATTTCATTATAATTTGAACTAATATAATATATACTTATAATAAATAAAATAATACTGCATAATAAATTAGTCATTATAAAAACACTAAATACATACTGCATAATACAAACACTAAGCATATAAATAAGGAATAAGATAACGAATAAGATTCTTACCTACGTCAAACCAAAAAAAAAAGAAAAAAGAAGAATAATAATAAATATTGTTTCCTCTGAATATTCATATTGCTTTTGAAATGAATTTGACATGATCTTTCAATGATTCCTCATCTAACTCCTTAATTTTTCTTCCTTTTCTACAAAGAAACATCAAATCTAACAAAACTCGAAAGGTTTGAAACCACGAACTTACTCCTAGTGAATAGGAAGAGTGGAACTGAAGTAATCAAAGTAAAGTTACAAACAAAGGAAATCTTAAATAAATGTGAAAGATATGTAAACATACACAATATTTTTCAAACATTAAATAGTTTAATATATTTTCCTTTATTACGAAAAAAAAAGTAATACTCTATTCCTCTTCAATGAAGGAAGATGCATATCTATATTAAAAGATCGGAAGTTATGTTTTCAATACATTATATGAATTCCCATGAGTTCTTTAGAGTTCTTCAGAGTATTATAATCCCTTCAAAAAATACAATTGACATTTCTTTGACTTAATAAGAATATTAAATTATAATTAATGTGTTCTTGAATGTAATATAAGTACGTACAAAATCACAAGCCTCTTCACTTTATTCTCTATATCTTCTTTCTTTTTTATTTTCTTTGCCACCAAATCAAAGATACCATGATGTTTCCGAAAATACTGATTCAAATTTCTTATATTTTTTCGAAAAGAAGTGGCTACGTACTTGTGCTAGACTGGCACCATATTTTTGAATCTCTCCTTCGATCTGACCTCAAGAAGTTTCTCTCCCACCGCAACTGCCACTGCCAATCACAACTCCAGGAATAGAACTCTCAGTTGTACTCTTCTTTTCGCGACAAAATAACAGTGCCACGTCTTTAGATCTCCATCATTTCACATCTACTAAATAGGGTACAATTATCATAACTTCATAAAACTAAAAACTATGGAATAATAAACTACATTATAATAATAATAATAATAATAATAACACATAATATACAACCAACACTACACACAAGCAAGCCAGAACCAGACTATGATCATGAATACTGCAAAACTGCTGGCAACAATCGCAGTTGCATTTAAATTAAGTTCAAAGAACTCAAAAAAGAGTTCAACTTAAACCCCTTATAAAAACATCATTAGTTTCTATAGTAAGACTCAAAAGCGTGTAATAAAGATTGCGTGTGTGTAGTAAAGTCAATTTAGATTCTGTTCCAACATTCATTCCTTAAAAAACAAAGCTCTTCCCATTCAACTGCATAATTATCCAGATTTAGCGAACATTGGTCGTTGCACAGTTTCATCAGAGCTACACAAAACAGAAAGAAACGAAAGAAGAGCCACTAGCACCAGACACAGCATTTGTACACTACAAAAACATTCAACTATTTAACCTAAATAACCATTCTACTGTTCGCAAAGTTCACACCCAGTTTCAAATCCACCTCCAAGTTCCCATTTTCACCGCCACCATCGTTTCTTCGAGCTTGAGGCACCCCACTGAACAACTGCTCCACAGAGGAACACTTCCTAGCGTTATTCCGCGCAGCTTTCGGCTTCACCGCACCACCATGACCACTCTCCGAAGACGGAGAAAGCGGCAGCACAGAGGGTATCTTGAAGTTGGTCCTCGCCTTCGCGCCTCTGAGTCGCCTCGCCGCCGCGTCGTACGCACGCGCGGCTTCCTCCGCCGTGTCGAACGTCCCCAGCCAGTGGCGGCACCGCCCGATCCGGTCGCGTATCTCCGCCGACCACCTCCCCCACGGTCGCTTCCTCACTCCTCGGTAACTCTTGCTCACCGACACCCCAGCCGTTTTCTTCGGCGTGTCCGAAACATGCAACGAGGATGTCGACGTCGTTCCAAAGAGCGCATGTTCCCCCACCACCGCGGCGATCCCTTCCAGCGCCGTTTCGTATCGTAGACTCTGAGACGACGCCGTTTCGGACTTTGGAAGCAAAAAGCTACCGGTGGTGGTGGTGGGCGCGTGTAAGTACATTTCGTCTTTCATCGTCATAAGTATGTAGGTAGACTTTTTGGATCGAAGGTGGTCGTGGCCCCTACAGAGGGAAACGAGATATTTATATTGTCTTGAAGAAAATTTGCTTGAAAATAGTTAAAATATTATATTATTATTATTTATTTAAGAAAAAGAGAGAGAGAGAAGTGTAGATGTGTGTAGATATTGGTGTGAAATCTGAAAAGACTGTAATCCCTCGTATCTACATGTTTGTCTTTCCTAGGCTGTCTGTAGGCTGCACTGTAGGCATACACACCCTTTCAGAAGGTCCCTTAACACAACACACCTATGTAGCACGGGCCCCTTCACCCCTTTAGTTTAAGGTCACTACATACCCTTAGTCTAGTATCAAGAAATTTATGATTAGATCAAAATGAACCATTAGGTGAACTACTTTCTCTTATAGAAAATGTGATTCTGTGACATTAATTTAGGTTAATAGGTTTTTTTTGGTGACAAACGCACGTTACATTCTATGAAAACACACATGGTTGAACATGATCTCCTAGTAAAAGAAAGATGACAGGTTTTACATGAGAATGAGAAGCAACTACATTGGGAGAAAGCAAGGGATAATATTAATATCTGATGCCATGAGAAGAGTAGAGAGCGTCACTGTGTCGTCAAGGAAAAGATTGTTTGACTGCAAAATTGCAAAACATGATTGACTGTACAAATCCTTTCTTTTTTATCAGTTCATTCATCGGGCAGACACACGCAAATAACCACAGGGGAAACCAGAATCACCTCGACAAGTATTACCATTGTGTATGTTCAAACTATCCATAATTTTTAACTTTCCTCGTGCTAATTAATTCAAAGTTTGTCATAATTATTCTTGTTCTTGTACGGTTTTCATTGGTCTTTTCTCGGAGTAACACACGCTATTTGTGTTATGCGAGAAAATTAAGAATAAAGAATTGGAAATAGTATAATAACTTTACCGAAAAATATTCATAAAGAGCATGCACGATGCAAGGCAAGATGATGAGATTTGCATTATGATCTGTGCATGATGTCATGAACGATGTCTTTCAAAGGTCAAGAAGCAATTATGCATAGGTGATGGAATGGATGGGGAGCACCAGATGTATCGCAAACAATTAATGCACCAGATTTTGGATTTGATTTCGACCTTCATTTCAGCTTCACATTATCATTCATCATGTCCTTTCTTTGCTAACTTAAAATACCATTCTAATTTGTATGGTATGTTCGTAAAATTTTATACTACCTTCTTTTATATCTTGTTTGCATTTATTTTTACTCTCTCCAATTATTTATTTTTCACATAGTTGTATTAGATGCATGCAGAATGCCTAAACTAATATTAATATGCATAAAGCTTTTGATAGCATTCTTATATATCGCACGTGGATTAAAGGTAATCAATTTCTATTATATATACGAAGGCAATTCTTACTTAATCAAGTTTTGTAAAGATTAATTTTTAATTCATCAAAAATGGGTTAGATTTAAAATTTATTTTTTAATATAATATTAAATTTTATCATAATAAATATCTACACTCACTTAGTTCTACTCACAAGTATCTAGACTCATTACGCATAAAATATATATGTCTCGAAGCGAAGGGATTATAAATCTTATATTAACTAAAGACAAAACCAATTCATAAAATATAAATGAAAATAATCTTCACCCTACAAACTACAAACAAGTCTCATAAAATGAGTTAAACTTAAAACTCACTTTTTAATAGTAAGATTTACTAAGTCCGTTATATAAAATATTACTATTATGTTTATGGAATATTAATATATTTATTTCAAGCTTATGTCGGTATTGAATTGATTATGCTTAATTTGGGTTAACTTGTCCCAAACTAGGATATCTAGTTTGAGATTGACTAAACTTCATCAAAATAGAGATAATTCGGCTTAATCTGGGTTGCAACTCCCTTCGAGCTCAAGTTTGCTCTTATTGGACTGGACTCGGACTCGGACTCGGTTGAGCCGACTCGAGTGAGGGCTCAAACTGACTCAGATCAACTAGGTTAAACAGATAAAGCTCAACCTTGGTCTGGGATGACAAAACTTGACCTAGGCCAAAATGACTTAGTTTAATTTGTATCTAAACTCATTCAACTTAATGTATACTTAGCCAACTCGACTTGACTTGGGAAGAGTTGGCTCTATTTGACATGAGTCTAAATCGGCTTGCTCAAATCAAACATAAATCTATTCTATTTATCTAAGTTTACCTCATTTAACTCAACCTAAATGACTCGTTTAACTAACATGAATTCGAACCAACAAGACTCAACCTCAATTAGAATCTGACCTGAGCCCATGCTTAATCTAACTAAAGTAATTCTAGATAGAATTAACTATAATAAATCGTAAAATAAGTAAGATCTGCTTCATTAGATATCTTTCTGATCACGTTCGTAGTCAATTGTGTAATGAAATTAAGCAAAACGCAAAAGTAAACAAACAGCTACATTTAGAAAATGATTTTCAATTTTCATTTATTTCTCTGAATTTATTTCAATACATTAACCTCGAACTTATAATGCGAGGATCTCCAGAAAAAAAAATAAAAGAAAAAAAGGAAAAGGAAATTAATATACGGATGATACTCTGATTCAATTACACGATTCTTTTTGTAATTGTTAACTTTAAAGAATAAGTAATTTGAAGAAGAATCATCCTTAGTTAAACAGAAAAGAGTACCTATATTTTTTTTCCTTCGAGAGTTAAGTACAATATACAAAAGTTAGAACAAATGCATAAAGTGGTTGTCTTAATTTTTTTTGAAATACTCTTCTATTATGAAAATTGAACCTCTCAACCTTTTGTTTTTGCATAAATGCTCTCGTCAACTTCACGTGGGGTAACTTGAAAACCGAGCTTCAAAATGGTATGCACAAATGCATGCAAAGCGATGAAGGTGATGGATAAATTTGTAGGATGAATAGTGATTGTTTCCTAATAGTATAATCTTTGGCTTGGATCTATGCAATCTCCACAGTGGAAGCACTTAGTTTAGCAATTTTGGGAAAACTCTTTCTCTCACCCTCATTTGTCCTTAGTTCAATCTTAAATCACAAGTCAATCTCTTTAAAAACGTGCCTTTCTCAACAATCCATGCAAAAGAATCAACACAACTCAACTCTCTCGGTCTCACACGCACTAACACATATTTTTATACATTTCCCAAGGTAGCCCTTTTGCTTGTGCCCTACTAAATGTAATGACATATAATTATATAGTAAAATAAGAGAAAATTAAAAATACCATAATAAATAACTCAATCAAATTGTATTAAGAATTTAAAAATCCTTTGTTTTAGGTGGAAAACCCTAAAGTACTATTATAAAAAAAGAGACACTACTATAACAACGTTCTTGGATTAAAATTGTTCAATTTTATAAAACTTCAGAATCCTGTGAAATTTTCATAAGAACTTGCATATTAATAAAAGGAAAATTATCCTTTGAGACCATTATATATACAATAGCATAAAATATTCAAAACAATGAAATACAAAGAAAAGAGTAAAGTAGTCTTTTTATTTCATCACATCATCTTTTCTTTTCCCTTCCTTTCAATCTTTCAACTGATTACAAAAATATGCAGAGCCCACCTCTTTTTCATTCTTCCTTCCCTCCAAAACTAAACCAAACTGGGGAAAGAAGACATATAACTTGTTTTGCAAGTTCATCATAAAAAATACAAAACATTGTTTATATTTTTACAGCACACATAGTAAAATAATATTTTTGAAGTATGAGTTCTTGCATGAAATTGTATTTTGAGGAAATATAAAAAAAAATGGATAATTTAAGGAAGTTAAAATAGTTAGGGTAAACATTCTCTGTGAAATGGAAAGAATGTCGGTGAATGGAGAGAAGCATGGGCGTGTGTGCAAGCGTAATTGGAGAAAGTGAAGTTGGGTTTTCAAGAGACTAAAGAACTAGAAGACGAAGCACGCCAAGTTTTTTGTGTTCTGCACTGTGCTCTTTCATTCATTCTTTGGACCAAGAGATTTGGCCTTGCTTGCATTGCATTGCATTTGCATGGAGTGACGAGTAAGAATGCCTTAGGATTTTGCAAAAGAAAGAGAGAGAAAGTGTGTTACACAATCCCAAGAAGAAGAGACAAAGAAAGTGTGTTTCAATGATATCTTTATGATTTTGGTACTTCAGTGCTATGCAAATTGGTGTAAGCTTCTATCTCTTTCTTCCAACTTTCATGGCTTTGTGGGAATGCCCAGCCTTTGCCTAAATAATGCAACCTTTTTGTGTGTTTGATCTTTGGGGTCAATTTCCACTCCTCCTTTTGAATATTCTTCCACATCCACAACTCCTTTTCATCAAAATGCCATTCACAACCTTACCAAAACATTCATCACTTCCAAAACCTAAATATCATTGGTGGTCGTAAGGAAAAGGATCTCACTTATCTTTTCTCTTTTTTAATGCCAATATTTAAAAAAAAAATCATCTCAATATATATATAAACTTACCATTCACTTAAGAAAGAACTCTAATTTAACTATGGCATTCTCATTTTGTAACATGCATTTTGTTCAACGGTTTATATAAATAGAACCAAGTCAAAATCTAAACCGGTTGAATTACTTCAATTTTTTAACCTAATCAAATTTAATATTAACCAAGGCAGTTAAACCTATGTATGTTGGTTTGAACATTAAATTTATTACCTGCAAATTTGATAAATTCAATTAAGAATGTTTTTTTATTATTAGTTATGTGTTTTTTTAAATTATGTTATTTGTTAATTAGTATAAGTCAGTTGAATAAAATATGTTGTTTACCCTTTTCAATACAAGATTATGTGTCTTCTTTTTTAAATAAAACAACATTTTGTAAAAGTAAATTTTGTATATTTACATATTAGTGAATTCGATTGATCCAAACAAAACTAACTGTAATTAATTGAATTCGTTAGCTTAAAATCTTGTTTTTTTTTTCTTTTACAATTTTCAAACTGATAAAAATTATTCTGTTAAGATTTTATTTTCTTCTAAATCCAATTTAAGTGTCACAGTTTATTTTATATATGTGCAATGTCAGTGTAGCAGTATTTACATTATTAATTAATTGAAAACTATTTTAATAGGTATGCTAAAATTATTATTATAATGATAGACGTCAACATTTAATAACTTTGGCACAGACGGTGGTTGAAGATAAAATGTTAGTTTAACTTTTTTTTTTTCACGTCTGTGCTATCTACTCTAAGTTTATATAACTTTTTAAATTAAAGAGTTATGTAATTTAAAAAATTATATAAAGTGTGTATTATTGGTAGGACCCCATACTTAAAAAGTGCTACTTCTAATAAAAATACCCAAACCAATAGATTGGTTATCTTTCTCGTAATAAAGGTAACCAGGCCCAAGCCCAACTTATTGTGTTGGTTGCTATTTTAGTTGTTTTTATGTGACTCAGTACCACCATGCATGTGGCTTTATGGTCCTAAATCGGATTCGGGTAATTTTGAAACTTTTTCATTAGGTAAATATGTTTTTTTCTACAAATAATAATAGAATGTGAATTATTATTTTTATTTTTTATAGAATAATATGAACATTTATATTTTTCTACTATTTTATTAATCAAAAATAAAAAAAAAACACATGTTTATATTCATTTATAAAAAAAAATAGCAGATCTAAATAATACAACGTTCTTAAACTTAAAGAGTTTTCTCTGTTTCAAAGAAAAATTAGAACAGATCTTGCAATAGGGTTTGGTACAGCTGGTTAGTGTTTTCGTGACACTAACAAACAGCTAACCTTTTATATATATATATATATATAAAACTCCAACCAATATATCTTATGATCTTATCAATGTTTGGATCCACCAGTAGTTACAATTTCAACCAGAAACTATTTTGGTTTTTAAATTTATATATGTTTTTATGACATTAGTATTTAAAACTAAGAAAACTTTAAACAAATTTATAAAATGTTAGTGGTTTTATAAAATTATAATTATAACGACTGTGTGTAATCTTGAAGACTTAGTATGTACAAACATTGTCACCTAAGTATGAATATTTTTTTTTTTAAATTAATCAATTAATAGAAATTAAAAGAAGCCAATTAATTATTCTAATTTTCTACTGGTCTGAATTAAAATCATTGGCAGATTCATTTCTATTTTCAGAATGTCCAATTTCAAGGAGTTGATGCTGTTTTATTCTTTAAATTTGTCTTAATATCAAAGGTTAACTTGATAACTGCATAACTTTAAGTATTAAAATAATATTTGATTATATTACTATTTTTATTATCATCATCATATTTTCTCTTATTCTGATTATGATTGAGTTTATGGTACAATTAAACAATTTTGTTTTGGCAGAAGCTTTACCGAGATAAGTCATCAACTTTATACTATTGTTAGAATTTTTATAAAAAAAAAATTAGAAAGACTGAGACATGAGTAAATTTTCTAATAGATACATTGGAAAAATTTAATTTAGCACCAAGAGAATTAGAATAAATTTATATAAAAGAACATGATACCACTTTCTATTCAATATATACTTTTAATATGACATATTTATTCCTTATTTATAACACACCTCCTTTACTCCTAACACAATAAATATAGATTTCATTAATATATTAAATCTTACAGAAATAAAATAACTTGAGAAGATCATTTACCAAAAACTTAAATTTAATATGATTTTATTCTTTTAATAAAATTTAATTAATGATTTCTTTTGATAAATTTTCTTAAATAAGAACAAACATAATCCCATCAATATTTAAGTTAAAAAATATATACTTCCTTCGAAGACATGTTAAATACTTTTAAGTTGAATGTTTACAAATATTTTTAGAAATAAATATATAATTCCAAATAAGAAAAGAAAAGAAATGATAAAATGTTTAAAATAAATTATTAAATTAAACAAAAATAAATCATTCCAATTAAATAGTTGAAAATATGATAGTAATTATCCATCCGTGAAGACATGCTCGTAGTAGTTACGTGTTGACAAGTTTCAACCTATATAACACATTCCAAGTCTCATATATAGAGTTATTCCAACAAAAGATGCTTATTCATGTGTTTGAATAAAGTAAAAGTTACTTAAGCAACTTTTCATTAGAAAAATGAGTTAATAATGTAAATTGTTTAAAAAAATTTAAAGTTGCTTCACTAAGCAACTATTTTCTTTTTAAAAAAAAAATTCGGAAGTTGGGGAATTCACATTTTATATTTTTTTTATTGTGTTACTCCCATTACTCTTCTAAAACACAAATTCTAAACATTTTTAATAATTTTCATGGCTGGTAGTCTTAATATTCGATCTAATTGTTAATGAGATTTTGATTTTTCTTTTCTTAAATCTGATATTTAATTTTCTCCTTATTTGAGCAGTATAATTTAGATGCCAATTCCAACAAAAATAAAAAATTATATTGAAGATAAAAATATAATACTAAATCTTATCTACGAGGTCGATTCTGCACACTGTAAATCAAATTAATTTCAGGATTCTTAAAAAAAGTTACAAAAACAATTTTGACTTAAAAATTTTGGCTCTTGTCTCATCTCGTGTGTTCCACAACTCAAGATATTCTTAAAGCAATATAATTTATTTTAAAAAAAATACTAAAAACAACTTCCATTTCTTAATATATATATATATATATATATATATATATATATATATATATATATATATATATATATATAAAAAATATTTATATAT
>Ga0099825_1001616_pt1 | contig 29059 bp, 18 predicted proteins | sample SiratroredBW_FD_76838 | JGI IMG/M metagenome (GOLD analysis project Ga0099825, IMG submission 76838) | Root nodule microbial communities of legume samples collected from California, USA - Siratro red BW | ecosystem: Host-associated > Plants > Roots > Nodule | place: USA: California | collected...
ATATATATATATATATATATATATATATATATATATATATATATATATATATATATATATATAATAAAGTTTTTTAATCAATTAAAAAGAAAAAGTTTACATGAATCTAATTGTAAATTTAAGTTTTCCATTAAGTAAAATTAAAAAAGTTAAATAATATATAATAAAAAAATCATAAATCTATTTTTAAAGTTTTAGATTGGAAGTGATGTTAGTCTCTTATATGAGTTTCGTTTAAATCACATTGTTATGAAATCTCTTCAATGAATCTCACTCTAAAATCCGAATTAAAGATAACTTAAATTAGCAAACAAGGTTATCTATCAATACTACTTTTTGAATTACAAAATTTCTTTGCTAATTTGTGTTGGTATAGGTAAGAGATTCATTTTTTTTTCAACATAGATAATATATATATATATATATATATATATATATAACAAAATTAGAGTACTTGGGATACTTCAACTCTTTTATATTATATATTTACATATATATTTCTCCCATCACTTAATGTTAACAAAACATTGATATCCTTTGTATACCTGAATACAATGCAGACCATAATGTTTTAATACATTCAATATGTTGTTACAAGCTTTGCTCTGCTTGCAGAGGCACATTTTTACTCCACCCTTCAATTCAGAGTAGTACCTAAAATTTTGTTATCCTTTGTATTGATTTCTACAACTAGCAGTTTCCTCCGTATTGATTATCAAGTTGCATGTACTAGATTTATCAACATCTTCTCCTCAGTTTACTCTATTTTGTATTCCTTCGTCACCAAGTAACCCATTGTTACATGCATATATTTGCTTGGATTATTGTTTTTGTTTGGATCCAACTTGCAGATCTTCAATAAAAGGACACTTGAACCCCTTCTCTAAATCCCCAACCCCCTTTAACATCTATTGTTGTTATTGTGCAGCTTCAATGGTTGTCTTGATCCTCATTTTAGCTTTGTGCCTATTGTTAGGCTGGAGACTTTCCTCCTCAAGTGATTTGGATAAAAAAATTTAGCATACCTTACACGCACACAAATACTCTATTCATAGAAAATTTGTCAAGCTACAACATTGAACATACCCAACCATTTATTTTGCAATATTCATAGATATTGCAATTTGGCTAGATACTAGACTAAAGATTTGCATCGCAGACAACCTTAGCTTCAACAGAGATATAACACAACACCTATTTGTTTTGCATTATAATTCCAGTTGTCTCTTATTCTCTCACCCTTTATGTTTCTTATCATTGAAGTGTTTTAAACATATTTTTGGACACATGCACCTGTTTCAAAAATGAAAAGATGGACTTTAGATGTTTGGTTGTCGATCACACTTGCACCTTTACCTAGGTTGTGCAAAAAGTCTTATCTGCATCTACTCTAGCATCTTGAAACACAATTTTGTTCTGTTGTTTCCATATGCCGCATACTACTGCCACCCACTTATTTTCTAAATTGTATTTCCTTTATTGTCAAATTCTTGAAAGACAAATTGTTGGAAATGTTGCTTCAAATTGACGTGATGGACAAAGGTAATTTCCATCCACTTGCCACACATGTTCCAGACCTGGTACGCAATGTTGCATGTAAGGAACAAGTGATTAACTGATTCCTTATTTAGCCACATATAACACAATGCATTTTTATTAACACTGCACATGCACGCTTAAGTTGTCTTTTGTTGCAATCTTATTTAAAAATTCCTTCCATACAAAATATTCGATAAATGCTAAGAATTTACCCTTCCAAAATTGTTCAAAAAAGTCAACATTTCCCCTTTGATGCAATGTTGTAACTTAGTGTATGCAGACTTCATAGTGTACAAGCTAACCTCCTCATCTTTCCAGGCCCATTCATTATCCATATTAGGTCTTACTAATACTCCTTTTATATCATGTACTAAATTTTCTACTTGAGGCATTTCTTATTCAAACTTGTTCTAGTTCAATATAGTGACTTTAAGCTAGTAAGTTCAAGTGTTCCTTTCCATTTGGGACATGTCATATTTATAGAGATTTTTCCTTCTTAGTATTTGTTAGTACTCAAAAATTGATATGAGAGGTATGAGATATAGATAACAGAAAAACGAGTTCCGATATCTAAGAATTTAGTTCTTGCTTAAGCTCCTAAAATTTCAATAATAGAATTATCATTCCCGCGAATCTTGCTAGGCCTAACAGAGATGACATCCTATAACTGACATACTCATCGCCTACTAGGCGATTTATAGCCGACAAATGTATTTCCTAAAGGATGACATGTCATTACCTGGCTTTTAGACCTTAGTTTTCTCAACACTGCTATTGTGGTGTCCCCTTAACCATGTACTTGATTAGTCATGGTCGAACCCCCAAGTCCGGACGGTAAAAAAACCATTACCTTCTCCATTTTAGGTTTCGCTCCCACCTACTTCCTTCTCGTCTACCCACCTCTGGGATTTGATAGCACCAAGGCTTGCTAAGTGAGTTGATGAAGTCAATATGGATCAAAGCTTGCTAAGTGGATTGCTTGAAGTCATCATGGACCTTGATGGAGTTTTAGTCTAGAACTTAGGATGGGTGTGTGTGAGTGGGTTTTGGTTCAAAACCATGAGTTGCATGGCGCATCACTCAAAGTAAGCTCTAAAATTTATTTTGCTTAACAAATAATTATGTGGTTCTAAAATGAGGTTTAATAGATTTTGAAAAACTTATTTTGAATGTAAAATAGTAAATTGTTTTATAGAAATCAACTTACTGGATTTTTTGTCTGAGTCACAGAAAAATCAATCGATTGAATGATTGAGACAATCGATTGAGTTTTTAACAGATTTTGAAAAACCAGTTTTCTTATATAAGGGGGAGAACATGTTTTCATAAGTACCTAAGACATTTAACTGATCATTTTGTCATTTTCTAAGAGAGAAAAACGTGTGTACACCTTGAGAACTTGTGACATTCGATTTACTTCAAGAAAAACATCAAGAACCTTAATCTTGGATCCTTGCATTGAGTGGGTTTCGTACAATTATTGGTTCTACACCAAAGCTAAGTCTTCTGCACTATTTTTCATCCATTTGTAATCTGTTTTGTGTAGAAATACTACTTGTTTTGTACTACTCTTGATAATACTTGTATTGCGAGTGGTGTGGTTGCAAATTGTATAGGTTTTGTGATTTTTAATTGTGAGTTTGATTCTCATATTGAAGAGTGTTTGTAATTTGGGTTGTGCAGTAGGGTTCTGCACGGTTTTATAGCTACTGTAGGGTGCAATAGGTTGTGTGTTGCAAGGTGCAATGTTGACTTGCTGGGAGCAAGGGTATTTGTGTTATATTGAACTGAACTTGGTGATCTATTTAGTGGAACTCTTTGCAAGTTGGCAAAGGACTGGACGTAGCCCTTGTGAAAGGGTGAACCAGTATAAATCTTGGTGTTCTTGTTCTCTATTTCTCTTTTCTTGAACGCCTCTGTTAAACTAGTATAAAGTTTTGATGATAACAAAACTCAAGTATACATTTATATTTGATGACTTATATACATTGTACATTTAACATTATTATTATTAAAGCAACAAACACATGATCCATGAAGAGATAAGTTTTTATTATTTACTTTTATGTTATTGATTTGATTTAAATTGATTTTATAGCATTATGTGTTTTAACGTTCAAATTTGTTCATAATGGAAATTATTCAAATTATTATGGAGTATTTAAATGTGATTAATTCATTTTATATCATATTGTACTTTAATGTTCAAATTTGTTCATAATGGAAATTATTCAAATTATTATGGAGTATTTAGATGTGATTAATTGATTTTATATCATGATGTGCATTAACGTTCAAATATGTTCATAATAGAAATTATTCAAATTATTGATGAGTGTCCCAAATATAATTTCTCTATGTTATTTTAAATTATTTTCGATCCAGACTTAATCAAGTTTAATGCAATATGAAAATTAGAGAAATATTTTCAGTTTGAGCTCCATACATAAAAAAGTCAAGATTTCTCTATTCAAGCATCCCAAGGGCTAGTTTCTAAAAAGCTAAAGAAAAAAAAGAAGTAATGTTCAAATAAAGAGAATATTCGTTACGGGAATGATTAGTTTGTTGCGAAGGACGGGAAGTTCAAAATTCATTTCTGTCATTGATTACTAATACTAAGATTCGATAGGTAGATTTCGATCTAAACCTAAGCCAGGAAAAAAACTTTGAAAATTGGGTAAGAAGGATAGAGATCCGCAAGTTTTTGAAAATAATTAAAAAAAAATTGCTTTAGGGGAGCAAGTTCAAGTTGAAGGATACAATAAGAAGCAAAAAGAGAAATACATCATATAATACATTGAAGAAAATATATTGAGTGTTTATTGTCAATTTGCTATTGAGAGCATATAGAGTTTGGGTTGTGTGAAACTATTGTGTAATTCTTCACCATTGTGAAGTAAACCCTTGTGAGCTTTCAATGTTCTCTCTTTTGAGAGTGTTTCTTTAAATCTTGAGTGGTCTTGATCTCAGGGAGAGATTGAGACTGGTATAACCTGGAGAGGTTTGTGTACTCGCTATAACCTGGAGAGGTTTGTGTACTCGCTATAACCTGGAGAGGTTTGTGTAGTCGTTATAACCTGGAGAGGTTTGTGTACTCATTGTAACTATTTGCTAAATAGTGAAACCTTTTAAACAGTTTGTTTAAGGGAGAACTGGACGTAGCCCAAGAGATTAGGGTGAACCAGTATAATACTGCTTTATCTGTGCTTATATATTTTTGCCTTGGTTGGTGGTTTCTATTTATAGCGAATTGAGTTCAGGCTCCATTCAACCCCCCTTATGGAGCCAGTTGTTCCTACAACCTCTTTATATTTGCCTTTTCTCATTCAATTAACTATTCTTCACACTCAATAGATTGTTCATTCTGCTGATGTTATTTTGAGTTCTCTGGAACTGTTTAATTGACTGTATTTGTTACTGATTCTGATTGAGTGTTTCAGTTAACTGTTGCTACTATTTATCTGTTTGTTTTTAGTCAGTTCTGAACTATGTTTCTATTCAATTGATTGCTTTCGCATTTTAAAATATTGAATAACTTAAGAATTAAGATTTCAGAGACATTTAACTATTTGATATTGAATAGTTAAAAATTATATTTAGTAATTTATGATTTTTTATTAATTAATTGATTTAAATTACATAGGATATTCGTTATATTTTCAATAAATAGTAAAAATTTAATTATTTAATAATTATTTTTATTTAGGAATATTTTGAATTGAAAAATTTAGTTAATTAATTATATTATTTATATACCTTTTTTTAAAATATAGTGTGAGTATTAATGTACAAAGTTTTATTTTGAAATCACAATTTTATAGAATTTGAATTTATTTAGTACTTATGATTATTTTACCGATTTATTAATTTATTTTATTTGATTAGTATATTAATTTATTTATTTTATAAAAAGTTGATTAAAAATTAAAATATTAAAATTAAACTTCTCAAGTAATTTGTTTAGGATTTAAGTTAACTTTAGGATTTTATTTAGAAATTAAATTAAATTAATGTTGTAAATATTATTTAGGTTTATTATTTTTTTAAGATATTGAATAAGTTAAGAAGTAAGATTTCAGAGGTAGGTATCTTAATATTTTGATATTGAATACGTTAAAAATTATATTTAGTAATTTATGATTTTCATTAATTCATTTATTTAAACCATATTGTATTATTGTATGTTTGAACCATACTTTTAGTTAGTAATGCATCTTATGTTACAATGATAATGGTCATGGTGATATGTTTTGTTATCTTTATAGTTATGACATCATCTTCCGGTAGTGAAAGACACAGAAGCATGATGTGTCGTCCAGGAAAAGTCTGAGCTGATGATAATGCAACTCCTGCTTCTTAAGACCGTGGAGTTGAAAACTTGTTAAACCAAACAAGGTTTTTCAACCAATGGTTATAGATGGTTGAGTTTGCCTCCCAGTTTTATGCTACGAAAATTCTATCATCCAAGGTCATTTTGTCATGATTTTCACAACAAGGATTTCAATTTCAAGATCATTTGGTGTACCAGGGTCTACAACAATTTGTCACTCTTAAAATTCCATACTAAGACGACATCATGAAGGCCTTTTATTTGAACCTGAAAATTACAAAGGAAGCTAACCTCCTTAGTGAGGTTAACAACAAAAAGATCAATGTCACACCATTTGATTGAATGTTGTTGGCCAGACTTAAGTATAACGTAGTATACCTGTCATATCCAAACATCCAAGAAAGGTTGAACTACAACCTACAAAGTGCATTGAACTCAGTGCTTCGACCAGAGTTTGAGGGACATAATCTCCGAAATGTAGGCAATTTGAATGTGAACGATAGGCTACTTCATGCCTACGTTCACATATTGGTCCCACGGTCCACAAATTTTTCTTATGCATAAAGATATATTTATGTTATGGGCTATCAAAAATAATATATTCATTAATTGGCCACATCAGATAATGCAACACATGCTGAAATGTAGAGATAATAATATGGTGCTTCCCTACACGTTGCTGGTTGCACGAATCTTACATGTATTGAGCGTCGACTTAACCATCGAGTCATCTGTGCACCTAGGTTGTCAAATTATTTTGGTAAAAAAACATTGCACAAATTGAATATATTTTAAGTGAATGGTGCGTCGCAATATGGAACAGTGGATGACGATGACAATGAAGATGATGAAGAGTCACCACAACCCCATGACAATGTTCAACAACCCGCAACCCAGGCATTATTCCCTCAATCCCTCATGATGGTCAAATGTTTTCACAGATTATGACTGGTATTTAGGACTTACATTAAGGATTCAATAATTTAAGGATGGATATGCACAACAGATTAGATGATCTACGAATGGATATGCATACTAGATTTTACAGAGTGCACAACAAAATTAACTAGGTCAAGTATAAAATTGACGACTTCCGTTATAATTTCTAGTGATGTTTGTATTTCATTTAATTATTTATTGTTATACGTATTGGTATTGTGATGTAACTATTGACTTTAATCGTATTGTCCTTTTTTTTAGTATTTTCATGAATTTCATATTTCCGTATACATATTTCAATAATTTTTTAAATATTTTCAAATTGCAATAAATTTTAATATATCGACAATGTCTGCAAATTTTAATTTTTCTAATTAACTGACTTCACCAAATCATTATACGAATTATTGTCTACTGAGTCTTGTGTACCTATAATTAATTATAATTTATTTCAAATTAAATTTAACCGCAATGAGAAAACTTCTTATATTATTATTTCATAATTACAATAATAATCCATCACCTAACAAACAAATTTTAATTATACATTTTCATAAGATTATCTAAAATGTTCATCAATTACTTCCAACAAATTAATCATATTTCATTTTCAATTGTTTTTAATCAGAAGGACAAATTTGTAATCTTCCATTTTTATCAATTAAAAAAATACTAATATAAATTATAACCATCACATCACTCACAAACCTTCCCCCAAAATCCCTCTTTTTTTCACCATCCATCCCTTCATCCAAACAACCTAACTTTTCATGCACTTTCCTGTCAAATCCACTCCCTCAACCAAACAAAGCAATAATAAAATTTACCTTTATACCTGAAGCTAATTCAAAGCACCTAAGCATACACTTCACTACAAAAATGTTCTTAATTTTATCATCGCATAGAAATAACATAATGCCAACAAATTGGAGAACATTCATTGTTGCACCATTCTTGCCCACTATTATCTCATTTAGCAACTATTTTGTTACCACTCTATAGCATGTAATAAACACTAGTAGAAAAATACCTTTCTACGACAAGATATGATGTCAGTTAAAAAGGAATCGATGTGAACAAAAATGCGGTAGCAATTTTATAAATATTTAAAGAGTTATTACTTCAGTTCACACAAACCCTACGTAATATAACATGTTCTACGTCAGTTCCACAAATAACCAACGTACAAAAAGACTAAAAAGATAATAATTCAAATTTAAAAACTTTGTAATGGTGTTGAAGATACTAAGTTAGTTGGAAGCTCCCAACCGATGTACTATGTAGCAATATTACATTGGTTGGGTGCTCCCAACTGACATAGTATCTCCTTCATGGGTGCAAGAATGAATTTAGGAAAAATTGGATAAAGTTTGGTCATATATTACATCGGTTTGGAGCTCCCAACTGACATAGTATCTCCAAAGTGTGTGCGAGAGAGAATTTGGAAAAAGATTGGGAAAGGTTGGTCACATATTACGTCGGTTGAGAGCTCCCAATCGACATAATATGTCCTCTCGAGTTTAAATTAAGGTTAGATACTATATCGGTTATTGAGTTGTAATCGATGTAATATCCACTATTTTAACATTTCAGCCATTATTTTTCTCTTACACTTTGCCTCCTTCGTTTTCACTTTCGAGCACTCTGCTAGTTTTTCTCATTCACTTTGTCATTTCTGTGTTCGAAGTTGTTTCACGTGTCTTCATTGACTTCATTCACTTCATTTCCTCCATTGCGTTCACAATTTCACATTGTAGGGTTCGTTTCGTGTGGTGTCGCTTTTTCTTCTCACGGGTTTTCATTTGCATTTCGCATGGTGCTGCTTTCTCTTCTCACTGGTTTTCATTTGCATCTCTGTGTACACTGATTTTGCTAGGGTTCATTTGGCGTGCGTAAGCTCCGCGATTTTCTTGGTTGAATTTTGTCACTTAGTGCGTTAGCCTTTCTCGGTTGCCATGAAAGCTTGGTTTGACATCCCTTGTCGCTTCTCTTTGCAAGAGGTTAGCAATTTTGTAAAATTCTAAAATAGTTAGAAATTTAGTTTTAAGCCACATTTTTCATCAACAACTTGATTTAGTGTATATTTGATGGTAGAGTTTTTACACTATATAGATTTATTATAGATTTAGGATTTCAAAAATTTAAGAGAAAAAATCTTCAAATGTTCATAACTTTTGATAGAGAGCTCGGATTAGACGCTCCGAAAATGAAAGTTGCTCGAAACAACGTAACAAAGCTTGTGGGCAATACCTAAAGGGGATTCAAAATTCAATTTTTTTTCTAAAATTTAATCGTTTACTATTTATTTTTTACTTTTTGTCTATTTCACCTATCTATACTTGTCAAAAAATTATGGAAAATATTGTGGTGTTTCCTTGTATGGATTAGAGATTTATCAAAGAATTCTAAAAAATTCTGAAGATTTTTTTTTCAAAAAATAGAGATATTACGTCGGTTGTGGGCTCCCAACCGATGTAATAAGGTAGATACTACGTCGGTTAAGAGCCACAACCGACGCAGTATCTCCTTCTGAGCGTTATTCGGACTGATATTTTACATCGGTGATTTATTTATCAACCGATGTAGTATATGCACTTACTACATCAATTACAGAACCGATTTAAAAAGTCCAAGACTTTCTACGTCGCCTGCATCTACATCAGTTATGGAACCGATATAGAATGTCCTTCATAACCGACATAGAAAGTGTTTTTTCTAATACTGAAAGGAACTCCCATCTAATTGAGTCATAATCTTTTTAAAGTCAATTTTCAACACAATACACTTTCTCTTTTTAAATCTCATTTCCTCTACTACCTCACTAGCTACCAACATACTATCCAATAATCCTCTCCACTCTAAAATAGTTACCTGATCTACGACTCTTGGCAAGACTCTCTTCAATTTAATAAATTTTTTTTATCTTCTCTTATAGACACAACCCACTAAACAAATTGGTCTATAGTCATCTAAATATTGTGGGTTTTCACATTTCAGAATCATAGCTATAAAGGAGGCATTACTACCATATGGCCATATCACATTCCTGTGAAAGTTATTCTCAACAAAGACAACATCATTTTTCATTATATCCCTGAATCTCTTCAAAATACCAAAAGTTAAAGTCATTTTGTTCAAGGCTATTTGAGTTATCACAACTCCACACAATAAACTTTATTTCACTTCTGTAAACTCCTCTATTAACATCTTTTTATCCTCACTAGATATGGTGGGAAAGTCTATATTCATCATTTTTATGTTTAAACTCCTTGTCTTCTTCAATCTCTCTTCCTAATAAACTTGTATCTCTTTTTTTACTACACTAGTGATGCAAACCTGTCTCTAAGACTGCAGACAAGAATAAAGAGGTCATTGAATTAGAGCCTTGATTAGGTGCTTATTAGGAGATTTGGCATAATTGGGCTTGTTTGGGCCTCGAAACAAACTTTTAAGCCTAAGTTCAAAATTGGAGAAGATCACTCTAGAGATTTTGGAGTTTCAAGGTTACAAGACCTCTACTCGTAAAAATTGTATAGAGTAGTGTAGAATTTATTTTAGGCCTTGTATTTTGGGCCAAGTAGAATAGCATTTTGGGCCTTGTATTTGGGTCAAGTAGTGTAGGGTTTTTGCATTGAAGCTCATAAGAAAAAATGGATGGTCACCTTTGAAAGAAGCCTCCAAGAAGGTGTCACTTAGGAAAAAATGAGTCTAAGAAGACATTGCATGCCACTCCAAGTAGGCGCAATATAGGAGCTTCTTCTCTTAGCTTCTTTTGCCACTTTTCTACTTCTGATTGGAGAGTATTTGAAGCTTGGACTTAAGCTACCTTTGTTACATGACACTCTCTTAATGGAGAGGATCCTCTCCACTCATGGCTTGCCACTTGTCAAGCTCTTATTGGAGAATTTTTGAGAAACTTACAAGACAAGTCATCTTTTAGTTTATAAATAGGAAGCTCATGTAATTGAAAATTTAGCTTTTGAATGAATAAGAATTGAAGTGTTGTCCAGATGCCTCTACTTGTTCTAGAAGCTCTAGAGTAATCTCAATTTTCAAGACTCTCTAGTTTTCACCTAAGAGTGTTGGCGTAACCCCTCTATTCTTGACTTCCAAATCCATCTCACACGTCCTAAACACTTCAATTTCCGTTGCATCATCTTTAAAATTCACAAACCACATGAATCAAGGAAAATGCATTCAATTGAAGCTAAATTGAATCAACTAGGATCTTTACTCCATTCTCCATTGATTTTAACCTCCTTGACCTCAGTCTTTAGCCTCCTTTTAGTTAATCATAGAATGGTAAAACCTGGAGTTAAAATCACCTAGCTTTATCCATTCAGTCCTTATTTCTTCCTAGCTAATGATTTCTATCCATGTTTAGTTTTTTTAGCTTAACAAACATTTATCTCCTTTATATAGCTCCCCTTTCATGTAAACCACAATCCTCGTCTACTTTATCCAATTCAACAATCTTATTAATGATGTTCTTTTTAGTTTGATCGACTATTCTGAACACGTCCCTATTCAATACTTTCAAATCTTGTTTCATCATCTTAAACTTTCATTTTAGGATAGTTATCATTTCCCTATTAACCATGTAAATTTCCCACTATTTACTCACGAATGAATAAAAACCACTCTCTGATTTTCATATATCTAACATGTTAAGAAACTCAAAGGATTCAACATTTGATGAAGTCAAGCAATTGAACAAACCCAAAACAAAGCATGGAAGCTAAAGATGAAGACCTAGGCCTTGTCTTAGTAGGTTTGAGTGAGTGTGATTGAAGGTGAAGGTAAACCTATGCAAAGCTTAGAACAAACTCCTTGACACAATTAAAACATACTTAAAAACAAGTAACAAATTGAGCAAAAGCTTTTGAGAAAGATTATTTTCAAAAATTCAATTTTTAGCAGAAAATAAACCGATTCACTTTTCATGAAATCGACTTATTCACGTTCTGCACATAACTGAGTTAACTATTTTCTTAAAAATAGTTTGGGTATTTCACGTTTTAAATACCTGGGGTTTTGAGAGCGATTTATGAACAATACAGAGAAGAGAATTTCAAACAAGATTGACAAGATTTTGGTGAGGAATAAAACTGCTTGGTTTTTTAAAGTTTAAAGAAGTTTTCTTGGAGAATCAAAAGCCTTGATTTTGTATTGTGCCACTGGTGTTCTTCGAAGTTGTGCATTGGATTTCTTTCTCTGAATATCAGGAAGTTTCTTTACTCAATTCTTGAACCTGTTTTGATTCAAGTATTGAGTTTTTAGTTTGTATAATTGTAATTCTTTGATTCAATTGGGTTTTGGTGATGCTATAGGGTTTAGCATTGTTGTAATCTAAATTTTTGGGACTGCAGGGTGTTAGTTTTGTAATTCAGAAGTGATTTGTAATCTTGCAGGGTGAAACAAGTGTTCATGATTGTAATTGTGTACAATTGAGTGTTGTTAGTGGAATTTTTCTTGCTAGGGTTGCAATAAAGACTGGATGTAGCCCTTGAGGAAGGGTGAACCAATATAATTGCTTATGTGTTCTTCTCCTACTCTTCTCTCAGCGTTTTGTTCTAGTCTGCACTATTTCATTCATTTTATCTGGACACTGTATTCGCCTATTTGAATTTTTGAGTTTTTGCATTCATTAAATTAGTTGTTGATTGATTGTTTAATCTTGCTCTTAATAAATTCTACATTGTGTCATTCTTCCAATTTGCATAGCTAATTTTTGAAATTAGTGATTCTGTGATTTTGCATTATGCCATTTGATTCTGTGTTGTTGTACTGCAATTGTGAGAAACTATTTTTTTTTTTTGCATCTTAACCATTGTATCCTACTTGAATTGCCTCGCATGTTCTTTTTATAAGTTTCTCAATTTTGGTTTTTCAGAGGCTTAGTTGTGCGCATGAATTGCCTTGCTGTTGTGAATATATGAATACATTACTTGCCTAACTCACATTAGATTTGCTCTAAAATTCCTCAAATTATCTCTCTGCATTATTAAAAGTTGATCCTTTGATCTTGTTCTGCATAAGGTATTTCTAGCTTTAGGATTTGAGTTGTTTTCTACATAATTGAAAGTGATTTCTAGTTAGCTTTAAGTGTGGTTGTCTTTCTATTGTTTCTGAAATTAGATTTAGTTTCTTTGTATATTTGATTCCAGTTTCTTCAAATTGTAGATTGGGTGTTGTTATCAAATTGTGTATACTACTGAACTTTGAATACCCATTGTAGTCGTGATCATTGCCCCTTTTTGAGAGTGCACAATTTGTCACTTGAGTTGCTTTGATTCTTAGTTGAGTCTTATTCCTATGCACTCTGGTTGCTTGTATTGAAGATTGTTAAATTCTATCTCTGAGTGTATTGGTTATGCAGTGCCTATTGTATATCATTGTGTGAAATTTTAATTTTCTCAATTCTTCTAGAAAATAAACTCATTTATTTGTATTTGAATTGATTCATTTTCTGCACTGCACCTTGAGTCATTGATTATAGAGATTCTTGAAAACTCTCATTTTGCAAAAAATGATTGGTATTTTTTAAATAAAAAATTTTGTAAAGTTCAATTCATTCCCCTCTTGAACTTAACCTAAACATATTTTCATAACATTCTATATGGTTTGGGCCCCTAATGTACTTGTGATATCTTCAGTATAATGGAACAATGATCTGACACTATTCTTGTTTTCTTCCTTGCCATATATTCATCCATTCATTTGACAGAAGTATTTTGGGTCCTACTTTTTATTGACCCAATTGCTTTACACTATGTGTACTTTATGCCTATGAGTGGTAAATCTACCATTCTTGTGTTCTTAATAAACACATTAAAACCCTCAATCTCTCTCTTAGTGATTCCTACTTGGCTCACTCCTATCATTTCCTAACTACTTCTCTTTGAATTAAAGTCCCCCAATACTACTCGTACTTGGTTACTTCCATTATGTTGGATTGACCGCTTACCACTAGGGCAAAAGCTATAGATCATAGTTAAGGAGACTCACTTAGCCTCCGCAACAAGACAATTGATGTCTCTTGCAATAATCTCGCCCTTAGCAATTATCCTACTAAGATTAAAACTCTTTCAATTGTGAGTTAGCTCATGGCCTATGCCATAGGACAATTGCACAATCTGCAACAATCTCTCCCTAAACAATTGTCCTACTAGGAATCAAACTCAAGACCTTGACTTTGATACCAATTGTTGGATCGAGCACTAACAACTAAGACAAAAGTTATAGCTAATATTCAGGGTGTAACTCTTTCTACTTAAAAGTGTAATAGTCCAAACATTATGATTCGATAACTTGGCCCATCTGGCCCCCACCACGAGACACTTGATGCCACCTACAATACAATATTCCTAATATTAGTTAATTCTTCCTACATTTTCTATTTCTCATTGAAAATGCATGATGAGTACATATTCACTATCATGACTAGGATATCTTCACCCTCCACTTACCTTCTATGACTAAATACCCCTTCTCATAAATATAATTTTCACACTCGTAACTACCCTTTTGTGAAATAGTCAAAATTCCTCCATGCTTGTTATCAGCTATATTATGTAACCATTTGTATTCATGTTTCCCCATACTCCTTAACCATTCTAATTTTTATTAATGTTGTTTGTTGAATGCATACAAAGTCTGGCTTCACGTCTTTTAGATAATTCCATCTTGTAGACACCCCAAACCCTTTACATTTATGCATAGTATCCTCATTTATCACCCATGTTAACCCCTGTTGATTGTTTATTTTATTATTTTATTGGTATGATCTCTCTTCTTCAAATTTTTTTTTAGTTCATTTAGGATACATTGTTCATCTCCATCATATGTTATTCTTATCTATTTTCCCAACTCTCAGCTAATCGCCTCATATGGTTCATCTCGTAACCAAAATAGTCTATTACAATTACTAATGTCATTATCAAAGATTGAATTGTTAAATGCATGAATAGTTAATCTCATTTTCATACGCTAATTAGCCTATGCTTTTGCATCCATGGTTGAGTAGTTTGATATCCCTCCTTCCCCCGATCAAAATTTTGGTTTGTTGGTTCCTCTATCCGTCCTAAGAGAAGGGTCTCTAGGCAGATGTTAGCTGACTTAATGATGATCATTTTCTCCTTCGTCGAGACGCCATTGTAGTTTATTTGTATGTGAAGTTTGATCATTGATTACCATTCATGCTTTGTCTAAAGCTTTCTCCCATTTTATATGTGGTTTGAAACCCGTTATGATTGTTTTGGGTAATCGCCTTGATGTTTGAGGAGTGGGTCACCAGTATTAGGGCATAAAGAGTTTAGATGAAGGCTATTGTATCCTTGCTTAAGCTTTCCTTCTAAGTCCTTTACACACATTCTTTTAAGGTCCGGAACATCATTTGGGTCGTTTCTCACCAACTACCACGCCAATCGTACTAAGGAGGTTGCACCGAGGATTCAAAACAAGCCTTAGTATGTGCTAGGTTATCACCTAAACGATACCATTGAACTTTCCAAAATGCTGCCACATTTTGTCGTGTTACTTTCAGACACTTTTCTACTTTGTTGAACTTGACCCTCGCCTATTTTCGTACGGTCAATTATACCATTTATCCATACTTTGCTTTCCTCTATACAATTTCCCATTTCCATGTTTCACACACAACAGTCTAGTCCTGACACCTCCCCTTCAATATGCATGTTGCAATCCATCCTTGTTGACTCCTCTATGTGTGTCACTGGCTTGTCAATCATCGTTCCTTTCGTTGTCGTAACCCCATTGCATGTGTAATATCCATTCGCCTTTGAACACTCAGATTCAAATGATAAGATCTACATCCTTTTGATTTATATTTCAAAGTTGTCATCATCTAAGGTATTGTACTTACACTCAACTGTAATAGGTGCAATTAGCTAGTCCTCAAGAGATATATGATAAATGTGACCATTAATTTTGATCTTTTTCATCTTGGCCTCGCAACCATTAGGCATTCATTCTTTCATGTAACCTAGCATACTCCAATTGACCCATAATTTTCATTACGTCGTCAAACTAAACACATGTTCCTGTGATTGCTACTATCTTTTGAAAATATTCATAACTCCTTAAGGATACAAGTAGACCTTTGAACCCCATCCAACATCACCTTTTCTCTAAGTACATCTTGAGCTGACCAGGATGTTATTAACTCGAACACTAATTTCAGTCATATAAAGTGTTCTTCAATTAACTTCTCTGTATTTGCTTCTTTTTTTTCCTTTGTTTTCTCTAAATGTGGTATTCCGTGGTCATTCCGATAACCATCTTCCTTCCCCTCTACCCTAATTTCTATCCCCTCCCAATTCACAACATCTTCGTTTATCTTTCTTGTTAAAGCTTGTGCTTACATTTGGTAGTCCTTCCTCATTAACACCATCTTGCTCCTTTCTCTTGTAGCCTATTTTACTCTTACGTCATTCTATCCATGTGTTCGTTTTTCTCGTTCCTCTTATACTTCAATATATAACATAAATCTTTCTTTTCCCGATTCAAATGGAGTCCAATTGTTTCTCTATAATGTCCACGTTATCCATCTCTTCAAATCTTCCAAAACCAAACATTTCCTCTCTCGGGTTAAGCCTCCTAGATATTAAGACTTCTTATACTTTATCCCATCACTTGAATATTTTTCACATGTCTTATTGGCTAAAGCTCGCTAGAAAGTAAGAGAAAAGAATAATGCATATGTACCTTCCTTTTCGAATCTTAAAACAAAGTGATAACAAAGTTATTAATAAAAAAAATGCATGTAAAGTATATGATAATGGATTTATATGTTATTTACAACTTCGACCGCAAAAGATTTAAACTGAAATGAAATATTAATCTATTCTATGTCACCTAAATCCTTAAAGAGAAATTAGTTTCTATGAAAAGTAAAAGAAATTAAAAATAAAAATTCTCTAATCATTACGAGTAAGAATACAAATATTATTATTTTTTAATTCGATGGAAATCTAACTAATGGAAATGAAATATTTATGATTTGGATGTATGGTACGAAAATTGCTTCAAGTTTATCAGAAATTTTAACTTCAGATGTTTTTTATCATTTTCAGAATTTTTTAAAAAGCACTATCTCTTAGTCTTGAAAATATCCTGAACATATCAAATATGTTTATAGTTTTCCTAAAAACAATATAATTTCTAAAAACATAATTTTCATATATGAAAAATGATTTCTTTTCGTATATTAAAAGTTATCCAGATGGTCCCTCTTGGACCTTTTTCTACTGTTGGGTCTGCCACTTCTCATTATGGCACCAGCTTTTAGTTTTACTTTTTCTTGGTTAATTTGTTGTTTTTTTTTTTCTTTATTTTTTCTTTTTGTTAGACTTCTTTAGAATGTCTCTTTTTTTCCAATTATATATATATATATATATATATATATATTTTATTTATTTATTTATTTATGTGTGTGTCAGGAATGTTCTACGTCTACTCGATTGGAGTAGTCAAATGGTGAAAAACAACTATGTATGTAAGCAGTAAACTTTAGGAATGAAATATCTAAATTATTGATAATACATTGAATGAGATTTTTATAAACCCATAATTTGTTGTATGAAAGAATGTATTTCTTGCAAAAAGAAATTCTATAAAGATGTATCAATTAAATGTTACTTTTTGTTTGTAATTCAGATACTCATTTAAAGGGTAAATTTATATTATTAGTGTAATAACGTCACGAAGAATTATTAAATTTACTATTATCTAATTGTTAATTCTTTTAATAATACAAAGAGCTCGTTCCTTTTATTTATTATATTTTCTAGTATATTTTTAACAGTACAATATATATATATATATATATATATATATATATATAAATAAATTTTTATATGTTTTTACTTTGTCTTTTGTATTTTTAAGGAGTGACTCACTATATTATTTCATGACACAAATTTAAATTACATTTTGTCTTACTTTTTATTTTTGAAAAAGTAGTTCAGATAAGTGTCTTTATAAGATTTAAGAAACAAAAAACAAAAATATTTACTATTTTAAAAATATAAGTCACTTATGCCAACTTTTTAAAACAATTATTTTTTTAATAGACACCATATTTAGTGTATTAATATTTGTTCCATGTGAATACCTAATTAATTTCCGACATATCAGTAATCATTAATGCTTAAGCATAACGCGTAAAGAATAAAGTCTCTTCTTCTTTTTTCCAAGTCACATTTTTGTGATTGCATTTCACTAAATTTATTTCTTTCTAAATTGAAAGAATTTCTGCAAAGTAATTTTCCATTAAGAATCTCTCTATACTCTATTAATATATTTATAACTTTCTTTTAGACTATTTCATCAGTCTCTATAATGTACTATAAAAACTTATATTCTTGTCATATAATATTTTTCCTTTTTTCAATTTAATAGGTCAGGAAAAAAAAATCTCTCCATAATGTAATAAAGGATATAAGAAAATAAAACATCAAAATAATATATATATAAACCTGCAACATCCTTCTTTTTTTTCTTTTGTCTTTATTTATTATTTTAAATTTTTGGAGTTAATTCTTATAATTTTCTTAATTAAATAATCTTACCGAAACCACAACAGAATAAATATCCATTTAGACTGATTAATTTTTTTTTGAATAAATTCAATTTTACTCATTTTCCTAAATTTATTATTCTAATCTTTATATAATCAAAGAACACAAGCTATCATGCAATAATTGATGTATCTTGAAGCACTTCTATTTGAATAGATTTAATTTGGAATAACTACAATTTTACTTTAATCCCTCTTAAATTCTTATTCTTTTAGTTTATTTTGTCAATGTGTGACTTTTTGTTGGTTCTTTTTTGTTAAGAAAAATAATTCTTTAAACTAGCTGGTACATTGTTTGGAGTTTTAACTTGTTAGAACAATATTTCACTATATCTCTAAGATTTTGGTAACTCTTATAGTTATTATATACAGTAAGTAACTAAGAGAATATATAAAGTTATAATGGATTTATTTGATTTATGTACGCTTGTAATTGTTGCTAAATTAGTGAATTGAGGAATGAAATTGAATTGATTTTTAACATTTATAATCGTTAAGCGAGTTAAAATGATATATGATAGTTAAAGTGAGAAAAATTATGTGATTATTGACTTCAATTATGTGTTTTAAACTTGTTAGGATATTTAGATTATGAAAAATTGAATTTGGAGACTTTTTAAAATTTGACATTTTATATATCTTATGTTATTGTTCAAATAATGCTTAAATGGGGACTATCAACTTGAATGCAAATGACTATCACTCAGAAAATTAAATGGATACTAAAGCAATAACACTCATCTTTCAAGCTAGAAGTCAAAATTTTAGCAAGAGAGGCTGCAACAAGTTTTTCTTCTCTGGAAAGCTCATCACTCAAGTAATGATTCACTCAAGTGGCAATTAGTCACCCAAGAGGTAAATGTATGAGAGTGTGAGCAAGTTTCCATTTTAACTTTAAGTTTCAAAGAGATATATCACTTAAGTGATATTTATGTCCATCTGGCAACATCCTTTGTAACTCAAGCAACTAGTTCCTAGTTCCTAGTTTAAGTGAGAAATATGGTCAATTGATTTTTTCTTTTCTAGACATATATCACTTAAGAGTTGGTAAGATGTTCAAGTGATGAGGTCTATAGCTCAATCAATATACTATAGCTTAAGCATGGGAGGTTTTTGTGAGATCTTTTATTCTAAATTACTTTAAGTTGCTTAAACGGCATAATTTCCATCAAGTAACATTATTAACATTATTAGAAGTCAAGTTCATTGTTATGTTAAATTAACTAATGTAAAAATGTAGTATTATCAGTATGGATAATATTGTAGTGATTAAACTTGAATTTGCATGTGACGTGGATTTACATTATATGATATGAATTCAGTTGAAGTTATATATTTGGGATAGGTTGATTAATTTGTGATTGTCTATATTAAGTGTAAAAAATTATGATTAACAAAGATTTCCTCGTTTTAAATCATGTACATTAAGATATCATATAGTGCGAAACAAATGGGAATGCAATGAACTTACCTTATCCTTGATTCTGTGATTCATTAGTAAATTACAACCTTAAATTGAGTCAGGTATTAGTATTTAGTAGGACATAGTTAATATAAGTCTTTAAAATATGTCTTTATCTTATATCCAATTTGAATTAGATATTCTTGTAAATCTAATGTGTTTGGATATGAATCATCAATGGAGTTGGCTTGTATACATTTCATCTAAGATCTACACGTTGACCTTAGTGTATTGAAATGGATTTATTAAAGTTTGATGGATTGTTGATATATATATATATATATATATATATAAAGTAATGAAGGAACTTATCATTCTTGTAGGTTAATTTTTTATTAATTGTGATCTAATTTTATAAGACATTTTTATTATGATTTTACTCTTTTTCATTTAGTTTTATTTCAAACAACAGGTTTAAGAAGAAAATTTTTCACTCAAATGAAAATGGAAGCGTCTTGAGTGAAAGTCGCATATTCTTAAAAAATAAGTTCAAATTATTAAGACCATGTTGTCCCTAAAACTATTGCGTACCAAACCTAGAGGTACAATATAAATAAGATGCAAGATAAAATGTTCAAACCAAATATTATAATTTTAGCATTAGAGGTTCAACCACATTAGAATCACTGAAAAAACAAAGAACATTGAAACAACACTAAGAGCAGTTAGAGAGATTAACAAAGTGATGGATATAATTATTAAGCTATGAGTGAATAAGCACAGTATTGTTTGATGTTGAATTAGTTGTTTGATCCACGTATTTCTTCTTCTCATTTTCGATAAGATTGATTAATTCATTTAATTACTTTTATTTTGTTCTTATTTCTTTTTTTGCGTGATCAATCGAACCTTAATTTTATAATTTTATTTGCAGCTGAGAAATCTTGTTCTGATTAGGATTAAAATAAAAACATCCATACCAATTATTTTCAAGGAATCTGGGTAAGACTTATCAATACATTTTTAAATTTCCGATCTTCATGTTGATTTTTAACAAATTTCATAAAAAAAATTAAGGGCTTCCTTAAGTAATTTATAATTTCTCTACTAAGTGATACTAGTTAAATTAAATTTGTGAATTATTGAATTAACAGCGTAATCAAAATTATTGAATAAGGATCGAAGTGAATTATGTGGCAAAGGTTTAGGGAAATCAATTTTCGATATTTCTTTTTTGCATTACCTTTATCTTCATTTATCTTTCATTATTTAAACTAAGCATTTTCATCTTTTTCAATTTTTTTTAATTTTAAATTTTGAAGATCTTTATTTTCTTTATATTAAATAATTATATAGTAAGTCTCTATAGATTTAATACTTGAACCTTTTTTCATTTACTACTTTCGATAATTTGATCATCTCTCAAGAAGTCAACAATATCTACATGTTAATTGTTTATGAAATTGAATGCTTGTTTTGGATAACTTAGCCTTCCATTTGTTTATTGTATATTTTTTGTTGTGATTATACTTGGTAATGAGTAACTTACATTGTAGATAATGGGAATGATTATGGATAAACCTAGACTAGATAGTTAAGTGATTTCCTAATATATATACTCTTTGGTAGTATTTACTTTATAAACATTAATTTTTTTAACCCGTATTGAATGTATTATACAAATATTAATACATATATATGTTATGTAATTAAGTACTTTGGATGTTACATTATGGTAGTAGAGTCTGTCAATCCTTAGGAAGACCTGAGGTGATGGATTGATTGTGTTTTCTTTATGTAACATTGTGTATAAGTTTAAATGTTTGGAAATTCAATTATAGTCTTATTTTAGTTGAATAGTTATTTTTAAATGAATGTAAACCAATATCTTGAAAGAAAAGAATCTTAATAAAATGGTGAGGATACACATTCAAGATTGAATTAAGATGATTTGTTATCTTAGTTTAAAAATTTAAAAATACAAAATAAGTTGTATTTTAAATGATTATTTGCTTCTTATATGTCAGTTTGTGTCAAAAATTATGATTTTAGAGTGATCACACTATTTTGAATTAGTAGTTTCTACAATATCAATTTTGGTGGTTATATCTATATTTTGTGTAGGATGTTTTGTTGTTGTAAATGGACACAATTCCATTAAGTTTGATATGCCTACCTACAAATGGTTTGAATTTGATTCTAGGAATGGATTCATTATTTATTAATCATATTCTTATAATTGTGGTCAAAATAAGTTTGTGCTTTGTGCTCTGAACCCTATTGAAATATGGTTTTGTGTGTGTGTGTGTGTGTGTGTGGGTGTGGGTGTGGGTGTGGGTGTGGGTGTGGGTGTGGGTGTGGGTGGGTGTGTGTGTGTGTGTGCGTGCGCGCGTGCGTGCGTGTGCGCGTGCGCGTGCGTGCGTGTGCGCGTGCGCGTGCGTGCGTGTGCGTGTGCGCGTGTGCGCGTGCGCGTGTGCGCGTGCGTGTGTGCGCGTGCGTGCGTGCGTGTGCTCGTGCGTGTGCGCGTGCGTGTGTGTCTGCGTGGGTGTGTGTGTGTGTGCGTGCGTGCGTGCGCGCGTGCGTGTGCGCGTGCGTGCGTGCGTGTGCGTGCGTGCGTGTGCGCATGCGTGTGCGCGTGCGTCTGCGTGTGCGTCTGCGTGTGTGTCTGCGCGTGTGTGTGTGTGTGACTCCCATTTGACACTCCTACATGTCATATGGGTCCCACCAGCAAAAGAGAGATAATGCATCTGCTTTTGTTGTATACGGAAGGATAATTTCGTCAAATGTAAAATTGCAACCCATGTATACGAAACTATTACTGAGCTAACCACTTAGGCCAACAGAGCTAACCATATATTTCTTGTTGGGTTTTCCATGACAAATCACTTATTTAAACATGGTAAACCACTTAGACGTATTTCTCCAAATGTCATCTTCAGTTAACTACTTATATAAACATGACAAACCACTTATATGAACATAGTAAACCACTTAGACATGTACTTATTTATTTAGATGTCATACTCAGTTAATCACTTATTTAAACATGGAAAACCACTTAGACATGTACTTATTTATTCAGATGTCATACTCAGTTAACCACTTATATAAACATGACAAACTACTTATATGAGCATGGTAAACCACTTAGACATGTACTTATTTATTCAGATGTCATACTCAGTTAACCACTTATATAAACATGTCAAACCACTTATTTAAACATGACAAACTACTTAGACATGTACTTATTTATTCAGAAGTCATACTCAGTTAACAATTTATATAAACATGACAAACCACTTATATGAACATGGTAAACCACTTAGACATGTACTTATTTATTCAGATGTTATCCTTAGTTAACCACTTATATAAACATGGCAAACTACTTAGACATGTACTTATTTATTCAGATGTTATACTCAGTTAACTGAAGATGACATGTGAAGAAATACGTCTAAGTGGTTTGCCATGGAAAACCCAACAGGAAATATAAGGTTAGCTCTATTGGCCTAAGTGGTTAGCTCAGTAATAGTTTCGTATACATGGGTTACAATTTACATTTGACGAAATTACCCTTTTGTATACAACAAAAGCAAATACATTCTCTCTTTCGCTGTAGGAGTGTCAAATGGGAGTTACGTGAGTAGTGGTGTCAAAGTATCATTTTCTTATATATATATTAGGTTAGAGTGATGGTTAAGATGGATTAAAGTGTTTTATAGTTTTATTCGAATGGAGATTAACCATGAAGGTAAGAGTAGTGTGTCAATAGTATAAGAGTTTTATGAATGTCATGCTTAAGGAGATTCGATCCTACTACCATCACTAAGAGAACCTCTACAAAAAAAAAAAAAAAAACGAAGTCCAAAGTTGAAGGAAGCAAAAAAAACAAAAAAGTTATAATAAATAAGGGAGAAAAAGAAAAGAAAAAAGAAAAAAGAAAAATAAAAAAGAAAAAAAAAAAAAAAAAAAAAAAATAGGTTGTCCAAAGGTGAAGGAAGCACAAAAAACCTCAATGTTATCTTCCTTTAGGGAGAAAAAGTGAAGAGTCTTGAAAAGAAGAAGATGAAGAAGAAAAGAAAAAGAAGGCATGGTGAAACTAACGTACCTAAGTTGATGAAAAAGAAAGGAAAATGATCAAAAGACACAAACGGAGGAGAGCAAGAACAAAGTTCTCTTGTTTGCACTCGTTTAAGATTTCAAATGAATGTATGAAATGATAAGCATCGTAACTTTAAATAGAGACATTTTATTTGTTTTGAGCAAAACCACATGTCTTTCACAAAATATCACCACTACAAAATAAAATAAAATAAAATTACCGATGAAAGAAATTCATCGAAAACACCTAAAATCCATCATATTTATTGACGAATTTTCAACAGAAACAAAATTTGTGAGTAAATTGGTTGTATGTAAATTTATCAATGGATTTTTTTGAGTCCGTTGATAATTACAGACGAATTTACCCATCAATAAATCCGTCGATAAATCGACAAAGTAATTTTATTATAAGAATTAATATCCGTAATTAACAACAGATAATATCTCTCAGTAAAAATCGTCGGTAATGATATTTTTCCGATGGATAAAATTTCGTCGATAAAGTTCTGTTGGTTATTTAACTTTTTCTTGTAGTGCACATTCTTGGATCACATGTTCAGAGATATGAAACATCAACAACCTAAAAGATATGATGTTTCAATACATGTGAAACCTTTTTTCAAAGAGAATTAATATCACATTTCTCCACATGACTACTTATAAAGACAAGCACTAACCACATATTTTATAAGGGGTTTATAATTAACGAGGAACTTCTAAAACAAAGTCAACACATATTTTATAACAGGTATAAAATTAATGAAGAACTTCCCAAAACAAAGTTGTTACCTTTAAAACACATCAAAACATAAAGCAAAGTTGCTGCAAATATGCATGTTAATACAATTCGATTATAAAAAATTTGACTCTTGGTGAGCAAAATTTCGCCTTTTACCATTCAATAGTAAAAGAATGACTTAATAATAAATACTTAATCACAAAAACTCTTTCATCCTCAAAAGAGAAAATTAAAATGTTTATCTTTCAAATAAATTATTGACTTTAAAATTTGTAAGACTTATATATCTATTCATTCATGAACTTTTTAGAATAGTAGCACTATCTGAATATCTTAAAGAAGCGTAACCAAATCTAATATTTAATAGCTCAACTATTTACTTGGCTGAGTAGAGAACAATGAGCGAGGCAAAAAAATATATAAATATCTTTACTAAATTTTATTTGTGGGTATCTAAAAAGTCTATAAATACTCACTTTTATCACTTTTTTTTTTCTCACTTTCATATAATTATTATTTATATTTATTGACTTCAATATTGAAAAAACTTGAAAAAGAAACTTGTGCAAGTGAATATCCGTGATAGTTAGATATCAACATAAATTCTCATTCCAAAAGATTTGAAAAGTTCATCCTTTCTCAAATATTTCGATAAGACTTATTTATATTCATATGTTACTAATTAATGATTAGAAACTAGATAAATTTTTTTTATAACCAAATTGATTTTACTCGAACGAATGTAACAGCGTAACAATTAGTTGGTTGGTTAATATTCAATCGAAGAGAGTTGCAAAATCTTGTGCCAAATAATATATTAGATTATTATTCAAATCATATCAAGTGCATTTAGCTAGATTAAGTCCGTGACTGAAAGAGCACTTGCTACTATAGTACCTATAATTAAAAAAAAAAAGTTTGAGTAATAACTTTCACAATACATTTACTTAATTATATAACCAAATTTTATTGTGATAAGATAGATTATAAATGAGTTTAAATTATCTTCAAAAATCGACTTTTAAAATGAGAATTATATCTAGTGAAAATTAATATTTAGTGTATGTGAAATTTCTAACATATTTTATTACATTGATAGATGGAGATTTGGTATGAAATTAAATATTTATATATAATTTAATAGTAAGTGGTACAATAAATTTAACAAATCTCACTAAAATAGACTATAATATCATATTATAAAATAAATTGAAGCTTAACTCATTTTTATAAAATTAAATTTTAAATAAATATTATTTTTACTTATATAGTACATATTAGTGTTTTCTCTAATGTAAGATTTCCAACCAACAAGATACGAGACAATCCAGTATCATTCTATGTTCAAATTACTTGTGCTAGCTGTATAATAAATAGTTAGGGCCACTTAAATTATTAAGGCATTTATACAGCATGACCAATTGAGTTAAAGATGCATGTGCGATACGTCCCCCTACCCTAATTAATTTGCAGTTCTTTCATTACATATAAAGGACTATATATAGGTGGAAAATGAAAGAACAGGTTCTAACAAGTACGTCTGGATCGGAGTGGAAAAGCAACTCCAGAGAAAATTCGGCTTCAAATGGTGGCTTTAAACGCATTAGTTAATATATTAGCTAGCTTTCATGCTTTGTGCATGGATGATTAATTACATATATTGCTTCTGATAGCGACTTTGCAGAAACTGCTCCTCCCAACGTCATGCATATAGACTATAATTATTGCTGCTTCAATCTCAGCTTTTTATTAGTTTCACAAATTCTTAGTTAAATCAAATTTGGATGTCACCATCTTTGGTTCTTTACCGCGAATATTTATAGCTAAAAATATCTTTTTTTTATCATTTTTAATTTCGTATATTCTTTTGTAGATATTCTACTATTTATAATTTTGTATATTCTTAAGGGTTTATTTTAAAACTTAAACTTAAAATGGTGTTCTAAGATTAACTGATCTCACGAAAGTGATTATTTATTTCACATTTCGATTGAAATTTAAAATAATATGAATTCAACCTATGGTGAGATTATGTTTAGGTTTCTATATAAGATTTGTGTAGAAATCTTTAATAATATTTCATAGCTCAATTATGGTACGTGCTTACCTACCTTTTCAAGTATTGCCATTAATTGATTTTAAAGCCGAATTCGTATTATCAACGCCATCCTCTTTTGTGATATGAGAACCTTTTCTTGGTTAGGTTGGACTAAAGTCCCCTTCATGTAATGGCTGTAGATCAATATTTGTGGTCCATTCATAAGAATCAATCAAACACAACTATCATTTTCTATGCTTTTGTTTCGCCTTCTACACACACGCACAAAAACATGATTACATATCCTACTCAAATTCTTAACCTCTTAGGGTTTGAACATGTAGCATGTATGTATTAATATTTGCTAGGTTATGTGTACATAAATAAATAAAAAACAGCTAGATTTTGAAAGAGGCAAAACAAGGTCTTATATGTTTGGTGAACTTTGATTAAGGAACTTTAATACTCCCCTTCAATAGTAATAAACTTTTCTCTATAATAAATGTCTCGAGCAAACATACTTTGAAATTTCAGCATTACTCTTTTTTCTTTTACTCTCATTAGTGTATTTTGCTTCTTTATGTTACTTAACTTTGTACTTGTGTAAATAGTATATATAATATACAAGTTCATTTTATGTAAAAAAAAAAAAAAAACTTTATTTGTTTCTAACTTACGAACACGAGACTTGTGTTTCCAAAAGATTCAGCTCTTGAAACATGACAACAGAGTTTTATTAGGTTATGATATCTTTGACAAAACCACGTACATCAACCACAAACAATGCTCGTAACCATGGGCACCTTGTTGTCTAGCATCAGTATTCAATTATTATGTGCTACAATTTTCACGATATTTTATATCATTAAGAGGGAATATGACAAATCAATTTATTCATCCCAGAAAGACCCAGCAAAACCAATAATTATTGATTTAGCATCGTGTTTTCGCGATTGAAAATCTAGTGGTCGATGGAATGATTCGAGTGAGTTTTTGAGAGGAAACAGAGTCACATGCTCATGCAGTGGTGTATATAGGTTATTAGCCACCGACGAATTGCTCCTCTGTCTTTACCACCACACACATTATACGAAGCCAATGGATTCAATAAATATATATTCGGTATACACATACGAACGAAGCAGCATGTAACAAAAACGCTGCAAACATGCATTGCCACAAGAAAATACGTAGCATCTTAGTTTTCTACGTCACGCAACGTTGTTAGCGGTTCAATTCATCCGCTTCTGCTATAACTATGCTTCGTGAGTTTAAAACTATGTGGTTTTTGAAAAACCAGCGTTGCCATGTCTTTTTTGTTGGCAAAAAAAGTTGTTTCAATTCTATATAGTATAAAACGTAAAAGAAGTATACTTTTATTATGTTTCATCAAATGAAATTTTAAATTAAGAAAGGACCAAATGAGTTATAATACATTAATTGTTTGCTAGGAAGAATTATTTAATATATAGTTCTATTCATTCTTATATAATTATAGCAATTAAAAATACAAAGAGATAAATCAGAACGAGTTGCGTAAAAGATTATATAACAATTTGTATATTTTTCTCCCTTGTTCTTGTATTCTATGGAGAAACGGTTTTGTTTGTCTATTCAAAAAGTATAAGGCTTTTATTTAAAAATACATTTTTTTTTAAGTTATTGTAAAAATTCATCCATCATTATATTAAAATTGTTCACACTATCGAATAGGTTAAGGATTGTGAAGAAACTCTGTACATCCAATCAAAATTGTTTCTGCTTTAAAATATGCGCTCTCAAAGTTAGGGATGGAAATAGATTTAGGCAGATTGAGTTAGGGATGGGATGTAGATTTATTTAATGGTCCATTTTTCTAGGGTATGATTATTCTTTTTCCTTTAGAGTTATTTTATAAGAAAAATATGTTAAGAAGAGTATAAGAGATACACAATCATGTCCAAATACAATCTAAAAGATTACTTGGTATAATATGACAACAACCTCACTTTGATAAAATCACACTCTTTATTAAAGAAGGAAGGGAGATAGAAGAAAAGAAAAACTATTATTATTTAAAAATAGATTATTCTAAAATTACGAAAAAGGAATCAGAAAAAAAGTTTTATTAATTAGAATATCAACAATTTGAAAACGTTTTAAAAAGGTGAATCACGTAAATCAATTTCGGTTAAATCCGATCACAAATAAAATAGGGATCAAATTGAAAGTGTTTAAACCTTGAATCTATAATGGAATTTTTAGAAAAAAAAAATTATACCAAGTTATTGGAGTAAATTCTTAATATATATATATATATATATATATATATATATATATATATATATATATATATATATATATATATATATATATTATTTTAA
>Ga0099825_1001617_pt1 | contig 29053 bp, 8 predicted proteins | sample SiratroredBW_FD_76838 | JGI IMG/M metagenome (GOLD analysis project Ga0099825, IMG submission 76838) | Root nodule microbial communities of legume samples collected from California, USA - Siratro red BW | ecosystem: Host-associated > Plants > Roots > Nodule | place: USA: California | collected...
AAAAAAAAAAAAAAAAAAAAAAAATATATAAACACACAAATATATATATATATATATATATATATATATATATATATATATATTATTTTTTTATCAACAAAGTAAAGAAGTAAAAAAAACATTTTGAGGAATGTTTTAAAAAAAATAAAGAAATGAGATATGTATATTAAAGCAATTTTTATTCTTAAAGCAATTTCTATCAGAAATGTTTTTACGTTGGATAGGATTTACCATATCACATCATTTTAAAAAATGTTTTGCAAGTTTTGTTTTATTACCTTTGTTTTTATAGAATTCATCACACTCTTATATTTTTTACAATTTCTTAAAAAATAACTCAATAAAAAGTTTAACACCTTCTTATATAAGACCCGATCTTAAAATTTGATACTCTCATTAATTTGTATCTCATCAATCTTTATTGTATTTTTAGTGTGTTAAAATTTAATATCTATATTTGTATTAATTTTTGTCATATATATTATTTTTTATATTTCGATATATAATTTAAATGAAAAATATCGAAAACATATTATAAAATACAGCTGACACGAAATTGAAGAAAAAAAAGCATAAACAATATTATAGAATAGTAAAATATACAGTATATTTACTGAATTAGTAATTTATATTTTATTTTTTATTGTTGTATATGTAAAAATTATTTTAAATATTTAAAAAATATAAATAAAAACGAAAATAAGAACATAAAATACATATAAATTGTTATAGATTAACACGTTTCTAGGATATTAATTTTTCTATAAGATATTGTCATCTGAGATGTTTTATTAGAATTATTTATTCTGCTCTCCAAAGAAAATAAACTAAAAAAAGTATTTATTGAGAGAAAATAGAATTTGAGAAAATAAAAGTTATTTTAGGGGAAAAAAAAATTAAGAAAGCGTGAATCGCTCTAAATCAGTTACCGGACAGATAATATCTCCACGTGTACTCACCTGTAGGTGTTGAACACGTGGGGTTTTCTTGCTTGTTGTTTTTTCGTATTGTTGCACGCATATATATAGAACATAGCATCACACTAACTTTACAAGTGAAACTGAAAGCGAGTGAGCGTTGTAGGAAGAAAACTGAGCGATCAAAATGTTGAAGCTTTTGGGCAGTAGAGCGGCTAGGGTTTCAACTTCACGCAACCACAATGGCTTTGCTGCATTCAGTTTCTCTAGGTATCTCCTTCTACTTTCCCCTGGAATTCACTCACCATGCATTCGAGTTTGTTCAATTGCGGATCCTCGTTTAGTTTCTGAGATTTCACCACCTTAATCGTTAATCGGTTCGATACTCAGCCTGTTCTGTGATTTGGATGCATCACCACTAGTTGCATGTGACACTGTTGAAATGTGCTCTTTGGAAATTTGATTCTTTCGACTATAGACTTGATTTCTCTCGCTAAACGATGTTAGAAATTTATATTCTTACAATCATTTAGGTTTATCTCAACAGACAGGAGAAAAAAAAAATGATCTTGTTCCTTATGGTTAAGTCGTTCTCTGCTTACAAACAGCGATATATACGAGGATACCGTTTGTTACAGAACATTTTAAAATGTTAGTTCTGTATATAAAAATTGTCTGAGTAACTAAGGGTTTAGGAATAAGGCATTTAGTTTATCATTTCCTAAGCTGAGTGCTGTCCATAAATTAGGCAGGCTAAAATTGGAAAACGGATTCATTGATTTATTTGTTACATAATCAGTCTATGTTGGTATGGTATGTCTATTCAAACTGACTGGGTTAGATCGTTTTCTGGAATTTAGGTCAAGAGCAACTGGAGCATTGTTTTATTTTATATTGTTTAGATAAATAACTCATAGAAATGCTAGCAAAGTCGTTCTGCAATTTCATCCAATTCACTTCTTGAAAATAAAAATTAAAAGATAAAGTATTAGCTTTAACTGGTAATTCTATTTTATTTCGTTTATTTTGTTTTACACTATCTGATTATTACTTTATTTCATTAATGTAGATTTTAACTCAAGTCTTATTGTGTTTTTTGAGCGCTGAATTCATATTTTTACATTATGTAATAGATGTGTTCATTCATTGCAATTTGCAACTGTTGAAGCAGAAGAGATATCAGGTTCGAAGCCTGCTGAAGTTTTGAACCTGGGTATGCATCCTAACTTTTTATGTTTTTGTTCTTTGCATAATACTTTGTGATAAATTTGGTGCTCCAAGATTTGAAAAGGGTTACCATCATAAAATGTGGTTAAATCCTTTTCCATCTACATTTTTCATGATTCCGTCTCCAAGGTGTCAAACCTGCTTATCATGTATTTGTTTCAAATCCAAAAGCAGTTTGGTAAATTTTATGTTCATCACAGAATTTGAAATGTGATGGAAACGAAAGGATTCCTTAATGTTCTTCTCATAATTCTTCTATATATCAAAATCTGATTGGTACCGAGTGATATTGTAAATTTCTGCCCCACATATTTATAAATTCATTCATTTTTATCAAACTTGCTGTGATTTGTTGGCTATCACTCTGAATGTATTATCTCCACTTTCAGTGCAAGGTAAATGGGTAGGATCTTCAAATTGGAATACAGTTGTAGATCCCCTAAATGGAGACTCATTTATTAATGTTGCTGAAGTTGACGAAACAGGCATTCAGGTGAATCCATGTAGTGTATTATTTGCCTTGTTAACTAATATTTATTTTGAAATATGTTCCATTTATTGCTCAAGTAAAGAACTGCTGCTTAGTGAGAATTCATCTTTATATGTTCAAGGCTGTATTCTTTTTATTCCTTACTCATCCCTCAAACTAAGAGATATAAGGCGTTTATTAGTCAGCCCCCGCCACACCTATTTTTTTGAATAGGAGGTCCAAGTTCAAACCTTGAACCTCTGTTTGTGAGACAGGGCTGTCACCTTGTGAAAAATGAAAAGAAATAAATTTCTATTTGAAGGCTATATATGAGTTGCTACTTGATTGGAATTCAACAGTAGTTTGTGACTGAGAGATATTGACTAAAATTTTCCTTGTTTGACTTACCAGCCCTTTGTGGAAAGCTTGTCCAGCTGTCCCAAACATGGTGTACACAATCCTTTTAAGGCACCAGAGAGGTAGGTGCATAGATTCCTTTGTATCTCTTCATTTTCTTTGTAGAAATAGGAACATATAAAATATATATTTTCTTTGTTGGATATGTTTGTCTTGGTCAAAATGAAATAATTGATGGGGTCCTCATCCTAGAGTATAAACCTTTATGCTTTACGTTGTCTATTATAGGACTGTTGCCGTAATGGCATTTTGCTAGAGTTATGCATAGGTGGATTATCTTGATTAATCCCAGAGGTTTCAGCATTTTTGGTAAATGATACAGCAGTTTTATGGATAGCAAATAACATGACAATTTAGTTATTTTTCTTTTGAAACGGAAATGTGATGTTATTTTCAGATGATTAGTTTGTTAGGTTTGAATGGAAATGTGTAGGTGTGTTTCCATAGTTCCTGACTTAACAATGGTTGGATGGTAGAATGAACTTCCTAGCCGATTAGCTAAAATACATGGAACCCTGGTATTCTGAAGCCACCTATGATAAGAATGAGAACAAATAAACTTTCTGATGTCACAGCTTTCATTTTTACTCCAAAAAAGCAACTGAGTTGGGCATGATATCAATGCTCATGCTCTTATTATGACTATCTTTATGAAATTTAATTTGGTTTCTGCTGTAAATCTTTTGCAGATATCTCATGTATGGAGATATATCTACTAAGGCAGCTCACATGCTATCACTTCCTAAGGTTTCAAACTGAAGAAAGATTTTTTAAATTTTATCATTATTCTTTTAATGTTACTTCATTATGTATTGTTCCCTATTGTATTCAACATCAACTTTTTCTTTAGCTGGATGCTTTAAATAATTTAGACTACATGGCCTTCAGGTTTCAGAATTTTTTACAAGGTTAATACAAAGAGTTTCTCCAAAGAGCTACCAGCAGGCTTTTGCGGAAGTCTACGTGACACAAAAGTTTTTAGAGAATTTTTGCGGGGATCAGGTATATCAAAATAAGACATACTAGTCCTAAATAAATGAAAATATGCCATTCTTTGAATGGAATGATGGAAGAATCTAAATTACCCATTGAGTGATAGATATCGATCAATTTCCTATCTTTTGTTGATGCCTAGATTCTTCATTAGTGGAAGAATTTAACACTGATATATGCACATGTTCAGGGACACTCACACATAAGCTCACAATTCCTGTAATGATTTCTTCTTTGTTGTTTCATCTCAACAAAATCTTGACAGGTTCGTTTCCTAGCAAGGTCTTTTGCCGTACCTGGAAATCATCTTGGACAACAAAGTCATGGTTTTCGTTGGCCATATGGTCCTGTAAGGGTTATGTTTTGTTTAGTTATGTCATGATTATAATTGATATGCGTGATATACTATCATATTATGTACTAAAGGCAAAAAATGAGTCTGTCATTCTCTCATAAACTGTGCTTTGTTTGGTGTATTAAAATTATCAATTACCTTATTGTCACACAAGTCAGTTTATGAGTAATTGGTTAAGTGTGCTCTAAGGGATGGAAGGAATGAAAAATAAAAGTAATTGTTCCAATATAAAACCTAGTTAAATGTAATAATTCTGCGGCTTCAGGTTATTATTAAAAAGGTGGATTATGGTGTAACTGTTAATATGTGAATTCAGCTGTATCCATATATCAACCCGTGTACATTGACGACCTTGGCAGGAGTGGATGATTTCCCTTTGGTTCTTTAGGTCTTTTATCCCAAAAGGAAAAAAAAAAACATTACATGGAATTTCAGTAAGTTACATATGATAATAATGAAAAACCCTGGATTCAGGTATTCTTACCTAGTAGAAAACTTAATTTATCGAGGTAAATGATCTGATTGCTATTTTTGATCAAAGGTAGTTTTTTGTCTTCTACAATAAAGTATATGTTTTATAGATGTGACTTGACTTCTACTCAAGAAGAGACATTAAAAATAATGAGACGCTTTCCGATTTTGAATTGAATTTTGCTTAGATTAGTGATGCAATGTGGAGAAGTTTTGAATTTTTTTTTCGTCAGTGCCTGATTTAGATTTTTTTTTTTTTTCACACACTATAAACATTTACCTTTCACTCCTGTTGTAATCTTAAAGCTGAAAGTCTGTTCTGTAGGTGGCAATCATTACTCCTTTTAATTTTCCCTTGGAGATTCCCGTCCTTCAATTGATGGGTGCACTTTATATGGGCAACAAACCAGTCCTTAAAGTTGATAGCAAGGTGAGTTCTTTGGGCAATGATTTTGGGATACTTTATGAAGTTGCATCTAATTCAAAATTCATACAGGACTAGCTTTAAGGCTGCATGAAATATTAATTGAATCAGTTATGATGAAAATAGTTGTGATGCGATGTATTTTTGGCTGTGCAATTGTGTGTGTTAGGGAGGGGTTTATGCCTAAAGAAACCATTTTATTTATTGCTTTTTGGCATTTTTGTTTTGGCTCTTTCAAACTGTTTGATTTCTGAAATGTTAATCCTTTTAATATTTAATCTTTGTGCTTATAATACTGAATATTATTGACTTTTGTTGTAGGTGAGCATTGTCATGGAACAAATGTTGCGCCTGCTTCATACCTGTGGCTTACCCGTGGAAGATGTAGACTTCATAAATTCAGATGGGAAGACAATGAACAAGCTGCTACTGGAGGTTGTTTGTTCATCGAATGCTTTGATTTTGTACAGGATTATATTCATAGTTCTATTTCATGATGATCTCAATGTTAACTCATATTGACCTCTATTTACAATTTTGTCCGATGATATTTGTACATGTTTACATGTTCCTTTTGTAATTTGATATCGGATCTTGAAGTAGTATTAAATTTACAGGCAAATCCACGAATGACCCTTTTTACTGGTAGTTCAAGAGTGGCTGAGAAGTTGGCGCTTGATTTGAAGGGCCGTGTTAAATTGGAAGATGCTGGATTTGACTGGAAAATACTGGGTCCTGATGTCCATCAGGTTTCTTACAATTTTTTTTTTGGATATCATAAAGGCACTAACTTGATTTCAATTCTATAATAGTTTCTCTATGGTTTCTTGGTTCAGGAAGATTACACTGCGTGGGTATGTGATCAAGATGCATATGCATGCAGTGGTCAGAAATGCTCGGCCCAATCATTATTATTTATGCATGAGGTTTGTCACATTGGTTATCTTGAGAATTTTATTCATGATTAAATGTCCCCAAGAACTACAGTGAAAATGTACATTAGCTTAGTACTCTGTAAAATGCACTTATGTATTGTGTTTTTACTAACTTAACTGTCTCAATCTCTCTGGTTCAGAACTGGTCTAAAACTTCCTTGCTATCTAAGCTGAAAAATCTTGCTGAAAGAAGAAAGCTGACAGACCTTACAATCGGCCCAGTCCTCACAGTAAGTATTACATGGCTGTCATTTTCCCTTTTAGTAATTGAACATGGATTTGACATTTAAAGTTGTTTTTGTGATCTGCTTGAAGTTTGTGACAATCTATGATGCGTAATATATGCAATGTTATCAGAACTGGACTTATCATAGCCTGTCAGGGTACCAAGTCAATATAGTACCTGTTGAACCAGTAGGCCATTGCCTAAAACACATGAACCGATATTTATTAAAAATATAAATGTGGAGAAAATTTAGTATATAAATTAACTGTCATATACTTTCCAATCAAATGTCTAAACTTGGTGGTTATGAATCCTTTTACGTTGTCTAAAACTGGTGTTTGATTTCCCGTTCCATGCACTAATTTTTTTCACTTCAAATTTTAGAATTTAAAAAGTGATTCTCCCTGGAGCCGAGTTAAAACAAGTTGAATGCAATTTACCTTTGAAAGACAAACTGAACCGTTATAGGTCTGGTTAGTGTTCATCTGGTCAAACAGAAACCGAACTGTTCGGTCCAAATTTAATAACAGTAGAAGAAATATGGTATGGATCTGGTACAGCAATACAATTACTCTAAAATTATATAGAATACAACGAGTAGGATAAATATCTAGATATAAATAACACATAATAAATAAATATTTAACTGCAATTTTGAAAATTTAAAGCAAGAACGTGCTTCTTGAAAATTACTAAAAGTAGAAAAAAAATTACAAGTATCTGGCACTGTAAATGACTTCGTATTTCTATTATAAGAATACTATCAACTTCATTCATTTCTCTAATCATCCATACAACACAGTTTTATTTATTTTTATTTCATTAAGATGATATTTATACGGTCTATATTATACATATATGCTTCTATGTCTCATACTTTACATATACAAATAGGTGAAGTATCCAAGAGTACGTAGTGGATGCCAATACATGAAACAAATAATAGTATTGATGCTTCATTGATGAAAATTTCTTGAAGTTGATGAAAGTTCAACCACTTTGTAATACTTTTTAAATTTAATTATTTAATTATGTGAATGGATTTATGTGCAATGTAATAGTTTCAATTCTCATCCTTTAATCCCTTTTACCTATTAACATTTACAAAATGCATAAGCTATCCATGCTTTTTCTGTAATGATTAAAGAAGGGAGAGAGCTGAGGTGAAGTGGGAGGCAAATATAATAAGGGTCTGCTTGCAGGTTAACTACCATATGTCGCCAGCTATGCCATTGATTTGCAGGTTAACATTAGGCAAAGGTCTAACCTATGTATATTCAGAAAGAAATAATTTTTTGGCAAACTGTTTATATCCAAATAGGATGTTGTAATATTTATTTACTGTTTAATTTATTTGATTTGGAGTTCTCGATGATTTTTTGTCTTATATGCTGCAGGTTACTACTGATTCAATGCTTGAACATGTCAATAAATTGCTTGAGATACCAGGATCAAAGCTGCTTTTCGGAGGTCGACCTTTGGAGGGTCATTCAATTCCGTCTATTTATGGTGCTATTAAACCAACAGCTGTATATGTTCCTCTTGAAGAAATTATGAAGGATAAGAATTTTGAGCTTGTGACGAAAGAAATATTTGGACCCTTTCAGGTATGGAAAAGGAGACTAAATATATGAAAATAAAGTTTGCAGATGCGTGTTTGGAAAAAAAATATTTGTTTATTCTATTGCTATGTAAATAATTTCTTTTTATATTTTTTTTCAGATTATTACTGATTACAAAAATAGTGAACTATCAGTTGTATTGGATGCTTTGGAAAGAATGCATAACCATTTAACAGCTGCTGTAGTTTCAAACGATCCTTTATTCATACAGGTAAGAATTTGATCAGTTTTTTAATGTATGTCTTACTCCTGTCAACTTTCCTCATTGCTCATGTTAGTCATAAAATTATTAACTCCTCGCGATTTCATATTTGATTCATGAAACAAAATTATAGAGGTTTAGACTATTATCATTACTGCACATATGTAAAAGTATATTCTGTATAATAGATCAAATTGCCTGCAAGATTTTATGGTAATTAGAATTCAACTACAAAGTTTAGATGACCTGTCTGCAGAGCACATAAATGAGTATGATATGAAATTTTCTGAAACATTATCGTGATTTGCAGGAAGTTATTGGCAAGTCGGTAAATGGTACTACTTATGCTGGTTTAAGAGCAAGAACAACCGGAGCACCACAGAATCACTGGTAAATTGATTTTTTTAAAATTATTTTACTTGTGAATTAATAACTAATGTTTTGTTGAAACTAATAATTTCATTACAGGTTTGGACCTGCCGGTGATCCAAGAGGTGCAGGAATTGGAACACCAGAGGCCATAAAACTTGTATGGTCTTGTCACAGAGAAGTTATCTATGATTATGGGCCGGTGCCAAAGAATTGGGAAATTCCTCCATCTACTTGAAAACAAAATCCTATGATAGGAATAATAAAAGGAGGAATGCAAGACTAGGATCCTTTTTGTGACAGAAACATTGAGATTAGGATTGTAAATGGGGAGGAAGTTAGTAACATCTAGGTTATGCTACAAGACCCTCACAACATGCTTAGATTTTTAAATAAATTGTGGAAATTGAATTTTGATTAGGATCTTTTATTACTAATATATTGTTGTGCTTATCATTGGTTGAGGTTCTGACGTGATAAAATGGAAACAACTTTTATTGGTGCCAAACAGACTAGAATAGATCATGAACATTTCATAATTTGAAGAATTGGATAGGTACTTTGCACAATCTAAATTTAAAGTTTCTGCCTAGTGTAGGTGTAGTAGCATGCGCGCGGAAACCATTGACATTGTGACTGAAAAGATGTCAAGAACTAATATTATGAAAGGACAAAAGAAATTTAACTTTTTGTCTTCAGAATTGCTGGTGTTTAATAATCGCCAATTTTCTTTGCAGTCACGTTCTAGGTTGTCATACGACCTGGATCCATCTGATTCCAACACCTTGGTTGTCTATCAACCAAGTTAATCCAAGACCTTACCTTGCATTGCATGTGGTAAATGTCCAAATATTTTCTTGCATATTAAAGTTCTATTGATGTCCAGTATGTTTAATTCTAAGAAGTTGAGACAAAATCTTCCTGGCTAAAACATAGACTCTTAGACTTGAATGCTGTCATCAATGTTTTCCTACAAACCCTAGGTGACCATATATTTTCTGGACCATTTTTACGTTCTTTATGGAAGACGGTATAACTTTAATCATTAATCTTTGATGTTTTGTTTATATTTCTTTTCATGAATAGACGACCTTTCATGATTTTTGTTCTAGTAAATTTTTTTAAGAGGACTCTAATTAAAGCATTTAATATGTTGATCAACTTCTATTTTATATGTTATTTTATTAACGGTATGTTCCATAATTTCGATAATGTATTTATATTTTCTAATTTTCGAGGAGTCACTTTTCCATTCCTAAACCACATACGTAGTTCAACTTTTATAATTATATATACTTTCCCTATTTCGAGTCAAAAGGCGAAAGGGTATAATGTCATGGGTGATGATAGACAAACACCCAGTTTTCTAGTAAAACACTCGTTCAACATCAATAATATATTTTTATTTTAAAATTTAAATTAATTTTAGAAGAATCAACTACAGATTTAAAAATATTACTTTTTATTAGGTGTAGGAAAATTAAGAGGTGTACGCGTAAATTTTTTCAATTCCACTAAAAGTAAATATTTGAAAATTTTCATATTTTCAGTATTTATATTTTAATATTTGTAGTTTGGATCAACATAATCCAGGTTAATTTGACTCCGACGTAGGTATGAGTAGGCTTAACTTGATCTAGTTTTGATCAGATTTGATTTGGTTTTGATCTGACTAAGACTTAGTTTTAATTGGATTAGACTTGACTTGGTTTTTATCGGATTAAGACCTAGTTTTGATCAAACTAGTCTTGATTTGGTCAACTTGACTTAACTCAATTTGGTTAAACGTGGGTCAACCTTGACTCGAATGAACGAAGACCTGTCTCGACTTGACCAAATGTGAGCATGTCTTAACTTAATTCAACCTAAGCTCGAACCAGCTTGACCTTGGCCCTAATCGACTCAACTCGATTAGGTATAACTCAGCTCAATCTAGGACTACACTGAATCTACTCAATCTGGGCCAAGCGACTTTGGCTTATCTTAGACCTAGGTCTCAAATTGGATTGAAACTGACTTTACTTAATGTGATTTTATATCAATTTGCCTTGACTCTAACCAAGGTTGCCTTAGATGTTATGCGAGTTTGATCTTCAGTGCTATCTTACTTACATTTGACTTGATCTAGAATCTCATAACTTAAATATAAACTCGTTTGTTTGCTGCAAATTAAGAATAACTTTTACAAATAAAAATCCTAAAGAACTTTGAAAAATTAACATCAATCAAAATCTTCAAGAAAAGATTACCAATATTTATATTTTTAAAATTTTAATAATTATTTAATATTTAAGTAATTTTATGAATTTGGTGGTAATTAAAATACATTGTCCTTAAAATTTACTAAATTTAATTTATCTTATTAAAATAAAACATTTGAAAAATAAAATAATTTAAAACGAGATCAGTTGAATATATTTGCAATGTTTTAAAGATTATGAAATTTTCCATTTAAACATAATGTTAAGCTTGTATAAATATCACGAGATACATTCAAATGATCATAACAATCTAAACCATCTAAATGAGGACTCTTACTAAATATAGATGTTGAAATGATTGACATATATAATTTTCATAAAAAAAAAAATAAAGTCCAAATGGTTTAATCAATGAAGATGGTGTATCGTCCTAAAACTATAGTCACAGTAAACAAGAAACACCTGTGTCAAAATTAGTGCCTCTTATACCCAATTGACCTCCTTACAAAATAATGATTTTTAAATAAAATAATTATAAATCCACACCATATTTAAATAAGAATATTATTTAACATAAATTTTAAAAACATATGAATATGTTTACAAGACGAAGTTTAGAAATCAAAGCAATGTAATAATGGTATGAAAGTAATTTTAATGAAAATTACATGTTTAATTTTTTTTATACAATACTTTTATATTTTTTTAATATCTATACATAAGAAATATCGTATAAATTATTACTTTACCGTATAACCACAAAGACCATTTTGATCTAATGTATACTAGTGTAATTTAAGTATATATAATTAGTGTTGGTGCAATAGTTAACTGACTGGTATTAACATATGAAAATTGTATAAGTGTTATATATAACTTTTAATTAATTGTAATAAACTTCATATATGAAGCACTTAAACTTGATAAAATAATTAAATAAAATATATTTCTACTTAAAAATGACTTATTTCTTCTATAATATTTGTAGTTTTATAACTTTTTGATGAAATTGATATAAATATCTTTTAACATATTTAAACAATGCTTAATTATAATTAAATTTATAATAAAACCTCATACATTAAACTTATAAAAGTTTAACCAAACTTTTTATATAAATTTAACCAACCTCATACACTAAACGAAATACTATTTAACAATTTCTATAACTTTTTTGGATTCTGTTTATTATAGTAGTTTTTTCTTTACGAAATTACACAAAAATATAAAAAAAAACAAATATTATCATGATCACTAAAATTGTTATTATGATTATTATTGACATGATTATCATTATCACTAATAGCCTATAATATGATTGTTTTTATCATTTTTTTATTATTTCTACCACTATTATGCTGAGTCAAATTTAATTATGTTTTTTAGCGATGATTAAAGTACACATTTTTTTTTTTAAATTATGTACTCTAATTATATTTCTTTTAATATGTTATGGTCATCTCTTTAATCTTAAATTCCAAATTTCAAAATTGTTTCAAAATCTAATAAATTAGGTACTGTTCACACTTTGATCATGAGTGAGAAAGTAAACAATTGATTTGAAGATAAAATAAATAAAAAGTAAAGTAATTTGATTTATATAAAAGATAATGAATTTAAGTACAAATTTTATTAATAAATGTGATTGATTTGGTTGAATGAATGAAGGTTGATAAATTATATTTGAATTTTTTTATACAAATTTCAACGGGTAAAAAAATTAATATATTTTCAAGGGATAAAGGGTCTTATTTCCAATATGAAATATTTTTTTTAAGTAGGGTGCCAGTACCAAAATAAGGTGGGACAACCAGAATTATCCCGATAAAGTATTAATTATACACTTCTGTTTAACACTTAATAAAAAAATTTTATGCTTTCCAGGATAATCTTATCAAATTCAATCTGAGTTATCTCAAGTATGAGAAAATAAAGTAGTATTTTTTAAAAAAAAAACTTGCTAAATTATTGAAATATAGCTAGCTACTTTTTAATTTTTCAAATTATAATGCATATCTCTTCAATATATAGAATTATCAAAATAAAAGAACTTAAAACAAGAGTAAAGTAAATAAAAACATAAAAATAATAAATATAAATAACAACAACAAAATAAACATACAACCTTAAAAACATTACTACAATAGCAATGTAAGAGTATAAACTATTATGTTATTAATTAAAGAAATAATATTATAGAATAATACATTAAATAAATGATACAAGTTTAAACAATTATAATTTAATTATAAAATATCAAATACAATAAATTTTTATTTTATAATAAATGTCTTAAAAAATGTAAAATAATATTTTGATTAATTAATATTTTACTGTTTAATTATGACATGCTTACATAACTTTTAATCATTACAAAAATGAAAAGAAATAATTTTTAAATCAAATTATTCTTGTAGATTAAAATGACAAAACCCTAAATCCTGGCATATAACAGATAGGGAAAGGCTGTTGCACCATTTGGTTCTTATTGCCGGCAGAGTCGTCACTCTTCCATTTTGCTGTTCTCTCTGGTCTTGTTCGGATTCCTTATAGTTTTCGGGTGTTTTCTTAAACTCTTTCGATTGTTTCTGTTTCTTCCTCTATTCTGCTTCCTTCTGTCAACGTCTCTCAAATACCCTTCCAATTGCGCGCCTGTGACTGTTGCAAAGGTAACCCTTTATCTTCTCAACCTTGTTCTCTCTGGTTCTTACGAAAAAGTTGTAAAATTTATATTTTCATTATGTTCTTGCATTCTATGTGTTTGTGTTAATGCTCATCGTCTGTGGGTCTTTGACATTGCCAATCGTTGTTGGTGGTGAGTCAGTCCTTTTTTCATCTGGTACATGTAGTTCTGTTATTTCTATTTACTTGGCGTATCGGAGATTCAACTCTTTTCTATTATCCCCGGTCTTCTAGTCTGTTAAATCTTTATGATACACAGTTTTAGTTACAGATAGTCTATTTTACACTGGAAAGAAATTTGTTGGAGGGCATTGCCTAGAGTGTTGTAAATGTATTAGTACTTCTTTATTTTAAAATAATTCTTGTCTGTGGGAGCCTCTTGACCTGATAAATATTTGTATCTCACTAACCTGTTTGTATAGCAATATTGACAGTAATTGCATCTATAGTATACACCCTGGGTGCATGATCAAAATATACTAAAAGGAACTATAAGATATTCTGGTAACCATTTTTCCTGTTCTTTATATTCGGAGTTGGAAAAATTTACCATGTTAGGGCTTGTGACAAATATTCGAAAAAGGAAATGAATGTTTTTGTCCTGTGACTCAGTGAGACAATTGACTTGGTTAATTAGTTAGGTCCTTTACTTCTTTGGAGAAATTCAAAATGGTCTTCGATAATTTGAAGTTTTAAAGTTCCGTCTTTTTCTAAAATAGTCCCCGTCATCCTATAATGGTAGGGTGGATTTAGGGACTTTTTATTTTTGGTATTGCACATGATTCCATCCCATTTTTAACAGTGAAAATAAATATGTTGAACTTGGATTCCTTTAAATTTAGATAGATTAGTGTGTAGCTGTGACATCAACAGTTGAGTCGGTAGCAATCGTGTTATGGGCTTCTGATTCTAACTACTAAACCATTCCCTCTTTCTCTTTAGCTTTCCTTGATTTTGGATCCTGTCACCTTATTTACTGTACTGATTCATTGGTTTCTAACCATTATTACTGTATTAGCAGCTTTTGATATGTCATTCAATGCCACCTTCACTGCTTATTAGAGATTCTATTTGTTTCTTTAATGTTTTCTTTTTCTCAATCATATACAAGTAACTGTTTTCATTTATGCTGATAAATAAAATGAATTATTTTTCTGGTATAGTGTCCTCACGCTGAGTGTTTGAGGTTTATTTTTCTGTTTGTTTTGCAGGAATCTGGAATTTCAATCATGACTTTGTTAGAAATAATTAAGGATGCTTCAATCAATTCAAAACCGCTTGATTTACCTTCGGACTACCCAATTGTTCTGAACCCAGATAGTATCTTACCCCATTTAAAGGCCGAAATTAAAGGTGAATCTTCTTCACTCGTAAAGCCCCTTATTGGGTGGCATATTCCGCCAACTGATGCTGAGATCATTGACATTAACAAAAGGTTCTTTACAGAGCTGAATGCTAAGCTCACAAACACTAAGAATTTGGATAAGGATGCGTTTATTAGTAGTTTGAATTCTTATCTGGAAAACATCAGGGACAAAGTAGGGGCTGTGATTGAGGTTGATTCATCCAGTAGTGATTATTACAAGATTTTGATTGATAAGCTTGGAGTATACATTGGTAAGGATGTCGCTGGCCTGGTATTGAATGAGTGTGTTTCTTTGGAGATTTGGGAAGTGGTTGGGGCTTTGATTGTTAATGTTATTATTGAGCATTCTTGCTATTCAAACCTGATCACCAAGTTATTGGAAAAAAAGCGGTCTGATTTGATCTGTCTGTGCATAAAGTATGCTTTCGATCTTGGTTCATCAGAAATACTCACCATTTTGAGGTATTTTCTTTCTCCATCCAAAGATGCTTATGACAGTATGGTAAGTGTGAAGAAGGAGTGGGAGAGGCAAGCAGCGTTAGCCATTGGGATTTTAAGTGGTAGCAAGCTGAAGAGGAAGAAATTGCTTATGGCAAAGGAGGCTTCCATTTTGCTTATGATGGCATATGATGGTTTCTCTGCGTATGAGACTTGTTTGCATTATCTGATTGCATCATCCAACATCAATGATGTGATGCTATCCCCTTCATTCAGTAAGTTGAATGGCAAAGAATTACTAAATTTGATTCGTTATTTAGCCAAGTGGTTGAAGAAATATGAGAGGTTTCCTCAAGCAGGACCATGTCCAAGAGCCTCGTTAGTTTTGGGTTTGGCGGCCTGCGATTGGGTTCCTAAACTTGAAGATATTATAAAATGCCTTGGGTTACTGCTAGATGAAAAATTTTCTTCATTGGTGTTACATCCACTGTTTCACGAGGAGCTGAGATCAATTGAAGGAGTGGTTAGATGTTTAACTGCTGAAGCTAAATTTTGTCGCTCAATAGCCGATGTAGTGGACAAACTACAGATCAAAGATGAAAATTAAGCCTCTTCTGAAGAAGATTAATCTGATTTGTTTTTTCGCATCTTTGCTAATGATGTACTCGTACATGAACAATGGTCAATGAGCACAAATCTTTTTGTATCATCTTTCACGCAATACGTCGATAGAGACCATAACACAACTCCTCGTCCAAATTATTCAGGATGTGTATTTTTGTGGTTAAGGATCATGATTGCCATTTCGTTTGGAGATGCATGTCTTCACACAATCTGTCTTTGATATCCAGGAAAAATATTATCTTGAAAAGTACCTCTTGTTCATTTTATTTAGTTATATTAGGATTCTGTGACGTATATAATACTGTTTCAAGATGAAATAGGAAACCAATATCAATTTTTGATATACTTCTTGACCACCAACCTTTAGCAATTAGCTGTAACTTATTTGGTATGTGTATGCCTTGCTTTGTGATGCATATCAATTTTTGTGATCCACATTTCTGGTGTCACTTTATCCTTTACAGTCTCGTGTTAAGCTTGCGCTGCCAACTGAGTTGTCTTTATGACCTACGAGGGAGTTTTTGAATGTATGTTGTTGCATCGGCACCAAGCAACAGAAGGAAGGTAAGCTGATGAACTAACTGTATGGTAATTGGAGTGATCACCAAATCACTTGACTTGCAAACAAGTATTCTTGTTAAATAACATCAATTAACAACTAAATAATTAAATTTATTTAGTTTGTTGATATCATTTATCATTTTTTTTAACCTAAGAGATCAATTGATTGAGTGTTATAATTATAGTGACTTAATTACTTATAATTTTAACTAGAGTGAAGAATATATTAGATTTCAGAGTTGTAGTTGGTTTATTGGTCTTTCAGAGTACTTTTTTACTCTTTTCATCAGTGAGATTGTTGTCCGAAGTTCAAATCATCAGTTTACTATCATAATGATATATTTCAACTCCCACTTTGTGTCATTATTTTATTTAAGACTTTTCTCTCCTTTATATCTCACTTGCTTTGTGGGAGAAGTTATTTATTGGTTTAGATCAATTTTTTCAATCTAGGATCCAAATGGAAGCAATTAAATTGACTCAGATTTTTAATATAATGAAATCTCACACGAATTAAACTAATTATATTTAATAATAATTGTTTTAAGTAACATACAAATTTAATGAACCAAACCAAGCCAATTTAACACATAGATTGAAGGGTGAAAAAAAAAAAACTGAGACATGAAAAGTTTTCCTATAATACCTTCACCTCCAAATCAATAAGAATTTATTGTTTAAAATTTTATCCTATTACTATTCATAGATTAAATTAAAATAACAAAAATAAGAAAAATTAAGATGAATTGTTATATTTTAACCAACAAAAATAAGCATGATGAGTTGTTATAGTTGTTACTCGAATTTAACATTTCTAATGTAATATGTAATTTTTTTTATTCCATTGAGGATAATACTTTGTGGAGATAGTGTTATGTAGATTCTATGGAGTATTATGTTGAAAGATAATCTAATTAAAATCATCATTATTTAGATTTGTTATGATTTATCAAGAAAAGTCAAGTTCTTATGACTATACTTATTCTATGGTTAACGATCAATTTAGTTAATAAACTTAATTTATAAAATATTATATTTAAGTTATTACAAATTTATATTCTTTATAATTCAGTAGAATGTATAAATTTTAATAAAATAATTCGATACAAAGTTTGAGCTTAATGAAATTATTTTAAATTTTTAAAATATTTGATATAACTTGAGTTCGAGCTTAATGAAATTATTTTAAGTTTTTAAAATATTTTATGTAACTTGGCTTGGAAAGTTTGTTATTATTTTCTATCATAAAGATATTTGATGAACAATCGCAAATAATACTACGATCTATCATCTATGTGTAATTATTTGAAAAGATAATATTAAATGTTTTTAAAGAATCTTATGTTTCAAAAATGACATGTTTGGGTTACTTTTGTTTCATTTTTCAAGTTGTTCCAAATGTCTCTAATTGAAAAATAATTGGATGTATGCATGATTTTGTGTGAAAAATATTTTAATTCCTTATTTAAGGGACGTTTACTTCTATCATTTTAGATTTGTTTTGAAAAATTTGTTCATTCTCTATTTTTGTTAACAGCGAAATGTTCATTCTGTATTACATTGCTTTTCTTGTTTCCACAACTTCTTTATTTTTTTTTATCACAGCCTATGCATGCCGTTTGCTTTTATTCTTATCTTTAGTTGTTGAACATTTTTAGTAGTTTATGGAATTAGTCATTTTATTTTTATTTTAACTCACTCTCAAGTGTTTACACCTATAATTGCAAGTGTTAATTACAAAACTTGTTTTTAAGTACTTTACACATATTTTTAAAATGTTAATAAAACACTTCATACTTATTTTTAAATAACTTGACACATTTTTATCCATTTTATGCCTATTTTTAAGTGTTAATTGCTCAATTCATTTCTAAGTTGACTAATTTTGTAGTAAGTTAGCTTATTTCAAAGTGTTTTACATTTATTTTTAAAATAATAGTCATAAAATTAAACTCCTATCAAATGTAATGTTATTCAAAGTAAAAAAATAATAAAATATAAAAATAATAACTCAATTGTCATAAAAAGATATTATAAATATGCTAATCTATTATAGTTTTAAGGATTTAGAGAAGAAAAGTTGATTTTCCTTAACTATGTCACTTAAGCTTTATCATTTTTTTAAGAAGTTTAACTTTATTGTTGGATAAAGTTTATGTATTTTTCACTTTTGGAGTATTTAGTGTAACATGAAACTTTTAAACCTACATTCTCTAACTTTTTTTTTGAGACATATTTGATGGTGACTATACTCTCATCATTATTGGAAACTTTGTGATCAAAATATGGAGTGAAGAATGGTTCAAAGCTACTTTAGCATTCATCACCTAATGAGTATATAAGAGGTATTGTTTTTGATGAGTATGCATTTAATGATTTTTCTTATTGGCCTCAAAATGAGTAAGGAGACCTATGTATTCCCTCAATGCACCCTTTCTCTAACAAATTTGAACAAGTGATCTAGGTAAAACTTATAAGTAAACAAATTTGCTAAGTTTGATGAAAGTCAATTAATAGAGTATGTCAACTGAACTATCTTGATCTATGAGTGATTTTCAAATTTCACAATTTTTTATGTAAAGGTAATTGAGGGTAGATATCTTTTTCTGATATGATTCCATTAAATTAACATTGTAAACAAGTTGGAGGTGACATTTTATAATTGACCTTGTACAATCTCTTTTGAAAAATCCACTAATAATGATGTTGATGATACATATTTATTACCATTATGTTGTTAGACTTGTTATAAGACATTTACTTCATAAGTCCCTTGTTGTTGTTAGTTTCGTTATCCTTATATCTACCGTTACCGTAATCTATATTATTGTTCTATAGATCAAACAAGATCTTTAATGATATCTCAATCTTAATCAATTGTTCACTCAAATGCTCATAGTTATGATATTATCAACATTGTTTGCGTTGATCTATATTATCAGGATAGATGTAGGATGCAATAAGGCTACTAACTTTGGCTTCTAATATGATACCCTTATTAACATTCAGTAGAGTATACAAATTATACTTAACTTTCTTTTGTCATGTGAAATTGTTGTCATTATTAGTTATGTTTTTTTTAAGAACCCCATTAACTTCTTTTTCTAGAGTCCAGTTTTCATTTTTTTCTCACTTTAGATCTATCTTCCAATTGGACATAGTTCGAAGCTTGAACTCTCACGTATCTATATTTTTTGGAGGTTTGATATACAAATTTTGTAGAAAAGGTCACACTATTAATCTGTCATCATGGTTATAATTGGATTGGATATGTGGTTGAGCCCCACCCTCCTCCCCCATTTAAACCTACATTCACATTAAAAAGGTTCACTCATATATCCCGCATGTTAAATAATTTTCAATTTTTAACATACCGTACTTGCCTTGCAAAACTTATGTATTTTTTAGAAGTCCTATGATCAATAATATCACCACCAAATTCTGGAAACAAAACAATTCTAATTATAGATTCAAGGGTTGAAAACTATATAAAACTGTACAAATATGTATAAAAGATAGATTTACTAGGCTAGTAGTCCTTATGATCCCCTGTACCATTTGATTATACTACATGCGACCATATAGTGCTTTAGATATACAAAGACTTAAACCAACAATGGATAAACATAATTCATTCTATCTGTAGTATGGTACTATTCTAAACATGAAATTTTATTTGTTGTACTACCTTCTTACTAGGGCTGTCTGTGGCTCCAAGTGCTGAGGCAAGTAGAGAAGTTTTCAGTGTTGAAATTGAATTTACGAAACACATATTGGAGAGTGGGTTGGATCTTAGAATCAAAGGCAAACTCGAAAAATCTCTATTGAAATGTGGAGGTGGTGGCGACTATAAAACATGGGAGTTGGATGCAAGTCTTAATGAAATAATGCATACAGGGTTATAAAATATTGTATTCCATTTTAAATTACTAATAAAAACCTGCATTGGTACGAGATTGCGAGTTATATGGGTAGATCACAGGTTTTTGTCTAGATACCCAACTATAATGATGCTGTGTATTGCCACCTCAACAAATTGTTCCATAATATTTTGAAGAAGTTCACAACTTTCGTGTTTAAGGTTTTCCAAAGCCATGGAGGTTGATATATGACATATTAGTTAATTGCTAATCAGCATTGAATTTTGTTACAAAAGTTGAAAATGAGTCAATTAAGTTGTTGCACAAAACTTAATATCATTTTAGGGTTGTTCCACTAAGAGTGGTAGGAAAGAATTGCACTATTATTAGTGTAGATTGATTTATATTTTTTTGCATTCTAGCTGCTCATTATAATTTGTTGATCCATTGTACCTTCCAATGGATGGAGATTTTCAACTCAAAGGAAAAAACACATTTATGATATTCTCTTACAAAGAATGATCTTCTTTGTCCTTAATTGGAAGGTTTGGTGGAGCGATAAGTTCTCGATCATGAAAGTGCATAAAATTGTGTTATTATCTTTAGATTTCATTCTCTTTTATCTTTTGCTTTAAGTGTTTTTGACATGGTGAGTTGTGCACCAAACTTTGATTTAGGAAGTATCTTCATGCATTCCTTGTGTGACCATTGTCAATTGTCAATTAATTGGTGTATCTTTAGATTTTTTTTTTGTCAAGGCTCTCAGTTATTCTCAAAAGACTTTGAATTTGACTTAGTGTCATTTTTAGACAAGTTTAAATTCACTTATGACTTTTTATTGTATATCTGCAATAGTTGTTTTGTTTTAAATTTACAATTCTAATACATGTTTGTTATGTTTATTTTACGTCTTGTGTGTGTTTTTCATTTGTTCTTTTACACCTCTTTCAATTAATCTCTAAGATTCTCAGAGATTAAAGAATTATTAAAAAATGAATTCAATAAAATTTAATTCTTCATCACCTTGTAGTATAAAATATTTTTAGCAAATTTCACATTAATTATTTTTCACTATGATTGAAAACTAATTATTTATAAAATGAAATATTTGAGTTTTGCAAAATACATTGTTGAGTTTATTAGAATAAAACCCTTTTAATAAAATATAAAACTATTCAATAAAATACGAAGAAATAACAAAAGAAATTTCAACAAACAGCGTCAATTGTGGGTTTACTGAAGGAAGGGTTAATCTCTGGTTATTGACATTGGCGGAGCTGAGAAGGGAAGAAGGAGACAACTCTCTGAAATCAAATCCTCTTCTTCCAAGATCCTCTCTTGCAGTAACAATGGATCATCGCCAATGGCGTCCCACTCCTCCGCCCAATCTCTGCCCCACTTGCTCCCTCTCCCACTTCCCCTTCTGCCCCCCTCCCCCTCCCTTTCACCCCCACCCATTCCCCCCCGATCACCCTCTCCCTTACGCCCCCGCCAACCCTAATTTCCCAAACTTCAAGAGACCCCGAATCCACGACAACAACAACAACCCTCTCAATTTCGCCGACGACCAGCGCAGATTGCAGCTCATTCGCGATCACGGAACCAACCCCTCTCTCCCCCACACTCAAAACGCCTTCCCTCCACACGACGCCGTTCCGCCCCACCCCCTTCACAATGCCCAATTCAGATCTTCCCCGCACCCCTTCCACCCTTATCCCGACCCCTCGCAACGCTTTCCCGACCTTTCCCCCGCCACTTACCATCACTCTCACGCTCCTCACGTTGCCATGCAGCCACCACCCCCTTTCCCGTCTCACGAAGGGAACAACCACTTGAGTGGAAGAGTTGGTCACTATCCTTACCCGTACCCCGCGGCTAACAACAGTAACGGTTATTCTGATAATGGCATGGAAGCTTCTAGATTTTTCAGGGCTCACCCTCAGCCTCCTCTTCCTTCTTCGCCGCCGCCGCCTCTTCCTATGGAACCATCCATGAATCAATTGAAAACGTACTTTTCACCGCCCAAGAAACCGGCTTCTCTTTTTCCTGTTCACTTGAACTCGTCTCCTTCGTCGTACTCGCAAGTTCCCGAACCACATTCTTTACCTCAGCCCTATCACCCCGCCGGTTTTCCTTCCGAGGCAAGTTTCTACTTTTTCTCAGATTTGTAATTTGAGTTGTTACATTACACTTGCACATATCTTAGTTTGCGTGCGTTTATTCTTTTGACCAGGAACCGTCGAAGCAGTACTCGGGAGATTCCCAACCTTTTTCGTTAAACCAGTTTTCTGCTGACAGACCTAAATTTATTGATGCTTCACATTTATTTCGGCATCCTCATCGGGCTTCGCGGCCTGATCATTTTGTGATAATCTTTCGGGGCCTTCCAGGTGTGTCTGCGCTGGAGTTTCGTTATTTGTTCTGTGCATGCAGAGTTCTTTTATATTGTTGTGTTGAGGAAGTGCTGTTGTGCAAGTTTTCTCTGTTTGATGTTTTTTTATTAGTAGATAGACAACTTGTTTGTTTATATAAAATGAATAGGAGTAGTGTGGCTGCAAATTCATCAGTACTCTGCTTGCATGTTTGATTATTTCCTTCTGTTGGGATCTTTATTGCGCGTTTGAATCTGTTACAGGTAGTGGTAAGAGTTACCTGGCAAAGATGCTGCGTGATCTTGAGGTTGAAAATGGCGGTGACGCTCCTCGAATTCATTCTATGGACGATTATTTTATGACTGAGGTTGAAAAGGTTCACGAATCCTTTTTGATTTTTATTTAGACTGATTATTCTTATTGTTCTCTATGTGGTTTTGATCAGTTCATAAGTTCTGTGGAAGTTGTATTGATAGTTGTATTTTCTCTTAAAAGGTTGAGGATAGTGAAGCATCAAAATCTTCAAGTTCAGGCAGAAGCAAGAAGCCTGTGACAAAGAAGGTCATGGAGTATTGTTATGAACCTGAAATGGAGGAGGTAGCGTTTCATATTCTGAGCATTGTATTTTGTCGTTTGTATTACAAATGTTTGCTGTCATTTGTTTAGAATTGTTGTACTAGATTTTTGTTTGTCCATGCAATTTCTCTGATTGGGAATGAGTTGTAGAGAGGGCATTATGTGATTGATTGTGTCTAGTTTATTGCTTTATCTTATTATTACTTTTTTTTCTTTTAAATTTTATATATAAAAAAATTTGAGCACGGTAAGACTTCTTGTTACATGGATTTGAGCCTTGAGACTTTTTTTTGTGCTGTGACTTTTTTGGGAATAGATTTCAATTCTAAACTGCAATGATTGGTACGGTGGAATCTAATTTTTGCAATGCAGAGTGTGTGAGAGCTCGCTTGCATGTTATTTGGTAGCAAAATGGGAACTAGGCCATGGCAGCTTGGTTGCTGGGAGTTTCTTTATTTCTTTCTTATTTTCTTTCCTTTATTTATTTTGGCTCCTTGTCATCTATAAATACGTAATTGCTCGAGAAATACTGGAAGAGTCAACGTTTTAAGTTCTATTGTATTAGCTCTTGTTTGTGATATTATGCATTTGCTTCAGGTTCTCTGTGAATACCTTGATATGCACTTAGTTACCTTCTCTGCTTATGTTTTTTGTTTTACACCCTATCATGACAGGCTTACCGGACAAGTATGTTGAAAGCTTTCAAGAAAACTGTCGAGGAAGGAGTTTTCACCTTCATTATTGGTATGCATCACATTAAAAATACGGTAGCTAGGTTATTCTTAACAAATGATTTCCACTTTTTCGAATATTATATTGTTGAGGTCACTGTTTTGCTCTGCATAGAAAATTCTGCCTTTTGTCCCAAGTTGCATACACATTTATTGTGAATTATGTGTTGGGTTATTCTTAATAGAATTGCAACGAGTACTGATTTGATCTGCTCTAGTATGTATTTATGTGAAATTACCTAAATAATCTTTTATTCCGGAAACCAAAAGAAATTGTTTTCTTAGGTGAATTATAATAACTTAAAGCATAGAATCAGAAAATGGTTGAGGGATCTATGGTGGCTTGTTAAAAAAATTAATAAATTCAATGATGTGGCTTCATTTTAGATTAAGTGGTGATGCAGTGTCCATGCACTGCCTATTTATTCACTAACCACAGATGCAGTTTTTTGTTCGGCAATGTGACCCTTTTCTTGGTGGTATTTGTGCCTCATCTTAGTGGATGACCGCAATCTGCGGGTAGCTGATTTTGCTCAATTTTGGGCAACTGCAAAGGTATACATTTTTTCTTTCTCGCAACCTCTGCCATGTGTGCTCAAGACGACTCACAATATCTTTGCAATACTCTCTCCTATGCTCTCAGAAATAGGTGCAGACATATGTTTCATGTTCCTTGTAGTTAGTTTACCTAGTTTTTTTAAAGCATGTACAGTTTCATATTATGATTTTGTATGGAAAACTAGCAAACAGAAGGGTAGAGGATAAGAAGTGCATTTAGTATTAATAATAAATGCAAATAACTAAGTTTTACCATTGAAAGTGATCTATAATTATGCTTCACGGTTGTTTGTCTTGTTTAATTATAGAGAGGCCAATCAATGACTGGCCAAGGATATTGATGTAAGATCTGGAGGGTAGGGTTTACTTGGTTTACGGCAGAAGAATCCCAAGAATGTATTAAGCCAGAATATGTGGGTTATTCTGTTATTTTCTATTTTGCGTGTGATCTACCAATAGTGGAGTTGTGATTATGGGGGCACTGTGAGAATCATGATCTTCCTTTTTGTTATTATTTTTGGTCTCTAGCTTTGGCAGATATAGTAGTCTCCATGGACCATAGCTCTGGGGGTAGGGAGTTAACCATTTTCTGGAGTAATTCTCCTACATTCCTACCTTATTGCAAGTTCAATAAGACTGTTCACACATTTGGCTCCCATCATAAGACTTTGTATGACTCATGTTATGCACAAGACTGTTAAGGATAATAGATAACGAACTGTAACTTTAAATAGGGAAGTTGATACTACTTCCTGTATCATGTTCTTTTGTTTTAAATGTGCTACAATCTACCGAAGTTCCAGTCTATATGTATTTGAATGAAAAGTTGGTTTCATTTTGACATGCATGAATAAGTGCTAGTAGCCTGTATACTGTTCCAGTGATTAGTACATATTTCGCTCATATATAGATACATGAATTAAAGAGAAGGTTCATGAGATCTGTTTGTTCTATGTGTTTCCTTTGCTGATGGATATTTCTCTTGCTTTCAGAGATCGGGCTACGAAGTATATATTTTAGAAGCTACATACAAGGACCCAGTGGTGTGTTTACCTGTTCTTTCTATCAAGCATCATTTTATTTTTGTTTTAGCCTTTAAACCTACCAATAATTCAATATCTTAACAGAGCCTTTCCTTCCTTCTTTTGTGTTTCTCTTTCAAACATGGGATTAACTTTTTGTATATTTAGTTTAAATGCTTTGGTGTTAATTGATGACTGAGTCCTCATATCTAAGCAAATACTTATTATAGTTGCGGTTTTGATATTTTTCTTCAGGGTTGTGCTGCTAGGAATGTCCATGGATTTACACAGGAAGACATAGAAAAGATGTCTAAGCAATGGGAAGAGGCTCCGGCCTTGTATCTGCAGCTTGATGTGAAGGTTTGTCGTAGATCTGGTGTTATTTGGTTGAAAGTGTGGCATTATCAAGCCATAACATTAGTGCAAACTGTATAATAACTTCTTATTACTAGTGTCTTCATTGTTTATCTTTATTCACTTGACAGTCATTATTTCATGGAGATGATCTAAAGGAAAGCAGGATACTGGAGGTAATTAAAATATTTGCAATATTTATCTCTTAAGTCTTTGTCTGCAATTTTAGTGTCAAGACTTTCAAATATTATTCTATTTTTTGGAGTGTGGGTTAAAGATGAAATTATGGAGAGAAAATAGAAAAGGCACAACCAAGGGAAAATAATAATATTTCCTGGAAAAAAATTATCTAGAATGCTTAGTCAAAGGGGATGCTAAATGCAAGAAAGTAGTCCAACCTCCCTGTGAATCAATCAGAAATAGTAATGAACACAGCACAAAAATTATGAAGATATCAATGAGGATGTGAGTATCACTACTTCTAGCTTCTACCAAAGTTTGATTTAGGAATTCTTGCCAAAGCCTTTGAATTGTTTCAAGAGAAACTGCTTAAAAAAAATTTAAGGATACATCCATTGTTACCAATACTTCCAAAAAAAAAAATCATTCTTAAGCAAAGCAAAATAGATGGCCAATATTGTGAAAACAGATGAGCTTTGACTTCTCATCTGAGTCTAGCTCTACATGACATACAACAGTAGCGAGCTGTGAGGTATATGAAGTCAGCGCCTTGCATATGGAAAAGTCATACTGAGATTTTGCAAGCTTACTTCTGTCTATTTGTTAGCATGACCATGTTTTATTTTTGGGTTACATTTGGACACCACATTTAATATGGTAAACATTAATACTTTTTTTGTTATTGTATTAAATTATTATATAAAACATACATAGTTTAGAGGTATATTCATAATCACTTACTAAAATCTGTCAAAAAAATAAGTTTTCTATATTTTTATATTATTTTAATTTGTCATAAATTTTTTTTTTCCATATACATCATACAGATTTCTTGGTGTTCTGTCCTGTGTTTATGAAGTGTATACTATTAATGGAGTGGTTTCTAACTGAATGATATGTGTGGTTACCATATAAATTACAGCGCCGAACAATGTTGCTGGAGATATTTTATTTATTTCTTTTCATGCCTTCTGTTAATTAGGTTCAATTATCTGTCTGATGTGTGTTCATAAGACCGTGATGGACACAGGCAGATTATTTTTAATAATAAAATGCTCTCCAAAATACAAATGGAACTATCTTAGTTTCACTATTTTGTTTGTTGATATTCCTTTAGTCATCTAGCTATAATAATAACTATATTTGTTTTCATTTGTAGTATATTGCATTTTTGACTTCCTCGTCAGATGTGGAATATGTGCTAGTAAAATACCTACACACCTTTTGTTGCTGAAGATTCTATAATATTTTGCAATGAGAAATTCTGTTTGTTTATACAAAGTTTTCAAGTGGCACGCTTGGACTGATTGGTTTCATATTGCACACTATTCCAGGTTGACATGGATATGGAAGATGATCTGGGTGATGTATTACCTCCAGTTCAAGGAAGAGAAGTTGAGAAAGTTGTTGACCCTACTGTTGGGGAAGATGCAAGTAGGGTGCTCGAACCAGTTGGTATTTGTGTGGCTGTGTTTTATCTATTATGCTGTTAATTTGACTTTTTGCGGTGCATCTCCTCACTGATATCCAACTCTGCTGTAGTTGTGTATCTTATTTTTCATTACATATTGGATGTGATTAGGGTTGCATAAAGTTGTAACTTTGATGTGCCTAACCTTACTAAAATTAGGACCATAAGAATTCCGGTTAACACTAGGATGGGTGGTGTCTCTATCTTGATCTTTTCTTCTTCCCTCTCTCATGATAATCCTTTTTCACCCCTTTATCTGTGTCTCAAGAACAGTGTGACAAAGTCATTGTACTTTTTAAGGGACGATGTACAACTTCTACTAATAATTGGCATGATATAAATTTTCATCTAGGGAGGACATGGTTAGAAGGAAATCAAGAAAAATTAAGACATTTTATTTTATGTATTTTGCAAATGAATTAAACAATATGGTTTTAAAGATGTTTTATTGTCAGTTGTCCTTGGATTTGGTTAAGGTGAGAAATACTAAGCTCTCTCACATGGAATATTGTGTACTGAATGTCGGTATGATTATACAGTGGAGTCTTGTTACTTTTATATGGGATTTCTGGAGTATTTCACATAAAATGCATGCTCATCATAGTCCTACTTGCATGCATGTTGTTTTCAATTTCATAATTAAAATATAAACTTGTTTTTGGTTAACTATGTTTCAGGTTATGCCCTTTTCTTAGTAATGTGTAAAATTATTTTGTTACCAACACTTTCGTCCCTTGAATAGGAAATGCATTTATTTTCAACTTTTTATACAAATTAAATATTTCCAAGCTATAATACCATCCCTGGATTATAATTAGATTAGAGTTTTTTTGGGTGGTTTTAAGTACCATGTTTGTCATGTTTATTTCTGTTTGATTAAGCTTTTGATGTTTAGGTTTCCTGAAAAAGGCTGGGAAGAACTGGGATGCTGAAGGGGAACATCTAACAGAAGTCAGGGAATTGGGTAAAAGCAAGTGGTCAGAAGATTTCGGTGAAGATGACATTGGTCAAACGGAAGGTATGAAGGGCAATATTAATGCTCTGTCTGGGTTAATTCATCAATATGGCAAGGAACGAAAATCTGTACACTGGGGTGATCAGGTATAATATATTTATTTTGAGCTGTTATCTGAAAGCTTAGAAAGTACTATTTGAAGTCTCCTTCAATCTTATAGTTTGGTACCAAAAATGCATTCTTGTTTAAATTCCTCTGGAAAGAAGGAAGGGAAAGGGGGTGATGCAGGGATTGAATCTAAGACATGAAGTGCTCTATTGTAAATATGGAGGCTGAGCTATCACCTCATTGGTGTCCGTTTTTTCAATTATATTCATCTTTCTCTTTTTTTTTTTTTTTTTTTTTTTTTTTTTTTTTTTTTTTTTTTTTGTGTTTTTTATAAGTTTAATTTTTTTTTATTTTTTTTATTTTATTA
>Ga0099825_1001618_pt1 | contig 29049 bp, 10 predicted proteins | sample SiratroredBW_FD_76838 | JGI IMG/M metagenome (GOLD analysis project Ga0099825, IMG submission 76838) | Root nodule microbial communities of legume samples collected from California, USA - Siratro red BW | ecosystem: Host-associated > Plants > Roots > Nodule | place: USA: California | collected...
AATAAATATATTTTTTAAATTTATTTTATCTATCTCTCACATAGTATATATAAAAAATATATATATATATTTTTATATATATATATATATATATATATATATATATATATATATATATATATATAGTTTTATTAATTCAACTGTGTTTACATTATGTAATTTAGTAATGAATGATAAAAAGATTTAAAGCCATCGATGGAGTGCACCAAAAAAGGAAGGTATGATCTGGCTACACGTGGTGGATAACCACAAGGCAAAATAATATATATCTATACCCGCTTCATGCGAATAAATATTTAACAATTTTTTTCAAAAACTCATGTATTATGAAACTATCAAAAACTAAAAAAATATTACAAATGAAATCAAATTTCATTAAATTAAACTTAATTAGCTTACAATAGCAACCAAATAATTGCACCATTTTTTTAAATCTGAATAAATCAAAACATAAATAGTTCATAATTTAAAACATAATTAACTATTATTTATACAATATATGATTCTTTTAAATTTATATAAAATCCAAACACCTAATTAAAAATTATAGAAATGATATACAAATAATTCATAAGAATATAACTTTACCAAAAAAATTATTTTAAGACGTATCTATGAATCTATATGTTTTTTTATAAAACACAATCATGTCATATATTTTAAATTGTAAGTTTAATTTTTTTCGTTTATAATTGCTAGTATAAGACTGGTTAGTTTAGATAATTGTCGAGTTTTCAATCGTCTCTAACTGTTTCAAACTTCTTGTTATAGCTTTCTATTGCACAACTGATTAACTTAAATGATTGTTGAGTCTTCGGTCGGTTCCAACTACTTCCAAGTTTTTGTTACAGCCATACAAATACTCTAACATTCAAGTCAGTTAACGTCTAAGTATTAGAGAGTGAATATAATCAGAATAAAAGTATTATCATCCTATTTATAGGTTTCCAAATGGACTTTGGATGTTTGCATCAAATACCAATTTATTAAGGGTCCATCTCTACTCCTTTGCATGTTTTGAGTGATAATTCACTACATATTTTTTATCAGTAATCATGTCATGATGAAAATCGCACAAGCCAATCGAGTCCATCTATAAAGAAATTCAACGATTGGTCAAAAATATTGAGATATAATATAGGTTTTTTTCCCATTCTGGTGTACTTTTTCACATTAATGCCCAAGATCGACAAAAAAAAATTATTTATCAAAATGGACAAATTTTGCTAACTAGATAGGATTTCAAATTAATAATCTTTTAAATTAATAATAATAATTACATAATAATAATAATTAACAAATCCCTAACAAAAAAAATTAAAGCATACAAATTTATTTTAAATTGAAACAAAATAATATAATGATAATAATAATAATAATAAAAATAATTATAATTAAATTCATACAAATTTAATTTAAATGATAATATAATTATTGTTTCAATAATTATTATTATCATTTAAATTAAATTAGTATGAATTTAATTAAAATTATCATTATTATTTAAATTAAATTCATATTATTATTATCATTATATTATTTTGTTTTAATTTAAAATAAATTTGTATGTCTTAATTTTTTTGTTTTGTTAATTATTATTATTAACTTTTTTACTAATTGTTAAATGTAAGAAATGTCAAATAATTAAAAGATGATTGTAGAGAGATAATCAATTTTAATTAATGTCTTTAACTATATTTGATTAGCCTAAAATCATGTCTAAGTGAAAGGGTTCATTAATTTGAAATCCTATCTAGCTAGTAGAATTTGTCCATTTTTTATAAATAATTTTTTTCCCATTTTAGACACAAATGTGAAAAAAAAAACCACATTAAAAAAAAAAAAAAAAAGCCTATAGCCAAACTCTCTTGTTGTAACACTCTTTTCTTATTACCTCATTGTCTTCCCTTTCGGCTACATTCCTCGTTTTCCGTCCAAATTTAGTATGGTTTAATTATACTTTTTATTTCTTGAAACTTTGAATAATTCAATTTACAGTGGTTTTTTAAAATTATATTATTTTAAAATTGAAAATATGGTTTAAATTGTAACAATAAATTTAACTGAAGAAACATATATTTAAACCTTAATCTTAAATCTCAAGACTTATATACTAAATCTTAAACCTTAAAAATTATTTCAAACTCATTTTAATCTCTTAAATTTTGTGCTTAGGAACTTAAATAATATTATTTAAATTATGATGACTAAGATAAACTTTTTGAATTGGGGATCAGAAGTAAAAGTATCTCAATTTAAAATAAAATAAAATAAAATATAATTAAACCTTTTATTTCGTATTTCTTTCTAAATGTGACAAAATATCAACTGTGATTTTGAAGGCCTGGCCCAATGAATGTGTCCATCGCATTTGGGTCTGGTTAGCTTTGCAAAACAAGAGAACGTAATGTTGTTTGAGTGATGATTATTATGAAACTTGCCTTGCTAATAAGAAGAAGCAGCAACCAATATGGTGTTCCAAAATTGCACCGATTCTCCTCAGTTCCCGACATCAAACTTCACCTGAACAAGGCCGCAAAACTGAACAACCTTAAACACGCGACACAAATCCACTCGCAAATCGTAACGACCAATCAGACGTCCCTCGGCAACATCAACAGCCTCCTGGTGGTGTACGCAAAATGCGGCTCCATCAAGCACGCAGTCCTCTTGTTCGACACAAACCCTCGCGCCTCAACCAGCGTGGTCACATGGACCACACTCATAACCCAACTCTCCCATTTCAACAAACCCTTCCAAGCTCTCACATCTTTCAACCTGATGCGAACCACCGGTATATACCCCAACCAGTTCACCTTCTCAGCCATCTTACCCGCCTGCGCTCACCCCTCGCTCCTTTCACAGGGCCAACAAATCCACGCCTTGCTTCACAAACACGCCTTCCACACCGACACTTTTGTTGCCACCGCTTTGCTACATATGTACGCCGAGTGTGGCTCCATGTCCTTCGCGGAGAACGTGTTCGACCAAATGCCCCACAGAAACCTCGTTTCCTGGAACTCGATGATTGTGGGGTTTGTTAAAAACAAAATGTACGGTCGTGCCATTGGGTGTTTTAGAGAGGTTCATTCGCTTGACCCTGACCAAGTTAGTTTCTCAAGCGTGTTGAGTGCTTGTGCTGGGTTGGTTGAGCTAGGGTTTGGGAAACAAGCTCATGGGAGCATTGTTAAGCGTGGTTTGGTGGGGTTGTTTTACGTGAAGAACTCGCTGGTAGACATGTATTGCAAATGCGGTTTGTTTGAGGATGCAACTAAGCTGTTCTGTGATGGTGGAGATAGAGATGTTGTCACGTGGAATGTAATGATCATGGGATGTGTTCATAGCCAAAACTTCGAACAAGCTTGCACCTTTTTCCAGGATATGATAAGGGAAGGCGTGAAACCGGACGAGGCTTCATACTCGTCTCTTCTTCACGCTTCTGCAAGTATTGCAGCATTGGCACAAGGCACCTTGATCCATTGTCATGTATTAAAAACCGGGCATATGAAAAACGCTTGTGTTTCTAGTTCTTTGGTAACTATGTACGGCAAGTGTGGAAGTTTGTTTGATGCTTACGGTGTTTTTGGAGAAACTAAGGATTTTAATGTGGTTTGCTGGACTGCTATGATAACAGTTTTCCATCAACATGGTTGCGCAAATGAGGCAATTGAATTGTTTGAAGAGATGCTCAAGGAGGGGATTGTGCCAGAATACATTACTTTTGTTTCCGTGTTGTCGGCTTGCAGCCATACTGGCAAGGTTGATGATGGTTTTAAGTACTTCAATTCGATGGCTGAGGTTCATAAAATTGAACCTGGACTTGAGCATTATGCCTGCATGGTTGACTTGCTTGGTCGCGTTGGTCGATTGGAGGAAGCATGGAGGTTCATCAAATTGATGCCGATAGAGCCTGACTCGTCTGTGTGGGGGGCTTTTCTCGGGGCATGCGGAAAGCATGGCAATGTTGAAATGGGAAGAGAGGTTGCAGAGAGGCTTTTTGAGTTGGAACCGGATAATCCAGGAAACTATGTGCTGCTTGCTAATATCTATACTCGACATGGGATGTTGGAAGAAGCTGATGAAGTCAGAAGATTGATGGGGATCAATGGGGTGAGGAAAGAGACCGGGTGTAGCTGGATTGATGTTAAGAACAGGAGCTTTGTGTTCAATGTGAATGATAGGTCTCATTCAAGGACACAAGAGATTTATGAAATGTTGAAAAAGTTGAAGGAATTGATGAAGAGGAGAGGGTATGTGGCTGAGACCCAGTTTGCAACTAACAGTGTGGAAGGTTCTGAAGAGCAGAGTTTGTGGTGTCACAGTGAGAAATTGGCTCTTGCGTTTGGACTTCTGGTCCTCCCACCTGGATCTCCGGTAAGGATCAAGAAGAATTTGAGGACCTGTGGTGATTGTCATACTGTTATGAAGTTTGCTTCAGAGATTTATCAGAGAGAAATTATTGTGAGAGATATCAATAGGTTTCATCGATTCATAAATGGATCGTGCTCTTGTAGGGATTATTGGTGATTGAATTTGAAACACATGCAACGAAATGAATGAGTCATGGCTGCTCAATCTGCAATAAGATCCCTTTTTTCCACTCGTGTCGTGAATAACTGAAGTTAGAACAAGAAAAAACCAAGAAATTTTTTCTACTATCAAAAACCTAATTAGATTCTCAACAACAAAACCTTATTCTACTAAGTCACATTGACCACATGAATTACACGGTTTCATTGGGTTGGTCGATTTTGCAGTCAAAGTGTACAGAAACCTATTTTTATTCTCTATTTTCTTTTTTTTTTTGTTCAAGTCGTTCTTCTCCGTGTAACATATCTTGTTATGATACACGGGGAGCGCAATTTATTGTGCATACCTTTTTCGTACATAAACGAAATGGCTGATACATGTTAGTATATTTTGACATGTATTTGGTTAAATTATCCTATTTTAAGTATTTTTTTTAATTTTTTAAAAAATTAAATTAAAAACAAGTTTCTATATTCTGACAACAATATCGCATTTCCATCTCTTGTGCAAATAAATATATAAAAAGACATGACGATCCAACTTTTATAGGACATCAACAATACATAGAAACAGTGTAAAAAAAAAAAAACTATATGAAAATAAATTTTGAAAACTCAAAAAAATGGTAATATTACATTTGTATATTTACACTTTTTGGAATAAATTTTTAATTTGCTAAACGAGAGATTTTTTATTCAGTTACAGTTCCCATCTTTAATTTGAGTTTAATCTCTCTCTATCTTATTATACTCGTTGCTTAACTCATAATTTATACAAAAGAGTGTTATAGCTTTTAACAATATGCTTGTCAAATTTTCTCCTAAACACTTTAAGAAAGAGAAATATGAAGAAAAAAACTAATCTTCATGAGTATAAGTCAAAGTTAAATACGACCTAACCAAAATAATTGAATGCATGTTTTTTTTACACGTGACAAGATAAAGATTAATTTCATTTCTTTTATTTTCTTTCTCGAGTATATATTTAATGTCTTAAGATACCATTAAAGTCATAATATTTGAGATCTTGTTTATTTTGGAGGTTAGACATATTTTCACTACAATTTTATTTTCAAAAGTTTTTTTTTTTTAAGGAAAACAAGTGATATAAATTATATCTGACTTTAACTCTTAAGTAACATAATTTTTTTTTAAGAACAAATTTTGACCTTACAATTTCAACACACTTAACTTGAAAAAGTTTGATAAGATTTCACTGGATGTTCCCTCCCCTTTGACCTTACACAAATCTTCCATAATTTATATATTAAAAAATTATATTGTATGTAGCCTTTCTACTTTCTTAACACATCTTTCATGCACATATAAAGCAATACCCTCATGCAGATGAATTGAGTGTAATTGTGTCGTGTGTAATATAAAAATAAAGCTAAAAGGGTGAACATTGCACTGAAAAGTATAGGGAAGTCAAAGTTTCAATGGAGATATGAACCAATAAATGCATCTTTTTACTTTCGTGTAATCATATATGATAGATACATGATAATTCCACAACAGAATACATTAGAATGATTCCAATGAAGCGGGTGAAGGTCAAATAAAGTGGCAGAACACAAACACTCACTCACATCACATTCACTTTATCGCATCTCGCCAACAACTAAAAGAAAGTAAAAGAGTCCCGTGAAAATCACGTGAAGTTCACGCCACAGCTAAGTGTTCACAGTTTGTCTTCTCACTCATCTCGTGACGTGGCATGAGTTCCAGTACTCTATCGCTTTCTGTGTTTTCTCCTTTTTTATCTCCCAAAAAAAAAAAGTAAACAAAGCATTTTATTGAATGAAAATTTTAAATGTTAATCTGTAAAATAAAAGAAATTCCAACTCATTTGATTGAACAGATACCGTTTGATGTAAATTGTTGTAAGGTTATTCACCACAAAAGCCTAAAGACTTGATCACCTTATTCTCTAACAATCTTACATAAAGTTTGATTGCTATTTTTTCTTTGGACTGTTAATCACATTTATATGGTCAAGCAAAAGGACACAAACACCGATACGCCACACGTTCAAACACAGTGTTTGACATGACACTATAATCTTTCATAGGTTGTCATATAAATGAATAATTCTACTCTACTTTTTTTATATCCTCTCATCTTAAATGAATAGTGTAATAAATTACAAAAATATTATTGGCAACATTTTAATAAAATTGAATAAAAATTTAAAATAATTTAATTTATAAAATTAAAATTAATATTTAAATTTTTTATTGATAACATTCCATAAAAATACACGAAATTAAAAAAAAATTCTAATATAATTTTGTATTTTCATATAATTTTAATTTATTTTGTTGATATCATTTTATAAGAAAAAATTAAAGAGCACTAGTATTAAATTAAGAAAATGATTAAAAATTTTAAAGGATAAAAATCATAATATCAAATTAGACTCAATGATTAAAAAATTAAGATCAGTAAGAAAATATAATATCTACAACTGATTGAAGAATGTTATTATGAAATACAATTAATTTGGTAGCATGTAATTATTGAATGCAATTAATTTTTAATAATAAAAATACGTTTCAATCTTTAAATTGGTGTACTGTACAATTTAATTCTGCAATTTCAAAACTAATGCATTTTTTAATTGTTATAATGAGAATTGAATGTTTCCCGCGTCAACCATGAAACACAAATATAAATAAATAGAGTGAGACATTCAAAATTCGGCGATTTCCTTTAGGCGGAAAATAAGTGCTTTGAAAAAAGAAATAATTTATTTACTGAAAACATAAAATATTTTGTGTTTGGTTAGAGTTATAAAAAAACAATTTTTAATTAAAATAATTTTAAAATTGTTTGAATGTGATAATTGTATGCATGTCGTACAATAAATGTCAATACAAAGATGAACTGTCCAAGGTTTTAATATATATTCTACTCCACCCATACTTACATCTAATCGGGTAAGTTTGAATAGAAATATATCAACCCATTATGAGTTATGGTTTAATGTAACTCAACATACAAGTAGTGTTCTCATATAAAAATACATCAATAAACGTTATAAAATAACGTGTTTGTGTACAAAATAAAAAACACTTTTTTATGAATATTTACAATACATAAATGTTTTAATTAAGGCAGCAGCCACGTGTTCTTCAAAGAATATATATAGTGATAAAGCAGCAAATAGATGAATGCAAGCACCATACAAATGTCACAATGAATTCACTACACGAATCAAGCATATTGTGTTGTGGTTGTAGCTTTATATTTGTTTGAGGAGACAAAGAAACATGTCGTAGACAATCCGTAAAAACTTATAGAATGTACATAAACATGGAAATTGCATAGTATATAACTCGTATATTCGAATATACTTAATTTGCAATTGTATTTTATCAGCAAAGTGACTCGATTATTTTTAATGGTACCAAGATCTACATCATAATTTTATTCACCTTAAAAGACTTGTCATTTCGTTAAGATTTTTTTTACTATCGGAAAAATTTAGTGCAGTTATTGATTCCCAATTGTGATTTCACCCTGCATATTGGCACCTTATCCTTGCTAACTTTCCTATGGTTGAAAAAACAACAAAAAGAAAAAAAGAACATCAAGAAACAACAACAATAACGATTTTCCTAAAAAGATAAACAATTAACGATATTCCAAGTTATGGTTTTAAATCGAAGTTCTTTTAAAATTATCAGTGGTAATAAGGATCAGTGTTAATTTAGTAAAAGAATTTCATTAAACTATCTACGTGTTTCCATCAATTTTTTACTTGCACGTCCATTTTTTTTTTTTGGATAGATAATTCAGACTAGTTTGTAAAAAAAAGTAGTTTTAACTTATTCTTTAGCTTTTGGTTATTTTGAAAAGTTTAAACTAATTAGTAAAAATCTAACACAAATGCATTCCTATTAAACAAGTATTTAAAAAAAGGAAAAAAAACAAAACAAAACCTATATAAGATGACATGATCACCATAGATTTAATGGGAAAAAAAATGTAAAAATGGGAAAGAGGACGTCATTTTTGCCACCATGACAGAAACACTGAAGGGAAAACGTGACTCACCATGCATCGTTCTTTTCATTATATTCCGCTGAGGCAAAAGTCACGATGCACAACCCAACCACTTTATCTTTTCCTCCATTCCCATGTTTTTGAAGTGTAAAATCTATAACCATATATTTTGTGTATATTTTTATTTATTTTAATTATATTTTAAAATTAAATATTTTAAATCAGATAACTATCTTGTCTATACAACACAATGATAAAGGGACAAAAATAAAAATAATGAATACAAATCATTTATGTATTAAAAAAATTACACACAATTCATTTGTTCCCCAATATAATAATATTTTTTTATCTTTCAAAAGAAATATAATTTTAATCGCTTCTTTAATATTAATTTTACAAAAATTATAAATGATACTACTCAAATATATAAAAAAAATACGTGTATCATATTTAAATAAATATAATATCATTAAAATAAGAAATCATAACAAAAAAAGTATACACGGCCATAAGTTTCTTACTTAGGATCACCAATCTACGGCCATGTGGCAACCATGGTAGCCGTGTGATCTGAGTGAGTCAGTCGTGAGCGTTGCCTGAAGCTTGATTGCACAAAGAAAATGAGGGCCCCACACAACCTTAACCACTGCAATCACTTATTAACCATAGTTAAAATAGAAAGCTCCTGAATCTATTCCATTTTCTCTTACTTCTGTTACATGTTACATTTTGTCTGCAGTTCTCAATGCTTTCATTTGCAAAAGCAACTTCCTCACTCGTCCTGCGTTCCTTCCTATTCTGAAACTTTAAGGTTTCTCTTAAGTTCGAGCTGTGACACGGTTTCTGAAGACTTTTGTTAACTGACAAGGTGGAACGGTTAATGCATCATCACTCAAACGCTACTTATTGAATTAAGTAAATTGGGGCTATATTTTGAACTGAACACTGATTGGACAGCTATAAGACCGAATCATTTTGAAGTCTTGAGTTCATTACTTGACTTGGCAAGGTTAATTTGTTTATGATATATGGTTATTTAAGAATTGGTTTGACCCTGATGTTCTATGTCTTTAATTTATTTAGCTATGTTACAGTACTTTCCTTTCCAAGTGTGGAGAAAAAGAAAGCTTTTATGTTCCGCAAATAATTATTTATTACTGTTACTTCATATCTTTCCCCTTCTATATTCAAATCAAACAGCGTGGTGGGGCTAGCGTCAGGATTCCGTTTGTGGGCTGTGAAAGGTGGTTCGCATTTCACAGCTAACATGGTATTTTTGTCGGATGCAACAACAATAATGGCTTAGTTTATATAAGAGTGCTTCTTTAACATTAGTTCATCATGCCTCTGCATGAGTTTTACCGTGTGAATTAAGGGAAACTTGATCCCAAAGAGATGAACAACAGCACTTGTGCAGCTGATAAATCTTCTGCGTAAGTTCAATAGCATGCTTTTGCTAATCCCATTTTATTTTATCTTTGTTCTGTTTCTCTGACTTGTTTCCTAATTTGTTTTAACTCTACCTTTGTGGCAGACCCAACGATGATTTGTTTGAGCTGGTTTGGGAAAATGGCCAGATTTCAGTGCAGGGTCAATCCAGTAGAGCTCGAAAGAGCCCAAATTGTAAAACTTTGCCACCTCATTGCCTACCATCTCATACTCCACTAGGAGGACACGCTAATGATAATAATGCTACCATCACAAGGATGGGGAAGTGTGGGAGTTTAGGAGCTGAATTGAATGAAATTAGAAGGGTGGTCCCTTCAGGTGAAGTGTATTTCAGTGAAGAAGAAGTAGACATGGTGATGCCTTGGTTGAATTATGAAATGGATCACCCTTTGCAACAGGGATATAGTTCTGATTTTTTCCATGAACTATCTGGGGTCAACATGAACGAGCCATCTGCATCAAATAGTTTTTCTTTGTTAGTTAGAAGAAATAGTTGTAGTAAGGTATCTAGGGACACTCATAAAAACACTCCATTTGCATCTGTTAGATCCAAGTTAGTAGATATAGCTGAAAATAATACAAATAATGTTCCATCTCCCTCAAGTGGTTTTTCTAGCTTAAAGATGGAGAAGCATGGTCCAGTTGTGTGTAGCAATAGTTCCACCATGATGAATTTTTCCCACTTTGCAAAGCCTGCTGCTATCGTCAAAGCTAACCTTCAGAACATTGGCTTGAAATCAAGACCAGGAAGTGTGGGAATAAAGATAAAAGGTGCTGCTGCAACTGTAGGTGTAACCAATCCTGCTGAATCAACAAAAGTTGAAGTAAGTGGAGAGTGTCCAAAAATATCAGTCACACAAATTCATCAGGTTACGGAGCCAAAACCCCTGGAGCAGGATGGTGCCGTTTCTACGAAGTGTGATCCTTCGCGCAAAGATGTGTCCAAAATTGATGAAACTTCAAATCTAGTTGGAGAAAGTGGGAACAAAGGAAAGGAAGCTGTTGAAAAACATGTGGAGCCAGCTGTAGTCTCCTCCTCTGTTTGCTCTGGCAATGGTGCAGAGAGGGGTTTGAAGGATCCAAATCAGAATTTGAAGAGAAGAAGAACAGACACCGAGGACTTTGAGAGCCAAAGTGAAGTTAGTTTCTTAGAATTACACTGTTTTATGTTAATGTTGCTTTCTTATTTATTTTATGGTATTCCATTATATTAACTTTCTTCTAATTAACAGGATGTTGAGGAAGAATCTGTTGGTGTAAAAAAGGATGTTCCTGCACGACGAAGTGGAGCCAAGAGAAGCCGTTCAGCTGAAGTGCATAATCTATCTGAAAGAGTATGCAAGACCATCTACTGTTTGTGTTGTGTTAATTAAATTTTAACTAATGTTCCTTATCAAGTGTTTGTTAATTATATTGTTTCTGATAATAAAATTTTGGGATTTGTTTATGCAGAGAAGAAGAGACAGGATCAATGAGAAGATGCGTGCATTACAAGAACTAATACCAAATTGCAATAGGGTTGAACTTTACTTTCTCGTTTTAACTTCTCAACTTGAATATAAAGCTGATTTCTATTTTTATACTCGATTTCTTGGTTATCATGATTTTTGTGATTGCATGTGTATTAGGTGGATAAAGCTTCGATGTTGGATGAGGCGATAGAGTATCTCAAAACACTTCAACTGCAACTTCAAGTACCCTTTCTTCCATCAATCGTTTGAATTTTAATTGATGAAATTATGTATGATCCATTAAAAGGTGAGATTGTTTCCTATGTTGTTACGTAGATAATGTCAATGGGGAGTGGTTTATACATGCCTGCTATGATGTTACCTCCGGGAGTACAACACATGCATGCACCACATATGGGTCCTTTTTCTCCTATAGGTGTTGGCATGCAAATGAGCTTAGGAGTGGGTTGTGGCATGGGTATGCTTGGTGCTAATGACGAGTCTTCTAGATTTCCAATAGTTCATGTGCCCCAAATGCAAGGAACTAAACTTCCCACAGCACATGCACCTGGTCCAAATGGTCAAATGTTTGGGCTTCTTAATCAGGGTCACCCCATGCCAATGCCACATGTCCCCATATTTTCATTTCCGGGAGAATCCTTTATGAAACCATCAACTTTAGGACTAAATGCCTCTGGACCAGCACTTACGGAAAATGTTGATTCGGTTTCAGCCTGTAACTTGAAGGATCCAATGCCACATGTGAACTCACAAGATGCACAAAACACCAACCCTTGCAACTCAACAAATCTGATGTCAACACAGGTTTGTTTGCTGACAAACTTCGTATCATTGTGTAATATTAATATATCTTGGTTGGGATTAAGGTTTGGTATAGTTATAATGGTAATTCCATGTGGAATGATTTGAACCTTTTGTGTTTGCTTAAACATTTAGCTTAAAATTTGGTTTCCGTGATCATTTTTGTAAGTCATAGGGGTGTTGATGTTTGTGTCCATTTGTGTTGTGCTAGTGTGAAGCAAGAACTGGTGGATTTGAGCACTCAACTTTGGTACGAAATAGTGGTGATGCCACTTCGGCAAATGACAGAGCAGCTACTAATCCGCAGGAAAGAGAATAACCTTATGATTATAGATTCATCTCATATATATATACTTGTTCTTTTTGACGTTTTTACTTACGAAGTAAGGAATGTTATATTAGAATAACTTAATCATTCACTTGAAAGTGTAGTTGTAGGCTATGACTGGTGGTGCATTGACTATGGCTAATAAATTCTATTGCTTCTGGACTCTGCAAGTTTCCATACAGAACTAAAGAGTTTTAGGTCTGCAAATCACAATTATTATTGTGTCTCATGTTCTTTTGGAACTAACTTTTTAGACTAATTAGTCAAAAATTTAGATACAAAACTTTTTTGGACATTCATTTTAGAGTAATCAAAATCATGAAATTCTTTAAAATAATTGAATAATCAATCTAACTGAAATATTTATCATGATTTGAATGCATATGTGCACGTTACTTTTTCGTTTATAAAGTTGAAATATAAATTTAATACTGTTTAGTAATTTTGTAAAAAAGTTAATTAACTAACTAATCATATTAAAATCTTCGGTTAATTTAGTTTATAATATTAAATATGTCTTACATATATAAATATAAATTTCTCTAACATAACGAAACACGTATGAAAACTTATTGTATAAGATAAATGAGTTTAATTAAAAATATTTATGTAAAAAATTTACTAATACAAAATACATTTTGGATTTATTTTCATATAACATACTAAATAACATTATTTGAGTCTTATAAAGAGATCAAAGAAAGTACTAAAAATAATAATTTAACACAAATCAAGATACTTGGATAAATTTTTCAATTAAACCATGTGAAAGTAATTATATATAAAGTATTGTTTAGATTATAAACTAAATAAGGCCAGATTATTTAGTGATAAGTTAGTTTAAAATATGTCTCAGATTAGGGAATCAACTCTCATCTCCATATTTTTTCGTGTCAAAATAAACTAATGAATCTATTAAAATGGTATAAAATTAGAAGAGAAAAACGACCCTACGAAATGGGTCATTTTGCACGAGCCTCCAACAAATGGTTAACGTGAAGGCAGGAGAAAGCGAAAGAGGTGAAAAAGTGTGAAAAAAATGAGGTCTGTAAGAAAAACTAGTGGCTGCAAATAGTAACTATGCATACTTTGGGCTTATTACCCAATGAGCTTTTCCTAATCTATTAAGATACTAAAATATGGTTTTGCTTGTACCCCTATCATTACTAACTGCACCTCACTATTACAAAAAAACTAAAATATCCTCTTCCACTACATCACTGCAACTACGGTCATCGTTGCTGCACCATCGTGTTTGTAGAAAAAAAGTTGAAGAAAGGAAGAACACTATAGAGAAAGAAGCAAGGATTAAGATAGGTCTCATTTCTGAACTAAAAATTCATTCTTATAATTAATGGATGTAAATCTTTTATTTCATCCTCGTCTAGAACGGATAAATTCGTATCTTCTCCCTAACTTTCAAATATTGATAAAATAATATTTTTTTATAAAAAATATAACAAAGAAAACATTATATTATCAAGTATTTAATGTCAAAATATGATATATTTTTTTTCTAAATGTCATAAAAGAGGAAAGACATTATAATTATATAAATATCAAATAATAATTATATAAAGGTTAAATAATTATATATAAGAGTAAAAATATCAATGATATGACTTAATAAGTTATAAAACTAATAATTAATAAAATGTAATCCAAGTTTTTTTAATTAAATTACTTAATAAATTAAATGTATTTTAATAATTTAATAAGAGAACTAGTAAGAAGACAAGACTAAGTAATGAGACAGAATAAAGATGTACAAGTCCATCTTCATTCTCATTCTTAATTAAAAAAATTAGGTAGTAGTCATATCCAAACCTATACTCCATCAATATGAAAATTTCCAAATTCTTTATCAAAACTGTACCTAGAATGAATTCAGACAATACACTTGAGAACATTTTCATTGCCATCCTTAAGAAGAAGAGAGAGAACACTTTGAAAAAAAAAAAACTTATTCTATAAAACTCATTTGGGAAGGTATTATATATGTTTTAATTTTTTTTTTCTAGAAATCCTGTTTTAGAATGTATTCAATCTTTTCGGAAATTGAGTTCCAAAAATATCATACTAGAATTCTTGTTATGGAAATTATATTTTGGAAATCCCATTCTGAAAAATTCAAAAAGCATGTTTTAAAAATTTAAGAAAACCCTAAACCATAAGTCACTTAAAAAAAATGTAAAACGGTCATTTTAGAAAAACATGGGTGCACCAACAACTTGTGGGGTGCAGGAAAAGAAGCCCTAAAATATAAGGGTGGGAAGTAGAAAGGAAGTGAACCCAAATCACCTGAAAAACTAATTGTCCATCTCTTAAAAGCCCAATTCACCTTAAAAAACTTTCTACATTATTTTTCTAAATTTTCATTTTTAACTTATGCATAAAGTAGTTATAACTTACAAAAAAAAAAATATTTTTTTCATACTTTTTTCATCTATATAATCTTTATATAAAAAAACCCATTCAAATATAATCGAATCATGCATCTCTTTGGCTAGGCTTTAATTCTCTTAAGGAATCATTTTGCCTTCTTGTTTCTGAAAAGAAAAAAAAATTTAGAAAGTATTTGGGTACTCTTCGTGTTGATTGATGTTACCTTATTTTATTGCGATGTTCTTGTGGAATGACGTTTTTTCTACCGACCAGAATGAAACGTTGACACATTCATGATGGGGAACCATCATTAACAATATAAAAGCTGACTAATATAAAAAGAAAAAAAAAATAACAAGTATTTAGAATAATTTAAAATTTTAATTAGCATTTTAAAAACTAAATTCAATATGATATTTAAATTAAATTTGATGTGATATGTTCCTGACATTGATGAATCTGTTCTCGCAGTGATGGCCGTTGTCGGAAGAGAAGGCAAAGACGACGCAAAAACTATGGCTTTGGAGAGTTTTGTGTGGTCATCGTCGAAGCCAATAAAGTTCTCCAAAACCAAAGCCAGATAAATGATTTTTCTTAAAACTAAAAAGACTTTGTAGTTAAGGAAGGATAATACGAGGAGAAAGGAAAGACCATAAAGCAAAAGCGGAAGTCAAAATGGAGTGTAGGATTTCCTGAAACATAACTACAATAAACTTGCGTAGACTAGATTAATCTAATGGTGAAAATTTGTGGTACAGGGTAGACCATTTATCAAGTTGCTCCAGGCTAGCCCTGCCTTAGTTTAAAACAAATATGTGTATAATATAATATCGAGTAATTGTAGTTTTAGATTTATTTTTAATTAATAAATCCTTGTTAAAGGTTCCAGCACTTTTATTTAGTTTTTTAAGACTTTTATACGCTCTCATATATTTTAATAACTATTTTTATTTAAACTAATTGATATGACAAGTATAAATTAAATTTCATTTTTATTTATTTTTTATTTATTAATTGAAAATATTGTTAAAATAATTTTTATATGATTTTTTATATAACTTTATATAATAAAACATCAATTATTTCGATTTATAATTTATAATATGTTAAATCCTTTTTAAAAATGAAATACATAAAAGAAATATAATCCAATAAATACTAAAGATAGCGTAGTAATTAAATATCTCTTTAAAATTGAAAATAGATAATAATAAGTGAAAATAATTTAAGAATAAAAAATATATTAAAATTTAAGAGATAGTAATTAAAAAATATCAAATAAGTTATACGTTAAAAACTAATTAAAGTAGCTTGAAAACTTTTAAAATAAACTATTTTAAAGTATCTTATAAAATACTTTAGTGTTAATTAAACTAACTAATAAACTATATCAAATAAATTAGTAACTCATTTATTGATATTACTAAACATACTCTAGAAAAACTCTTCCATTTTGTTAAAATGAGTTTAAAATATGTTAACACTTATGTTTGCCTAGTTGGAATGGTACAATATTACAATCTTATCCTAATGACAATAAACAATAACTCTATTTTTATCCAGCATATTTTATTTTTCAAATTGCATTTGAAAAAAAAAAAAAAAACTCGCAATCACCCAAACATACCCTTAGGTTTTGAGAAGACAATGACTTTTTTTGGGAAAATAAATATAAAAATTTGATTGTAATGATTTAGAAATTAAATAGTTATTTGAAGTAAAAATATCAGGAACCTAAATGACTTTAAATTACAGGAGAATGCCTAAACGCTCAATTAAAAATTACTAATAAAAGCTCACACTTAACAAAATTATATTTTAAGATAAAATACATTGTATGTGTATTGCAAAATCTAACAGGCGTGGAATTGGAACATGATGATCTATAAAGGATGTGGTAAACATATTTTGGAAGGTATGATAAAGAAGAAGATGATGAGACTGTGCGTAGAATGTATTAAGGTGTATTGGTAAAGTAACAATGTAGAGGTCCAAGGATGATCCAATTAGATATTGGTGTGTGTGTAATGTCTGGCACTAGTTCTTCTGAATGTTTATGATTAGACCCTTGTAATCAAATTGTGTGGAGTATTCCCCAAGCTCAACACACAACTTCTGATTGAGAAGACTCAAAATGCCTATTAGAATCTCAAATAGTTCAAATGGAGGCATAAGCTCTCTCCCAAAATCAAAAGTAATGATGTAAATGTAGCAATAAAGTTGACTATCATTTCCCACTACAAAGCAAAAGTGAAAATGTAATTATGCAAGGATGGGGTACAAAGGAACATTTCAACCAGACAAACTCTTTTCATAATTGATGGGGTTAGGGCTTTTCTCATGCCCTTATGTTATGTTATTGCTTATTTCATAGATCCTCACACTTAATAAAATAACCAAACTAAGCCCAGTGATTAGTGGGGAATCATTTCTAGAGTTTAACTCGATAATCATTATTAGTTGGATCTTAATCTTCCATAAATGGAAAGCAACGTCATCATGTTTCTGTCATCATCATCGCTTGTTGCTTTGACAAGACTAAAGATAACTAAGTTTGCTGTTAACTAAAACACATGAATTTGCATGTGCCTGTGTTTCCAATCACGCTTAATGGGCCAATTTAGCGGGTTAATATGGTCTTCTTAGATTGAAACTTTTGTGAACATTACTAGTTTCAGTTATCCAACAAATCAAGGTGGGAACTCGCTGGCCACGAATTCTATTCCATCATGCTTTGTACTACTAATACTCCTCCTACTCATGGCAATTTCCTAATTACTCAACTAAGCAAAATATGTTCTTAAGGAACAACCTCTAACTATTCAAATTTTTGAGCTGCTTAATTTGTAATCATAGGAACACACTTCTTCCTTCTGGAATAATCTCCTTGTTTATTACTGGGGTCTAACTTAAGAAAAGACACTTTAGGTCTATGCTAAATAATAATAGTTTTGGTGGGAACTTTGACAGAGACCAAATTGTGCAAAGTAAGCTTAACTTGAGAGTGGTTACAACTATTTCTACAGTTTCGTGTTAATTATTTTAATCAAATATCTCCCATTAACAAGCTAGTTCAATTATACCAAGCAAAGATGTTAAGTGTCATGAAATTATGAATTCTAACAACTGCTCTTTCTTGTCAATTAGCTGTCTGTTGTAGGATTAGATGTGGAAATGCTGGTTTTTAGGATAATGCAGAGGCATCTTCATTTTTCAATGGCAAGTGGATTATGTCTCCTTCTATTTCAAATACCCATTATGATCATCTAAAAGAGCTCTTTATGAAATTTGCTTCTCAAACTTCCCATCAATATTATTATAACTCAGGCGTTTGAGCATTTCAAATCACACATTTTTCTTTTCTTTGATGACATCGTTTTAAATGATTAAAATCGTTTGTAGTACTAATTGTTATTACAGCCTCCCACATGATGAGTAAGGCTTTCAAGAACATATGCAAGTTGCCGTCCGTTCTAGAAAATGTAATAATAAAATAATAGTTTGTAAATCCAAATTATACTTCTGCTTTATGTTGTCAGTAAAAAATCTGAAGGCCACAGAGACATTTTTCACTGAATCTGTTACAATCATATTAAGTCACTGAAATACCGATTGAAGTGTCATGGTTGCTACCAATTTTCTGTACTGCTTTTGTATTTTGGTTAGTGTTTGAAAATTCAGGCCATTAATTTCAATATACATTGAGCTTCATGTGTTTTTATCTCTTTAAAAGTTCATTATGCCTTGCATTTGTGAAGTACACTTGAGTATTTTACCCAATGGAGGGCATATGTGAGTAATTGCTATGGGAGGGCTCGTAGTAAGGACAAGATTTTTGTTGTTCAACTTGTTTCCATATTAGTAATCAATGATTTCGTGGACAAATTAGAAGAGAGTTGAATACAAATTTTCTTTTCTTTAAGGAAAAAATAGTGTTATACTTATGTCTTATAGTCCTTTATCTCTCATTTATGGCACTATGCAATGGACCTAAATAATAAGCTTAACTTTAGGCATGGCCTACCAAGATTAGCATCACATATCCCCAAATTGACGATAATGCCACACAATTCCTTTCTTATGCAGTCCTCTGCAGCAGAATAACTAGGGGACCAGTAGCTGCCATTACAGAAATTCCCATATATATTCAACCATCTCAAAACAATCCCAGCAAAGCAACTTGTGAGACAAATACACAGCAAAGTGTCCAAGTGATTCTGGATTAGATTTGTCTCAACTACTGTCTGCCTCTGATTATCAGAATGCACGGTTCAAGAGAATTTGACATACCTATTGGCTCTTACCTTGTGTGACTAGTAATGGCCAGTTAGTTTTTAACTTAAAAAATAAAATGAAAAAGCAAAACATATGAACAGTTCTTCCATACAAGCGTGTTTCTTGAACAATTTCATTCTAACAAGAATCAAGGTGCCACCCTAGCTTCTATCCTGGAACCGAATATTTGCCCCTATAGACTGAACGTTTATCATCACAAAACAAGTTATCGTTTTTTATTCGTAAAACAAGACTGCTTCATTTGTCCCATAAACATAGACATCAATTTTGATTTCACGCAAGAAATGAAAAAATAAAAAAAGGATACGACTTGAAAACATTGGTTCAATTATAAGGCTGACCAACTTCATTTTTGTCACTAACCAAATGACCCAATTGATTATTTTGCTGGGAATATCCGAAGGACAACGAAGCCGACATATATTATAGACGTGTATAGACAGCAAGTGTAATGGAGTGTATAAACATTTTACAATGTTGTGAGTTTGACTTCTTGAAACAGCTCATATGGGTAATATAAGATAAGCCTAGAGGTGCATGATGAGGTATGGCCGTGGACTATGGAGATTACAAGCATCTTTCCATAGAGGACTTATTTATAATTCAAATGTCCAATTGGATGCCTGAATTAGGACATGGCTTAGGCCGCGGAAGCTCACAATATGTCAGAACAAATAGACACGCAATCGCAGAAAGATATCAAAACTAATATTACTAATATATAAACTTGTATCATTGAGAGGTGAAGGAAGATACCCTTATGGGTTTAGAACGTGTTTGTGAAAAAATGAAGCACTTGAAGACAAGACACTGTTTTGGATTCTTGTGTGCCATGAATAACTTGCAGAGAATATTGTACAATTTGTGCCATCTCAGAAGGACAAAGGAAAAGTTTAATTTATTATGTGTACAATGTCACATAATACTTCTATTCCAAGATATGTAATGTAATTAATTTATTTTTTCTACATAAAAAGAAGTAGGTCACCCTTTCAATCTATCTTCAATATACGTTACTTTAGACACATGCTGCGACCCTTATTGTTGTGAAGTTTTCCTGTTTTGAAATGATTGAAGCGAATGTCTATGACCTGATTAATTTACTACTCGATGGCCATGTCCTTTTTTTTATCAACAACTGTGTCTGATAATTGAAGGCTAATTCTCTTTGTAGAAGTCATTAAAATATATTTTTTTAATAAAAAAATGTTAATAAATCAAATTCTTGAAAAGGTGTTAAAAAATTAATTAACTTTATCAACTATGTTCAACTTTATTCATTACATATCATTCTGCTAGCACACAGTAACTAGTCCCTGATTTAACTAACTGGTGTGGTACTATCATTTTTTCTATTAACTTTTGAATTCTCTAGCAGACAAACTCTGTAGAGTGAAAGGCTTAGTTTAGATAATTACCTTTCAGCAAGAACTCAACGACATAGTGAGGAATCCTCCAATCTCCATCGAAGACACGAATTACAATGCCATTTAAAATTGACTTTTTTCTAGCAAAAGTCAGAATGCTCATGGGCTTTTTGGACCTGAGATCTCTCTGCTCCACTTTTGTGATTTGTCCCTAGAGAGGGGGAAAGCTAACGTTAGCCAAAATTGTTGAACATCTTTTTGCAAACACAATTGTTTTTAACTGAACCACAGGTAACTTTTCAGAATGATTTTTTTTTCTGTACACAAAGCTGAAATTATGAGACTTTACTCAATAGAAATCAATTGTGCATTGCTCAAACTTACCAACTTTTTGGTCATTTTTTTTTTATCTTTGTCCTACAGTATTTATGCAATAGCTACCACCTAGACGCTTAATGTCTAGTTCTTTTGTCACCCATTCTGTAATATTTTTGAAGTTGCACAAACCCTTTGTCCTAGCGATTTTTGTTTCATAATTTTCTTACATCTTGGTATTTTTCCTTAATTTTTATTTGGCAAAGAGAATATTTTTTGGTGAAGTATGCATACGAGAGACCGAATATTGTTTGATCAGCTGCAGGCTGTAATGAGAATTGTGTCATCTGAATTTGACAATACATGGTTTACCGGTATAAATACTAGATAAGAGACACAGATGCAGACACAGTAACACAGCAAATTTGATGAGTTTACACGTAATGTATGTGAAGTATGATCCGATACAAAATACAACCCTGTTCTTAAAATATCTTGGTAAACATAAATTAATCAGCTTTAAGGTGTTTATAAAAAATGCAGGCTTCAATTAGCGGATTAAAGGGACAGTTATATTATTGCGATTGTCGTACTTGTATAGAGTTGTTTGTCTCTATTATTAACTATGGTTATAGTACTCTACATAAAACAACGACGGTTTTAGTATCTTTCCACACACACACAGAATTTTGATGAAGCTCCAACGTTGAAATTGAAGAAATTCACATTTAATGAAAAAGAAACTTAATTTTCAAAATGCAAAAATGATGAATCATTTGGATAGTTGGTTGAAGTCCAACAATTTCTATGAGAAGAAACGTGACCTTAACTAGCTCATTTGTCAAAAGTAAATTTGTATTTGTACCCAAATGATGAAACTTTTCCAAAGGATAATGATTTTTCAAAAATGATCCCTAAAAGCTAAAAAGAAGAGAAGGTCAGTTTTGTACCAAAGAGTATCTGGCGGAAAAGTTGGACAAGAAAAGGAAAGGGCTATAGAGTTTTCAAAACTTGAAGTATTATCAGCAATAGGAGCAAAAGAACCTAGAGAAGGTTCTGTTATCGTCAATTTAATGCAGTATGCTTTGTTTGCTTACCTTACCCCTCTGAGCCTTTACTTTTCCACGAGAATTTTGCCCTTCTTAATTCTAGTGGTTTATTTGTACTTCATATTACTAATCTTGGACTAGGCTTTGCCTAGGCCATGCCACTCCTTCAAATTCCATTGAAGGTTCTTGCTTTCTTCTCTCTCATCCAAGTCATATGGGAATGGAGAAATTTCGTCACACTAGACAAGTTTCAAACTCACGAGATAACAACTATATGCTCTAAAGCAGCATGGTACATATTACATAACCACCAAGGTCGGTTAAAAGTGAAAACCGTCCTAGCTACCATTGTAGCAATTATACCCACCAAATTTTGGCATATACCTATCTTTAGGACTACCTTCACTCTCTTACAACCAATATAACTTTTCCTATATATACAAATTTCACAACTGTTTTTTTTCCTTCGTATCTTATTATTTCTTTACGTAGCTCTTACATCACTCTTTTTATTAATAGACTAAACAACACACCCTTTAACCTATTCTGTCTCGTCTTTCTCTATCTTTTTGAATAAAAAAGAATTATAGTATAATCAATTAAAAACCTTGGATAAGTAGTAGTTGATTGAGAGTGTAAAACTCTTCACTGTAAAAGTGCAAAGACTATTATTTTCTGGTAAGAAAAACCTGAAAAGAAAAAGGGTGACCAATGGCCATGGTGGTGGGACATTCACATAAATAAGTCAAAGCATATGATCCTCCTTGGTGGCATCTCATCCGTTGGATGGAAGAGAGGAGTTGCAGGAGGAGCATTGGATGAGAGTGTGGGACCGAAACAATTATGTGGAATGTCTCGTGAAGAAAAGAGATGAAGCTAGTTCTGGAAGGTGAGATATATAAATTCAAAACGACAGTGTCCAATCACCCTTGTTATTATAAGGCTCCTTCTATATATTCGAATCTCTATGCAAGTTGCAAAATTCTTAAGCTCCAACGCTTCCCATTAATTCACATCAAAGCTCCTGTGTCCTTCTTAACCATCCACGTAGGTTCTGACACAAGACTTTGCCGCTTTTAACAAACATTTCAAATCGCTTAAGGCAGCCATAGTGCACATGGGGAGACACTCTTGCTGCTACAAACAGAAGCTTCGTAAAGGCCTCTGGTCTCCAGAGGAAGACGAGAAGCTTTTGAATTACATCACCAAACATGGCCATGGATGTTGGAGCTCAGTTCCAAAACTAGCTGGTACCATACCACCACTGTGCAACACATCATCTTTCATCACTTTATCGATATTGCAGCATGTGCACACCACAAAAACTCATTCAATTAATTAACTTTTTGCGTTTGTATGTGATGTGTATATGTCAGGCCTTCAGAGGTGTGGCAAGAGCTGCAGATTAAGGTGGATTAATTACCTTAGGCCAGATTTGAAGAGAGGGGCGTTCTCACAGCAGGAAGAGAACTCCATAATTGAACTTCATGCAGTCCTTGGCAACAGGTACTGTTATGTTTTCAAAGTTTTTGCTATTTTTGGCTTTTGGTCAGTAGATTGTTGTCACTACAAGAATTCTTGGTGGACCAATTTCTCGAGGTTGTCGGTAATACATGTTTTTGTTTCATGGTTTTGAACTTTTGATGGGTGTATCAGGTGGTCGCAGATCGCAGCTCAGTTGCCAGGAAGAACTGATAATGAGATAAAGAATCTATGGAATTCCTGTCTGAAGAAGAAGCTTAGACAAAGAGGCATTGACCCAAACACACACCAACCTCTCTATGAGGTTGAGAATGACAAGGACAAGCCTCTCACAGCTGAAAGAAGCAACCAGAAAGGCTCCAATGAGGCGAGTGCTGTTGAGCCACCAAAGCAAAAGCCAATAACTACTACTACTACTTCTATGGCTATGGATAGATATCCCCTTGAAGTTTCTGCTACCTCAAAGATCAGCAGTGGCAACAACAACAACAGCAGCACCCTAGACAGGTTTGGCACTTGTCATGACAACAACAGCTCCATGGCTAGTTCTGATATGATGGGAATGGGATATTTCCCTTTCCAGCACCTGAACTATGGACCAAACATGGGACTCACTACTGCCAACCCCAACAACACCCCGCTTTGTTTCATTCCTGGTTCCACTTCTTCCCAAATGATGTCAGAGCTGAATTCCACCATGCTCCAGTCTGTGTTCTCAACACATGTAAAGCCTACTGTTAGCCTCCAGTCTAATAACAACAACCCTTCATCCATATTCTCTGACGGGGTTCAGAACTGGGAAGGAAGTACCTTCAGTAATAATAACAACAATGCAAGCAAAAGCAATGGGAGCAGTAGCTGCAGCATCCAATTACAAAGCAGCACTAACTTCCTTGATCATGGCAGCACCATAACATGGGGGCTGCAGCCAGAATCTGCCACCAAGGCAGATAATAAAGATGCTCATTCTTCTCATGTGGTGCCCTTGCAGTCAGAACAAGAAGACATCAAATGGTCTGAGTATCTGAACAACACCCCTTTTTTCCTGGGAGCCACAGTGCAGCAGCATCAAACCACTCACTCTCTCTACAGTAGTGATGAGGTGAAGCCAGAAACAGCCTTCATAGCAGACGAATCGAGTACCAGTTGGCACCACAGCCAGCATTTTCAACCCTCGGATATATATAGCAAAGATCTTCAGAGATTTTCAGTGGCCTTTGGACAAACCCTGTAAGCCTGCAGGCAGTGGTTGTACTTAACACGTGGAAAACTCAACCAAAGAGAGGAGCAAGATGCCGACATTTCCAATGTGAAGAAGGTCAGAAATTTGTCGTGAGTTCTGACCGCAGGTGTGTGCTGTAAATTTTTCTTTTCATATTGTAAATGTGTCCGATTTATACTGAAAAAAAAAACACCCCAGCAATCAGCATTATGTTACAGTATAACTAAATATTTGTGATTTATTCAAGCTTCTTCTTCTTCTTCTTCCCATCACTTTGTTCATCAAACACAGAATAAGGCTTGTTCCATATAGATCTTCATTCCTTATACAACATTCATATGGATCTACATACAATTTATGATAACAGTGAGCATTATTTTTTTGAATTAAGTTTCTGTTTTGTTGGTATATTGTGTAATAGTTACCATTAAGGTGATGGAGCGTGCGTGTGACACAATATAGTTTGAAATCTAGTATGATGATCTTTTGTATGTCCGTGATTTGCTACTACACAGTCAGCTTTTCACTTGATCCTTTTCCAATTGAGAATCCAGTGAAGTTATTTTCTTTTGTGTCGTGGTACCGTTTTTTCTTTATTGGGTGTCTATCACTGTCTCATACAGATAAAAGAGTGTTTACACTTTTTGGACAAACCTTAGCTCCATTCCCTTTCACCTTAACCAGTGAAGATAAGAAAATTGTAGACTTGTAGTAGTAGTAGTAGGCTAGTCTTCCCTTCATCTACGTCTTTCCAATCTACGCAATCCAAAACTCTTGACGGTTTTAATTCCCAACTCAACATTGTAGTCTCTGCAGGGTAGAAAAAAATATGCCAAAACTAAACCACACACCAAGCAAATTTATGGCACCACACCGACTAATTCAGTTTAATAAAGCGCCATCAGAACTTGTTTAACGGCTTTTTTCCTCTGTTAATGTTATACTAAGGACGCGGTGCAACAGAAAAGTAAAAACGCATAATGAAATTAAAGTAGTGGTTAAGAAACCAGGATTTGTATTTTAGTTTATTCATGGGATAATAATGTTCACATTTACATGATCCAATAGCTTTCTCAGTTTTTAATTTCTTTCTTCATTCTTCTATTATTCTTTAATCTATAACAATTAATAAAAAAAATACATTTTGCGCATATTTTTATTATTATTTATCTTTAAAAATATGATAATTACTTTAATTTATTAAAATAAATAATAAATCTATGACAATTAATAAAGAAATACTCTCTAATAATACTAAGCATAAAAAGTATCCGTTTGTGACAATAAGGTTATTTGACGCCAAAAATATTTATTTGTAAATTTTATTTTAAAACGAATTTTCTATAAAATATTATTAATTTTAAAAAATGTATTTTATTAAACAGAATTATTTTTAAGTGCTCAATATTTAGAAATTTGGATCAGTAAAAGTTATGTTATATATATATATATATATATATATATATATATATTAATAATTTAGTTTCATACTTAATATTATATTTATATTGATGTTATTTATCTTAAAATATATTGTAAAATCTATCTTAATTATATACATGCACTTTTTAAATTTTACATTTTAACTATATGTATAATACTTATATTAATTTATTATAACCTAACTAGGTCTTGTCTAATATATTGCAGGTTTTGATTAACATGGAGTTGAAATTAGGGATGTTGAAATTTTGCATAAGATAAGAACAATAATAAAACATTTTTAAAATGTTTTTTTGTGAATATCCCTTGTGAATCAAATTAATTAAGCAATATATTTTATGTCTCAACACACTTTGGTTGGTAGGTCAACCAGTTCCAGCATGGTCCAAGTGCTTTATCATCTTTGACAAAATAAAAGAAGGGAAATTTTCGTTTTAATTTAATGGTTTTTAAAATGAAACAAGACAATAATATATCAATATAAATTTAATATCATGATACACTTTGTTATAAATATTATATAACTCTTAATTTTAAAATTAAATTCCATTCATTCTTTCAAAATTTGACTTCCAATTTGTTTAAAGAAATTAACGGAGATAATTAATCCCTTCCGTCCAAGTTGATTTTTTTTTAATTTATGAATTGAAAATAATAAAAAAGAGACACACCTCTCGGTGGATAATGCTTGCTTGTATTGTATAACATTTTTTCATGTCAAATAAATATATATATTTTCTTAAGTTTTACTCTTAATTAAAATATTGTTTACACTGAAATCAATTACTCTTAAAAGTTTTCAACTGTTAAAGTTTTACTCTTAAAGTTTTAGCTTTCAACTGTTAAACTTTATTTCGATTTTAATTACACTGATTTCAACTGTTAAACTTTGTTTCGATTTTAATTACACTGAAATCAAAATCAAAAGTAAACTCTTTTGTTAAACTTTGATTAATTTGGAAGAAACGTGATTTTGTAAAATGTTTAAGTTTTCTTTCCTAAGGGAAATACTATTGAAAGAATATTTTATTTTAAAATCAATTAAAAAATTATTTTATGCTTATTAAAAATATCAATAATATTAATTAAATTTATTTATCTTAATTCAAAAAATATTTCTTTTTCTAAAATACTTCTCATTTAAACTTTATGTCGTAGGAGTATATAAAAATGAGTTATTGAAAAATATATTCATCATTTGAAGAGTGTTCAATAAATAATATTAATAAATAAATTGAAATTAATTATATTTTTATACTTAAATGTATCTTATACAAAACTAGTTTTTTAATAAAATAAAATTTTTACACATATGTAAAGTAAGTGTTGTTTCCTAAGTCAGGCACTTGAAGGTTGATGTATGAAGTTAACTGTCATTTATTAACTTTTATTGGAGATAATTCTTTATTGTGACTAATATTTTCTTAAAATATATTTAATAGAATTATATATTAAAGTTTTGAAACTTAAAAATCAAAATAAATTTAATGGACGATAGAAATTTGAAGTTGTGACGATAGGATTCCGCATGAATGGGTCCCACACTAGCATGACACTGAAATAGGTTGGTCTGTTTTTTACTCTGAGTGACATTAGAAATGACAAGTACACAGAAAAGTTAATATTAATAATAATATCCTAAAAGAATAAGTAAGTGCCAAAAATCTCTTTTCAACTCAAAACTTGGGGATATAAGTTTGAATTTTACTTAAAAGAACTAAGTTTATTCTTAGAAATAAGATATTTATAATGATAATCTAAGATTCAAGTTTAACACCTTTTTTTCTTTTAGAACATTCCCTTCACGGCTGCGACTACCTCTTAAAAACCATGAGGATGACCTAGTACAAGAAGATACCCTAAACAATCTTTAGTTTCAGAGGAGGAACCTTAATAAGAAGATTAAATAAATTTTATTTCTTAAATTACACGTATAAACCATGCGTAAGAACGTGTGTGGTTATTAAACAAACTCAAAACTAACAGATATGGATCATTATCACTAACATACTTTTCATAAAATAGTATAAGTATTTCCTTTGATCAGATATTATCTTAATTAATGAACAAGTCATTTAGTATATTTTGATTCTAAATACCTATGTCACACGATGCCACTTTAATAGATATTGATTATGACTAAATACTTGAATCATTAATGGTTGACTAATAAAGAATCTATTAATCTTATAATTATTTTTAGTTATATGTATAATTATGACAACTGATTTAAGACCTTATTTAATGTCATTTACTAAATGAAGACACGAGTTTACTAATTAATAACCAATAAATAAATTATTATGACCAACTAGAGTTTAAACTTTGTACGAAGAAAATATTGCACCTTTCTTATAAATTTTGTTGAGTGGAAATTACTCTTCCTTTATATTATATTGTTACACGGGAACGTTAAGAAATTTTATGTCACCATTTGATAGCAATATCATAAGACAAAAATGGAAACATTATCATAAAGAAAACTCTTTATCACTAAAGCATATTTATATTTTCTTATATAAAAGTAAAACTCATAATAAGTTAAAGTCCAAGAGACAAAGCTTACACAAAATCTTCATGTTCATATGTACCCACACTATTCAATATTGTATTTTTTCTTAGAAAACACTGTAAAAAATTAAAAATTATTGACGAGACAAAATCATCAGAAACACTCAAAATTTATTGGTAAATTGATTATATATAAATTTATCGACAGATTTCTAAGTCTGTTAATAATTTGCTGAAAGATTTCTGAGTTCGTCGGTAATTATTGACAGATTTAAAATAAATTTGTTGATAAAATCGTCGATAATGATATTTTATTGACAGATAAAGTTCCGTCGATAAAATTTTGTCAATAATTTAACTTTTTCTTGTAGTGAAAAAAAAAAAAAAAA
>Ga0099825_1001619_pt1 | contig 29046 bp, 19 predicted proteins | sample SiratroredBW_FD_76838 | JGI IMG/M metagenome (GOLD analysis project Ga0099825, IMG submission 76838) | Root nodule microbial communities of legume samples collected from California, USA - Siratro red BW | ecosystem: Host-associated > Plants > Roots > Nodule | place: USA: California | collected...
AATTATATTATTGACATAAAATAATTAAATCAATAAAAATTGTTTACTTTATAAAAGAAATAATAAAAGTATATTATACATGTTATATTGTTTTCTATTTATTCTTCTTTTTTATTTTTTATCGATGAAAATACATTTACTTAATGTTTAATTGGAGTAAATAATAAAAAATATATTTTTGTCTTCTTATTTGATTAAATATTTACGATGGAGAAGATGCTATTTAAAATATTTTTTAGTCATCTTAAAAACAATTTTATTTTCTTTTAAATATAAAATCATTAAAACACAAAAGTAAGAATGTTCACGGGTTGGATTAGATAAAATCATTATCAACCTACTAAAAATTATTAAAAAATATCTAGTTAGTTGATTCAGTTTCTATATTTTTTATATTAAAATCAATTTAATCCAATTCATTTTAATTTTTTACCATCTTATTTCACAAGGGTTAATTAGTAATTTATCAATTAAAAAAATAAAAACAAATCTATAACATCTATCAAATCAATCCCAAACTTTCATAACCAATCCCCTCAAATCTTACCATCTATCCATTAATCAAAACAACCCTCTCATCCACACACAATCCACTCAAATCCCTTCAAATCCATCTTTTCAAATTCATTCCCTCAACCAAACAAAGCCTAAGTTTCAAGCTTCCAACCCAACTAATATGAGGCATATATATAGAAGATCTGATTGTTGCATAAAATTATGAGACAAATCTATTAACAGGTGTAGAATTTTCAAACTTACGAATGACAGAACTAAAGCTTTTGACTTGGAAAGATCAAGTCTCTCTACAACCCTGAATGAAGAAAATATTTGTTAATTTATGTAAAGACGAGGTTCTATTTCATAATTGTGTTTAGTAATGTCTTGAATTGATGAAAATGCAACAGTGTTTTCAAGAGGAGATAATTCATCAACTCTTTCTGTGAACATAAAATGTTATGATTCAAAATGATTACGTTTTCATCTGTAATAAAGAACAAAAATTAAGATTTCATACGGAATGAGTAAAACGGTGTTCTTCTTCTCTATTTTCCTTCGATTCGAAGAGTATGAGATGTGGAAGATTTTCAAAAGGTGGGAAAGGGTTATTGACGTTTTCATCTCCAAAAAATCAGAGGCGAGAGGGGTAGAAGTTTGGTTTTGTTAGATTTCAAGGAGTTCATAATGAGTTAGAGTTGGCCAAACAACTTGATGCAAGGGTCCGTTACATGCCAAAGCAAACCTGAAGATCACGATCAAAATCAATGGTATTATTTTTCAAGTTAGGATTGAAGAGGAAGTAGGACAAACTGTTGTGCAGCAGTGTAAATGTGCTCACGAAGGGGAAGACAACAACACAAAAATGTTGTTTGAGGACTCAACGTACAAGGGTTCTTACGGGATGACCCAATCTGGCGAAGGTAGCTCAAACGATTTTGAGAGTGGAGACAACGTAGTTCAAAGGGTGGAGGCCACACTACTTCACCGAAGATGGAGAGAAGTCACGACAGTGATTCGGTGAAAGAAAGTCAGGAAGAAACTTAGAAGTCGAGAACAACGAGTCAACTCAGTGACATGACAGTGGTTCAAAAAGCCTGTATAGGAACGTAGCTCGAGGAGTACAAAATGTGTGTTGGAGAAGTTAGGTTAGAGTCACATGCGGAGCCAACGACCATTTTCGAACGAGACATTCTGATGTGGGCTTTCGAGTAGTTGAGAATTTACCAACTTCAAATCTTTATACACGAGTTTAAAAACAAGTTTAATATTATCGAGTTAGAATCTTATCAACTTCAAATCTTTAAAACAAGTTCAATATAGATGCACAAGCTACATACCTATGATTCGATTGTTATTTTAAGTTATGGCTTTGTATTGAGATGTTTTGGTAACATATCTCAAAGTCCGAAGTGGTATGCTTTTGTAGATCGATTTAGGCATGTCTTTCTATCCTATTTTCCGATTATTGGTTTCGGTGACGCATTTTGGCTTCCATATCATTAGACCTTTCAGCTTTCACATCATTGAGCCTGTCGACTTCTTTATCACCGAGCCTTTCAGCTCCTATATCATAGAGTCTTTTAGCTCCCATATCATCAAGCCTTTCGGCTACTCTATTCGAGCCTTTTGGCTATTGTATTCGAGCCTTTCGACAACTGTAATTGAGCCTTTCAGATACTGTATTCGAGCCTTTTAGCTACTGTATTCGACCCTTTCAGCTATTGTATTTGAGCCTTTTGGCTATTATGTTCGTGCCTTTCGACTCATGTGTTCGAGCCTTTCGACTCTTGTATTTGAGCCTTTTGGGTACAATATTTGAGCCTTTCGGCTATGGTATTAGAGCCTTTCAGCTACGGTATTAGAGATGGAGTTACCAGAGCTTCATATTAGAGATGGAGTTACCAGAGCTTTATATTAGAGATGGAGTTACCAGAGCTTGTATAGGAGATAGAGTTACCAGAGCTCGTATCATATTAGAGATGGAGTTACTAGAGCTAACATAGGAAATAAGGTTACCAAAGCTCATATTAGAGATGGAGTTACCAGAGCTCACATAGGAGATGGGGTTACTAGAGCTTCATATTAGAGATGGAGTTACCAGAGCTTACCTAAGAGATGGAGTTACCAGAGCTTCATATTCGAGATGGAGTTATCAGAGCTCGCATAGGAGATGGAGTTATCAAAGATCATATCATATTAGAGATGGAGTTACTAGAGCTCGCATAAGATATATGGGGTTACCAGAGCTCAAATTAAAGATGGAGTTACCAGAGCTCACATAAGAGATGGGGTTACCAAAGCTTTATATTAGAGATGAAGTTACCAGAGCTTGCATAGGAGATGGAGTTACCAGAGGTTCATTAGAGATGCGTTATCAGAGCTCGCCTAGGAGATGAAGTTACCAAAGCTTATATTATGTTAGAGATTTAGTCATGAGAGCTATATCATATTAGAGATGGAGTTACCAGAGCTCATATCATATTAGAGATGGAGTTTCCATAGCTCACATAGGAGATAGAGTTACCAAAGCTCGAATAAGAGATGAGATTACTAGAACTCATATCATATTAACATGTGCTTTTCGGTCATGTTTTTGTGACTTGAACATTCAATATCTTGCACAATAACACACAAACTTAAAGAAAACACAGAAGTTTGTTAATAAATGCAATCTCAATAAAAATCCCGAAACAATAATTTCTAAAAATATTAACTAAAAAGTTGATTTTAAAATATAACAAAAATTTAGTTATATAATAAAATAAATTTTCTAAAAAATTTAAATACTTTGTACCACGGGATATAAATTAAATAAGATTAATATATTTAAAAGATAGTTTTAATTCCATAAATGTAATACTTATAATTTTATTTTATAAACACCTTAAAAGTATTTTAAAAATTTACTCAGACAAAATACATCGTACTAAAGAATTAAGATATTCATTATGTAAATATTCATTAAAAATGTCAAATAATATATATTCATTATGAATTTTAGCCTTTGACATTTCTCTCTATATATACATATTATCACTTTTGTATTATCTAACTGTTTTCTCCACGTAAACACTAATTAAAATCGATGTAATTGTTCATTAATTTTGATTCTTCAACATAATTTCTTGACCCTCAATAACAAAGACGGTTGTACACTAGTACAAAAAAACACATTATACGTTAAGATAATACGTCGGTTAAAATAGAACCGATGTAAACAAAAATGCGGTGATATTTTTGTATATATTCGAAAAGATATTACGTCAGTTAACTCAAACCCAACGTAATATACCATACTCTACGTCAGTTTTCACTCATAACCGACGTAAAAAAGACTGAAAAAAGTAAAAATTCCGAAATTGAAAACGTTAAAGATACTACATCAGTTGGGAGGTGCCAACCAACATAGTATGTAGCCCATATTACGTCGATTGAGACTTTCCAACTAACGTAATATCCTCTTCTTGGCGCGTGAGTAAATTTTGAAGAAAATTTGTTGAAATTAAGTCAGATACTACATCGGTTGGGATCTCCTAACCGACGTAGTATGTCCCTTGAGTTAATATTAGGGATTTTAAGAGAGATTGGGTATCATTTTTCTCTTAGGTTTTTTTCTCCTTTACCTCAATCTCGCCGCCTTCTCCCCAGCCTCGATGCGTCCTTGTTGCCTTTTCCTCAGCTTCGGTGCGTCCTCACCGCGTTCTCCTCAGCCTCGATATGTCCTCTTCAGCCTCATTGCCTTCTCCTCTCAGCCTTCGTGTGGTGTCGGTTTTATTTTCTCTAGTTTTCAATTGTATTTCGCATGGTGCCACTTTCTCTTCTCATTGGTTTTCATCTACATCTTTGTTGTTCACTTTCTAGGTTTTGTTTGGCTTCATTTTCGGTTTCTTCAACGTTCGTTTCGTGTGCGCAAACTTCGTGGTTGAATCTGTTAAATGCTTGGTTCGACACCCCTTACCTCTTCTATTTGCAAGAGGTTAACAATTTTGTAAAATTCATTAAAAATAGTAAGAAATTTATTTTTGACCAAAATTGTTTATCAGCATCTTGATTTAGTATATAGTTGATGGTAGAGTTCTTATATTGTGTAGTTTTATCATAGATTTAGGGTTTCTAAAGTTTAGGACGAAAAAACTTTACATCACTATAATTTTTTATGGAGAGCTCGGATTGAGACGCTTCAAAAATAAAAGTTGCTTGAAACAGGGTAACGAAGCCCCTAGCTAACTGTCGAAGGTGGTTGGGCCTCCGGAAATTCCAAAATTCTATCGTTTAGGGTTTCTTTATTATTTTTTTTGTTATTTTCACCTATTTTTTAGATTATAGCCTTTTATTTCACATATCTTATTTTGCTAGAAAATTCTAAAAGTTTTTTGTGGTGTTTTCTTGTATTGATTAGAGATTTATCAACCCATTATTTTAAAAAAAATACTATTTACGTTAGTTGTAATATGCAACCAACATAAAAAGTCCTCTTCTACGTCGATTCTAGCTCCAATCGACGTAGTATCCACCTCTTTCAGTTATTTTAGTTGAGTTTATGATGTCGATTTCTATTTTCAACCAATGTAGTGGCGTACATATTACGTTGGTTGCATAACCGACGTTGTATTTCTAAGACTTTCTATGTCGCCTACATCTACGTCGGTTGCATAAACGACGTAAATGTCTTTCAAAACCGATGTAGAAGACCATTTTTCTACTAGTGATAACTTAAAAAAAGACTAATTATGAAAAAAAGTAATGTAATAACTATTTTAGATTTCTTTTTAACAAACAAGCTAATTTTATTCTGATTACATCACAAATTTCATGTTAAATAAGATTAACTGATTTTAATTATATTTTATACTCTTTTAATTTTTTGTTTTGTTTTAAAAGTCAAACAATATATGAATAATTTGAAAACTCAAAAAGTAGTTATCTTAAAGAAATTATAATAAATGTGCCCATTTCTAAACCAGTTTGCAGATTTACTAATTAACCATATATTTTTATTTCTGAGATAAAAATCCAAATGAAAAGTGTTAGAGAAACTTGCCTTTACCTGAAATTAACCGTGAACAGACGATGAGGAAAGCATTTTAACTGCAACTGGAGTGTCATCGATATAGCCCAACTAAACAGTTCCAAATCCTCCTTTTCTTAAAAGGAGCAACAAGGTGCAACTGCTTCCTCTGAACAAATTCATGATCGTTGATGCTGTCTTCCGTCATCACGGTGTAGGAAGCCTTATTGTTGTTATAAACTGAAGCTGAATTTTTAAAATTCAGTCTTCTTTTATGAGGAGATGCGAAAGTGGAGTTTGGTAAAGTTTCCTACAACATGTATCTCCATAAGCGAATTATCAAGAAGAAGCAGAGTTCTCGTAGATTTGATGAATGAAAACGAGTGTTCAAAAAATGTATGGTTGTCTTTGAGATTGGATGAAGCTGAAGATAATCTTTATCTTTTATCAACACTCTAGACTAGTCTAAATAGAATTTTTCAATCCCTTACATAAAATTTTTCAATCCCTTATATTATGATAGGTCTGTTCTATTTATTCCTTCACTTTTATTAGAAAACAATTAATTTTAATAACCAAATTGTGTAATAACATCTCTATATTTTATTTACTTCTTCTAAGATATATTTATTCAAAAATTTGAATCAATATTTGAATGTCATGTTAGTTAATTGAAATATTGTTATAAAAATCTTAACATAATATTATTATTATTATTATTATTATTATTCCGTACAGAACCATTAAACTCACTAAAAGTGAATATATATATATATATTTGGGTCTGCATTATCTGTGATCTAATTCTATAGATATGTAAATTATTTTTAACACTTATTTTATACTAACAACACTCCATTGGATCGAGGTCAACTACTAAAGTAGGGTTTTGAGTCTATTAAATTAACCAAAAAATTACAATACAATTACAAGTAGGAAGGTTAAGTTTCACATTAGAGTGTCTGTGGATCAATTTGGTTCGGATTGGATCGGATTTGTGTAACACTAACCTGAATCAAACTTATTACCGGGAAGATGATGTATAGAAGGTTTAAGAAGAAGAAGAGAGTTTTATTTTTCAGTTATAGTATAAGTTTCAACTAGAAATATGTTTAAATTATTAATGGAATAAATTTCTAATTTATAGAGGATAATTTGGTATCAAAATATAAATAAATTGAATTTTTGGAAGATAGGAGATGAAATGAATAAAATGTAAAATATAAAGATTTCTTTTAATAAGTGACCCTTAAGAAAGAATTTAAGATGTTTAGTGAATCATATGCAAATTTAAATCATATCAAAATATAAAATGAATTTAAAGCACAAAATCAAGTCATGGCTAACATGAGATAGTTAGAAAAAGTGAGGCAGAGTTAAAAAATAGAACTGGCACCCGACGTAAGGTTGTGACATCCGACACCGCTTAAACCTAAAAGCTCTCAGAGCTTGTCATGCCCAACATTAAAAAAAATCGTCCAACGTCATCAAATCCGTGATAGCAAAAGTCTATTTGATATGGCCTCGATGCCTCTGCATAACTAGAAGTAGCATGAATTATACAATAATTTTCTACTCTACATATGTGCTTTGTGGTCTAAAATAACAACACAATATCAAGGTCTATATATATATATATATATATATATATATATATATATATATATATAATATAAGATTAACATTGATCATAGTTAAGGTACAACAAAATAGAACTTTGAATCCAGGGTAGAACTTTAAAGGAGATCTTATTTTTCAAAATCGACTCAAATAGTGTCGATTAAAGTGGTTGTGTTTAAAATAAAATGCATAGCGTCGGCTAGGACCACACAAAAATTATTATAATATTTTTTAAAAAAAAATAGCGTCGGCCTAACCTACGCAAAAAAATAAATTATTGCGACAGCTCGGTCCACGCTAGTCTTTGCATCGGCTTGACTAACATAAAAAAAATAATGATGCGAAAGCTTGACCCACACTAAACTTTACGTCGTCAAGCCCACTCAAAATTAATTAATTTTTAAATTTAAAAATAATCACGATAAAAAAAGATAACTAAAATTAAATTAAATTAAAAAAATAATAAAATTTAAAAATATAATATAAAATAATAATATTATTATTATATTAGTAAAATATAAAAGTAATAAAAAAAGATAAAAAATAAAATAGATGTAAGATTATATTGTTATAAAATTAATAAAAATGTATTTGATCATAATTTTTGAAATTTAATTAAATGCTTAATCATAAAATATAAATAAATGAATCATAATTAAAGTATAAAATGTGATAGTTGAAAAATAAAATATGAGTAAATATAAGATATAACATGTTAAAAGATATTTAGTTTGTTAAGATATAAGATAAAGTTTTTAACACTTTTATTTGTTTTAAGTTTTATATAATCCTTTTGTTTATTTAAATTAGATGATGTAATGAGTATTAATTAAATTTAATTTTTATTTATTTCCAAAAAATTATGTTTTTTCTCACTCAAACCACAATCTTCTTTATTACAATTTTCATTATCGCTTTTTCTCTACTCATGAACTTGCCTCCTCTAGTGTTAAGATCTTTTTATCTAAATTAGCATAAATTTTAAGAAACTTATGTAAAGAAAGTACTGGTTAAAGTATAAACTTATTAAGTAGGAGTGAATCTACGACGGAACATAAGAGACTCATTATTTGAAACTATATAATAATTTATAAAATTTGATAGTAGTTAAATTGTTAACTTAAATAAGAGTTAAAATGATAAAAACTAAAGTGCTCATAAATAATTATATTTGTTTTGCATGTATATGTTCAATTGTATTTGTGTATTATGTTTTTGTATATACATAAGAATAAAAATTAAAGTTATCTATAATTAAATATATTAAGTGATATGCAAATATTATCTGAATATTAATAATAAGATATAAAAAGAGAATAAATTGTCAAAAATTTAAGACAATAATATTCGTATAGTACCTAAATGTCATTATTTAAATTGAATATAACACACAAATTTGTTACTAACACGATAAAATAAAAAAATAAATCTAATTTTCAACTTTTATTTAATCATAATATATTTAATTATAATTTTATTAATTATTAAATAATTTAAAGTTTAATTATAATTTTATTAATTATAAGATAATTTTAATTATAATTGTATCAAGTATAAGATAATTAAATAATAATAACAATTAAATAATATTAATAGTAATAATAATAATAATAATTGTAATTGTATGAATAAGTATAATAATAATCGTAATATGATTGAAAAACTTATCTGGTCTAATGGTTGTGAGTTCTGTCCAATTGTTGGGTTGTTGGGAGGTCCTGGGTTTGAGTCTCCCTTGGTATAGTTTGTCCAATACTTTAATAAAATCACTAATGGTGGATAATAAAAATAATAAATTACAAACAAAAATAGTATAAAATAAAAAATGACTAATTTTTTTTAAAAAGATATATTCGATAATTTCTACGTCAGCCTTGTCCACGCTAAATTCGCTAGATTTTGCGTCGGCCTGGCTCATGCTATACTCGACATATTTTCCGTCGGCCTGGCCCACGCTACTTGTGTCCATTTGGTGATCGACGTTAATTTTATGTTGCTTCCAAGATTTTAGCGTCCGCTATTCAACCGCTACTTTACCGACTCAATAGTGTGGGCTTTTGTGTATTTGTGTGGGCTTTTGATCCACGCTAAAACTGATATTTCTTGTAGTGTTAAATAACTTACTTAATTTTCATCCATATTGGAATTTAAATATTTATTTTTATATTAGTTTGAACAGGTTTTCTTTCAAATGATCCTAAGTTTAAGTTTTAAAATCCTAATGTCTAGGGATTGAGAAGAGACTATTGCACTGTTTTCATTTCTTCCATATCTCGTCCCCAACTTTGCAAACCATATCCTCTCAAATAGCGGAACCTTCACAAGTAAAGAGACTTAGACTAACCCTAAATGGAGAAGATGATAATATTGATAGGCTCAGTCTCCTTCCCAAATTGTTCTTTTGCACATTCTTTCCTTTTAGGATCTAAAAGAAGCTGCAGCCACCTCCATTTTGTCCAAAAGCTGGAGAAACCTTTTCTTACAACTTCCTGCTATTGATTTAACTTTTTCCAATCACGATGTTAGACTCTTCCACCTTTTTGCACTCTTTGTCAGGAGAGTGCTTCAACAACAAAATGAAGAAGCACACATTACAAATCTTAAACTACATGTCAAGCCTTTTACTAGGTGGTACAGACCGTATTTGGACCCGTTTTCCAATCACAAGGTGAAGGAACTTGAGCTTAATATCAAGGCTGTTGCACTTTCCACTGAGCTTGATATCGATACGACCGTTGTCATTCCACCTGCAATGTTTTCATCAGAGACTCTAACTAGTTTATGTTTAGCATTTTCTATGAGCTGGGTTCCAGAATCTGTTTGGTTGCCCAAGGTTAGGTATGTTCACTTCACTTCATGCATATTGAAAGATGAGAATTCTGTTCAGAGATTTCTTGATGGATGCCCTATGCTTGAAATTTTTGAATTTGTGATAAAGGCATCAGAGGAGGAGGATGAAACTCAAGTGAAACTTTTTGCATGTCAAGTTCCTCTCTGAAAAATTTGATAGTTAATTGGGATGCGAAACATGATGGATCAGAGATGAACATTAGTGTGAAGTCGGAAAGTCTTCAGAGCTTGAGATTATCTCTTAAGGGAGGGCACAAAGTTAACATAGATGCTCTAGATCTGAAGTACTTGTTCCTTACAAGTCTAGTGCTTGAATTGAACTTGATTCAAAGTCTTGATTCTATTAAGGAGGCAGGTATAGATGTTGAATATCTGCATCTGTTTGCAAATTTAGATGACTTGCCTTCACCTTCTCTAAATGCTTCAAAGTTTCTTTATGGATTGCAAAACTTGAGATTAATAAGTTTGTCAGAAAACATTGTGAAGGTTTAATTTATTTATTTTTATATATATATATATATATATATATATATATTTTCTAATTCATCTCCCAATTTAAATTGAAGAAGTGAAACTTTGTTATTATCTAATAATTCTTATTTATATTTGAGAAGGCTCTATGTGTTTCTCCAATGGCGATGTCCACCTTCAAAAACTTATCCAAAATAAGTGTGTTTAGTGATTATTTTGATAATACCCCTAGTAGTACCATGATAACACAGGTATTATTGAAGTTGTTTGAAAGTTGTCCTAACATAGGAGTGGTTGAAGTGCTTCCCTCTTACTAGGTAAGTTGTGTTTGATATTTCAATTTAGTTGCTATCATTTGTTGGTTCCTTATACACTGTATACATGTGTTCAGGAACTACCTTGAAGATATCCCCTTGCTTTCATTGAACATCTCAAAGAAATAGAATTTTCTGGTTTCAATGGTGGAGATTGAACACAGATAGGTGGAATTTTTTATGAACAAAGAAAAATCTCTAGAAATTATTCTCTTAGAAAGACTTGCAAGCGAACTAATTGGAAGGCAAATCAATGGAAGCAAAAACAATGCAAGAGAATAATCTCTTTCAAAGACGTGCTTAGAATATTGTGAGATTATATTTAGATAGAAATTGGATTTTATAAAATCTCGATATATTACCAGCATTAAGGAATCTATCCCGTTGTATGTATGTCTTTTTTAGCAATTAGATGAACATTTCATCCAGTTGCAGATTTAGAAGAATGTTGATTTGTGTTGTATTTTTATTTGCTTGGGGAAGACTTAGATTAATAGTTCTACAGCTTACTTTGATTGACCTAAATTTGGTTAAAAGTTTGATTGACAATAGTATTTACTGCAACTAATTGTGTTTTTTATTGCAATGTTAATTGTTTTTCATTAGGGATTAGATAGTTGGTGGCTATTTGGAGTAGAGCAATTATATAAAACTGAGTGTAAGATTAATATGCACTTAAATAAAAATGCTCATCCTTTACTTTATACAACAAGGGAGAGCTTATGGAAGCATTTTTAATGGTCGATTTTCAATAAAAATCTTATATATAAAATCCATTATTTACAAGATTTTACATTGTATGAAAAAAATGTGATTTTCATTGTCAAAAATTAGTGCTTCCACCAAAAACTTTTAATACTTCTTAAATAATATAAATATATATTTTAAATTCTTTTTTATTAAAAGAAACTCATTATAAGACTTAATTTTAAGAGAAGTAAAAAATGTTTTTATTAAAAAGTATCACATTTTTCCTACCTCTGCAATAATCATTTAACTAGTTACAAAGTAATTAATCAACATCAAATGTACTTAATTTAATAGATACTTATTTATACTTCTTAAATAGTAGCAAGATACTTTTCTTTTCCCCTTCCTTTCCCATTCCAAGGATAACTCATATTGATCCTCTCGAGAGAAGATCAGATAGGGTATCATCCATTTTCTAACTCCAAACTCAACACGTGTTCTCCTCATTCTTCTCTCTTTTTTCTTTCGCAATGCTTTTTTACCATCTTTTTTCGTTTACACGTTTGAAATCAGACATGCATAAATCATACTATAACCATTCAAATGGCCAAACCTTCACAACAAAGAAGGACTAAACTCATATAATGCGTTTCTTATTGTTTGATAGGCGCTTGGAGACATTATAAAGTATATGGCTGAAGCGATTCTTGCTGATTTAGAATAAAATAAGGATAAGGAGGTTGCGTGGCAAAGCATAAGGTCGCTTTTGGAACTCCTTGTCACATCAGAAACATTGAAGCTCGAGTTGCATGAACTATGTCAAAAAGAAAGTTATAATATCATACAAGAGATTGTGACTTGCAAAGATAGCATGACTAATTATAGAACGGAGTAAGAAGCTAATGGAAGCTAATGGAAGCTAATTAGATTTAAATTCATTTTCTGTAACTTGAATAAAACACAAATTGCTTTTGATATTTAAAATATTTCTTTTAATGTAACATAAATATGTTATTTTTGTCTTTTAATAATAGAGGTATATATAACAAACTTTTCCAAAAAAAATATTTGATAAGAAAATATAATTGTTGGAAATTATTATTTTATTGTATATTTTTACTTATTTTAGATGTTAACTTATAAGCAATTATTACATCACATTCAATATTATATTTATATATTATTCTTTTATTATATATTTTTACTTAGTGTAGAAGTTAACTTATAATTGACTCCAAGAGAGTAAAATTAAAATTATTTACACCGGAAAGTAATGTAATCTTTTCTCATGCGGATTTGGTTTTCAAACTTAGTAACCACTACTTGATTTTCATCTTTATCTTTCCTTGTTTATTTATTTTTTATTTTGTCATTGTGTTGTTCATGACACTCGTGTAACAAGAAAATGTTCATCCTCGGGAGAGCTTAGCAATCATGGAAGCAATTTTAATGATCGATTTTCAATAAAAATCTTATATGTAAAATCTATTATTTACAAGATTTTACATTATATGAAAAAAAATTTGATTTTCATCATCAAAATTAGTTCTTCCACCAAAACTTTTAATATTTCTTAAATAATATAAATATATATATATATATATATATATATATATATATATATATATTTTTAAATTCTTTCTTATTAAAAGAAAACTCATTATGAGACTTACAAAAAAGTAATAAATCTAAAATTATCACATTAGGTGGCATAGAGAAATCTTCAAATAAATAATACAAGATATCAAGACAAGATGTTCTTAAAGTGCATAATAAGAAAAAGATTATAAAAGGAATGAAGGTATAAGCAACAAATAAAAGGAGAAACTAAAGAATTTTTCTATTAAGAAAAAGAAACAAGAAAATATAACTCAGTATTTTACATATATAGTAATTTATATAAAATATATTTTTTAATAATACTTGTAAAGAAGACGTAATTTTTTTTCTCAATCAGCTTAGCCTTTTATATGTGCCTACATTTTTTAAATTTAAAAATTAAATAATATAAAATTTTTAATTCATTATAACAAGTTTAATATAAAACAACAACAATGATAATATATTAATACTGTTATAAGTTTAAATATTTTTTTATTATAAAAAATGTATTTTTAATTTTTCCTATAAAAAAGTTCTTTCTGTTTTATTTTTCTAATATTTAAAATTGTAGATGTTCTTTCATAGTTGTGGTCATTGTAATTTTATTTTATTTGTTACCGTATTTCAAAATTTGAGTTTATATTTTTATCTCAAGTTAATTATAAGAGAAGTAATTAATGTTTTTATTATAAAAAATATCACATTTTCCTACCTCTACAATACTCATTTAACTAGTTGAAAAGTAATTATCAACATCAAATGTCCCTAATTTAATAAACACCTATTTATACTATTTAAATAGTTTGGCGTGATATTTTTCTTTTCTCTTTCTTACCCATTTCTTTTCTCTTTCTTACCCATTTTGACTATGACTCGTCTTCATCCTCATCGGTGATCTTCTTTATGATACAGTAGTTAAGTTTTGAAACTAAGAACTTAAAAGAATATGATAAACTATTTCATGTATTCTAACTCCAAACTCAATGCATGTTCTCCTCATCATCACCACCAGTCAATAGAAGATATTAAAAAGTTGATAGTAATTAAGTTTTGGAGGCAAGAACTTTTCTGAGAGAAAATAAGAGAGGTTTTCATCCATTTTCTAACTCCAAACTCAACACGTGTTACTCATTCTTCTCTTTCTTTTCTTTCCCAATGCTTTCTTAATTTTTTTTTCTTTGTGTCCTTACAAGACCTTGAAACTAATAACTTTCTGACTTTACAGTAAAATTCATATTTGACCATCACATTTTGCATCCCAATTAACCATCAAAATTTTCAGGGAAGAACTCAACATGCGAAGAGTTTTGACTTGAGTCTCATCATCCTGTGACACCCTTGTCACAAAATTTAAATGTTCAATTGAAGGGTAGGGCATCCATTGAGAAACCTCTGAATATAATTTTCATCCTCCAACCTTAATGAAATAAAACAAGCATACCTGAGCATGGGTAACAACATCCCAACACATAAAGAGGGCTAGACGTAAACCAATTAGAGTCTCGGATGAGAACATTGCAGGGGAAATGACAATAGAAGATGAATAAGCTCTTATACTGGTCATATCGGTATTAAGCTCAAGTTCCTTCACCCTATAAGTGGAAAGTGCAGTAGTCGTGCACACCAACATCGAGTCAAAATACAATCTAAACACTCAGTAGAAAAATGCCTCACCTGTAGCTTAAGATTTGGAATGAATATTGCTTGGTTTCATTGTTGAAGCACTCTCTTTAGAGAGTGTAAAAAGGTGATAGAGTCTAATATGGTAAGAAACATTGTCGTTAAGAGAGAAAGTTAAGTAAATAAAAGGAAGTTGTAAGGAAAGGTTTCTTCAATTTTTGGAGAGAAGATGATAATATGGAGAGAAGCTAGAGAAAATTTTCCTTACACCTTCCTAATACTAACTTAACTTTCTCTGATGCAATCTTAGACTCTTTCGTCTTTTGACACTCTTTCTCTGATGACAATATTTATCACAATGTTAGACTCTTTCGTTTTTTGACACTCTTTGTTAAGAGAGTGTTTCAACAACGAAATCAAACAACACACATTACAAATCTTAAATTACATGCAAAGCATTTTACTGGGTGGTTCAGACCCTATTTTGGCCCGAGGTTGGTGTGCACAACTATTGCACTTTCCACTTTCAAGGTGAAGGAACTTGAGCTTAATACCGATATGACCAGTATAAGAGTTGAGTCATCTTCTATTGTCATTCCGCCTGCAATGTTCTCATTCGAGACTCTAACTGGTCAGGATGTTCCAGAATCTGTTTGGTTGGGATGTTCCAGAATCTGTTTGGTTGCCCAAGCTCAAGTATGTTCACTTCATTCCATTCAGATTGGAGGATAAGAAATCTATTCAGGGTTTCTCAGTGAGATGCCCTATGCTTGAACATTTTAAGTTTGTGATAAGGATGTTAGAGGATGATGAGACTCAAGTCAAAACTCTTCGCATGTCCAGTTCCTCCCTGCAAATTTTGATGGTTAATTGGGAGGAGATTGATGATGGATCAGAGATGAATATTACTGTGAAGTTGACAAATCTTCAGCGGTTGACATTATCTCTTAAGGAAGATCACAAAGTTAATATGAATGGACCAGATCTGAAATACTTGTCTATTACGAGTCAAGTGCTTGAATTGAACTTGATTCAAAGTTTTAATTACGAGTCAAGTGCTTGAATTGAACTTGATTCAAAGTTTTAATTCTATTCAGGAGGTAGTTATAGATGTTGAATATTTGCATCTGTTTGCAAATTTGGATCACTTGTCTTCACGTTCTCTAAATGCTTCAAAGTGGGCTGCAAAATTTGAGATTACTAAGCTTGTCAGAAAACATTATGAAGGTTTATTTTATTCTTTTGTTTGTTTAGTTTGTCTTCCATTGAAGAACTGAAACTTTGTTATTATCTAATAATTCTTATTTATATTTGTGAAGGCTCTATATTTTTCTTCCAAAACATGTACAGACTAAGATTGATCCCGGATTATTGTCATAATACCTCTCGTAGCAGCAGGATGGAAGTTGTCCTAACCTAGAAGTACTTTCCTTCAACAAGATAAGTTTTGTTTGATATTTCAATTTAATTGCTATGCATTTTTCAGTTCCTTATACACTGTATACACACAAGTCTTCAAGAATTATTTTGTTGCAAATATTCAATTTGAAAAGGTTTTCCCTCTTACTTTAATTGAAAGTCTCAAGAAAATAGAATTTTATAGTTTCAATGGTCGAGAAATTGAATACAAGCTGGTGGAATTCATTATGAAGAAAGGAAAATCTATGAAAATTATTTCTCCTAGAAAAGAGACTTGCAAGCAAAATAACTAGAAGCCAAAAGAATGGAAGCAAGAGCATCTCAAGAGAATACTCTCCTTAAAGATGTCCTCAGAATACTGTGAGATTATACTTGGATAGAAATTGGATTTTATAAAATCTCCATGTTATTAGCGGTAGGGAATCTATCTTTTAAAGTATGTCTTAGTGCAATTAGATGAACATTTATTTAATTCAGTAGATTATAATGATTCTGTCATTTGTAACATTCAATATCTTTTACATATTAGGAACTCCAAATGACAAAAATAACACAATTTATCATTGTCATTGTTTTTGTGTTGAAAATAAAAAACTTACTTAGTCACATTAGGTTGTTCCTTTAAAAAATTCTATTATGCCAATATATATTTTTTTAAAATAAAATATGTACATGGAAACATTGAAGTGTAATGAAGTTAAAAAGCCCAATTTGAAAGGAGCCCCAGCGTCCAAACCCTTCCGCTATCTTTTTTATTAATTATTATTTATTACGGTGCCATAGAAATAAAAGAAAAAAACTAAGCCAAATCCAGTGGCTAAAGAACGCCGCTACCTTTCAAATTAGTTTTGGAATTCAATGAAGAAAATAGGATTGGTACTATAGAGATGGAACGGGTGGCGATTAGGAATGTTGGGCGGCGCCGTATTTGATGGAGGAGGCGTAGAACCTCCAGCAGCGGCTCGATGGAGGCAGCAGTGATAAAAAGTGGGGGTTTTGATACCACTTTTAACAGCTGATAGAAAATGGATCCTTGTTTTGAAAAATGGTTTTTCTTTTTTTTTTAGGACTGATCCATTCTTCTGGGAAAAAGTTAAATCTTAGTAATTATGTTTGTGTTCTTCAAAGAGATGAACATCCGGACCATATCTATGGGAAGGAAATTATCAAAATGTCTGCCAGAAACATACGTGGAACACACCATATATTGAAAGAATTCTCACAATCAAAATAATTTATTGGAATGGATTTTGTATTTATATATAGTCACTTTATGTTTAAATTATAAACATTTATAAATTAAATTTTAATTATAAGTTATAATATTGTAACATGTAAGAAAAGACTTTTTTATAATGGCTTGGTTGAAAGACACCAATTACTTTCTAAGTTTGGTTTCACCTTATCACAATTAATATAAATGCTCTTCCAATAACTCTGTGCTTGCTTAGTATTGCTAATTCATTATGACCGAATTTTTTATCGATTCTGTGACACTGAATATGTGACCGATCTTAGGACCGATTCTATGATCGAATCTGTGACCGATTCTATTAATAAAAGTAATTATATTTTTTTAATTGTAATATAAATAAAAGTAATTAGTAAATTAATAATGAAAAGTAATTAAAAAATTATAATAAAGAAAAATATGAATGTTTTATCTATTTTATTAGATTTTATTAATATTTTAATTTTTGATATTCCAGTTTCCGTTCAAATAATTGTTATAAAACTTTTCTTGCGAACAAGTCGTTTGAAATAAATGTATCCCAAAATTTGAATAAATATTATTTCCTATAAAAGCGTTTTCTTACAAGTAAATTGATTTTCCCTTGAAAATTTTAAGATAGTGTCACACGAAATTTGAAATAAATGTCTTATTTTAGTTATATGTTTAATATGACTTTCAAATCAATTTTTCTAATATATATGGAATAGAAGAAATGCTATTACCTTTCAATATATTTAATATGTATAATTCTACTTTAATTTAAATATCTAAAATATCATAAAAAAAATTATAGTATTTCTATTGTTAGACTTAGAAAACCTAATATATTCTAAACAATATCAAAATAATTTAATCTCACTACTTTATTCAATAATACTTTAATTTTTCTTTACTATCATAATCTTAATAAAATGTCTTATAATTTTAAATATAACAAATAATACTTATTTTTGTTAAATTAATATTTTACTAGTGCGATAAACATATATATTCACTAAACTATTAAGTTGAAAGCATATATAATTTTGATGTAACCATAAAACAATATAGAATGCCTATTTTTTATGTAACTTCAAAAGAATATTTATTATAATTTTTTCATATAGAAAACACGAAACTCAGTATTAGTAAGATGCAAAATTAACTTTTGAATTTGTTAAGTCATCTAAAAAGTTATTGCCAATTAATTCCCAAAATTCATTATAGGTTTAAACATAACGAACTAAATCATATATTATATATCAAAATTGGTAATATTAGTACAAGAAGGTAATGTTCAGGATTAACTATATTTTATATATTTATATATAGCAAGTTTAGTGCTACAAAGAATAATGTTAGTTAAAAATAATGTTTCTTAAAAGACTAAAAACTTTTATTAAAGATCTAACATTTGAATAAAAGATACACACATAACTTGCAATGGTCATATTGAAGATGGTTAAGGCATAAACAATTTATACAATACTAAACACAAGTCTACATATGAATGTTTTTATTTACTTAATGAGTGTGTTAAATGTTAATCACATGAAGCTTTTTAAAGCTTAAGAAGTTAAGAACATGGACAATTTGTTAATCACTATATGCATGGAAGCTGAAAATAAGAATAGATGTATACTCTTAAAACATTAGTGACTGAAGTTATAGACAAGTCAACAATAGACACAAGAAGAGTAAGATAACTACATCAAATACTAGATGATCATGTTAAATAGTGGTCACACTCCAAAGCTCATATCTTCGCACATGGATGATTGTCTTGTTAAGAACATATATCACAATTTTCAAAGTAGATCTTGACTACACACAACCTACTTTGACTGTTGTAATTTCCTTAACAAAATAAGTATAACAATGAATTTTTAGCATAAAGTTAAACATTCCTAATGGAAAGATATGACACAAAGGACAACACAAAAGCACTACGACATACCAATTCTTTTTATGATGCCTATAAGTTGCATTGTACATATTAAAGATTGAATAATTGAACAAATTAACAAACATGTCCATGTTGACAATTCTTTCATTTTTTTCAAAAGCTTCTAAGTGTTTTGTAAAGTCATCTACTGAATGATTAAATGATTTTTCTAGAGAAAGTGATCTTTATTGTATTGTTAGATAGTTGGTTCACTTCTTAACCTCACTACATTTGTTAAGTATCAAAATATGTGTTTAAGTTCCACATTGAGTTGAAATGAGAGAGTTGAACAAGATATAAAAATGAAAACCTATAAATTCATTGCCTTAAGGTTTTGGGTTGAAGATGTCGTCAATTCTTTGTATGAGTCTAACGTGTTCGGGTTACTGTTTGTAGATTTTTCTAGAAAAAATTAGCTTGTTGATATATTTCCAAAACTCTTTGTAGAAGTTTGATTCATAAGGATAAGAAATCTTGTTATAATGAGTTTTATAAAATAAATATTTATTAAGAAAATGTTTATGTTACATTTATAGATAACATTAGACATATTATTAACTAATGCTATTTACGCATTATTTTATAAATAATTAGATGTGTAAAACCATAAATAATTAGATTGTAAAAACATGCACGTTAAATTAACTTAAACACCTAGTTTTAATTGGTTAAATAAATTTAACTAATCATTGATACTTTTAATATGATATCCTTTAACATTCACTAAATCTAAGAGATTTACTATTGCTTTTCTTCTAAAGAATTATTCATGAAAATTTCTTTCTATGTAATTTGGTATTAACATGTAAGAAAAGGTGAAGTTCTTCTAAAGCTCACATCTCGGAAGACTTTGGCTTTAAGTGATGTGTTGCATGTGCCATCAATCAGAGTTAATTTGATCTCTGTAACACTATTGGGAAAGGTAGGGGTCAAAGTGTCATTCAAATCTGATAAGATTGTGATGACAAAAAATAATGTGTTCGTGGGAAAGGGGATATTGTGATCAAGGTCTTTTTGTACTCATGTTTCTGATATTATTAATGAATTTGGACATGTGTTTTCTGCTTATATTGTTGATCTTATGATATTTGGCATGCTATATTAGGACATGTAAATTCTTCGTATGTTATTAAATTGCAATGAATATGATTAATTAACATGCATGATAAACAAAGTAGGAAATGTGATGTATGTGTAGAATAAAAAATTACAAAGAACGTATGTCATTCTGTAGAACGTCAAACTGAGTTGTTAGGTTTAATTCATACTGATCTTGTTTATTTAAAACAAACCAGGACTAGAGGTGGTAAAAATTATTTTGTAACTTTCATAGATGATTATTCAAGATATACGAAAGTGTACTTAATAAAACATAAAGACGAAGCTTTTGATATGTTTCTTTCTTATAAGACAAAAGTTGAAAATCAATTAGAAAAGAAAATTAAAAGGATTAGATCAGATAGAGGTGGTGAATATGTTTTATTTAATGATTATTGTGTTAAGGAAGGAATTATTCATGAAGTAATGCCACCATATTCACCTGAATCCAATAGAGTAGCTGAAAGAAAAAATAGGACTCTTAAAGAAATGATGAATGCTATGCTCATTAGTTCTAATTCTCTTAATAATCTTTGGGGTGAAGCTCTTCTTACAACATGTTTTTTACAAAATAGAATACCTCATAAGAAAACTGGCAAAACACCCTATGAGTTGTGGAAAGGTTTTCGACCTAATCTTAAATATTTAAGAGTGTGGGGTGTTTAGCTAAAGTGATGTTACTTGATCATAGGAAAAGGAAAATAGGTTCTAAAACTTCTGATTGCTTGTTTTTAGGCTATGCTGAACATAGTGTTGCCTATAGGTTTCTTGTTCTTAATAGTGAAATAATTGAACGTAATACTATAGTAGAGAAACTAAAAATGTTGACTTTTTTGAACATATCTTTCCCTTAAAGGTTAATGGTACTTCTAAACAACCTATAAACATTGTTAGTGATACAATGCGTGAGTATTTGAGGAGAAGTAAGAGACAGAGAAAGGAAACTTCCTATGGAAATTATTTTTATATTTATCTTGTTGGAAATGAGCCGTTAAGTTTTTCAGAAGCTATTAGTGCTCTTGATGCAAAGCAATGGGACAAGGCCATTAGGACTAAAATTGATTCTATTAAGAAAAATAACACTTGGACTTTAGTAGATTTGCCTAAAGGAGAAAAACCTATTGGTTGTAAGTGGATCTTCAAGAAAATATATCATTCTGATGGATCGATAGAAAAATATAAGGCAAGATTAGTAGCAAAAGGGTTTTCTCAAAAACCAAACATAGATTATTTTGATACTTTTGCTCCAGTTACCAGGATTTCTTCAATTCGAGTGTTGCTAGCTCTAGCATCTATCCACAGGTTAGTTACTCATCAAATGGATGTTAAGACAACCCTTTTGAATGTTGAACTAGAGGAACAAATATACATGACTCAACCTGAAGCATGTGTAACTCCTGGTAAGAAGAAAAGGTATGTAAACTTTTAAAATCTTTGTATGGGCTTAAACAATCACCAAAATAATGGCATGAAAAACTTGATAATTTTTTACTATGTGATGGTTTTTCTACTAATGATGTTGATAAATGTGTGTACACTAAATCTGAAAATGGTGAATCTGTCATTATATGTTTATATGTGGATGACATGCTTATTTTTGGTACATGCATTGATATAGTTTCTAAAACAAAATTGTTTCTTGAATATAATTTTGGAATGAAAGATAAGGGTGAAACAAGTGTGATTCTAGGAGTTAAAGTCATAAGGAAGGGAGATAGTATATTACAATCTCAAGAACAATATACTAAGAAACTTCTTAGGAAGTTTGTTTATTATGATTTTAAATCAGTAAGCACCCCTTATGATGCTAATTCCAAGTTAATGAAAAACATAGGAGAATCTATTTCTCAATCTTAGTATGCCCAGGTAATTGGGAGCTTATTACGTTTAATGAGCTTTTTTAGACCAGACATTGCTTATGCAGTAAGTAGACTGAGCAGGTATACTCAATGTCATAATCAGGATCATTAGGATGTACTAGCAAGACTTATGAGATATTTAAAAAGTACAATAAACTATGTCATTGAATATAGTGGATTTCCTGCTGTGCTAGAAGGTATATCACTCCTCCTCTGAACCCATGTCAGATAACCCTCCACCAACATTAGATTACCGTTTTTCTGCATAATAATATATTACCCCTCACTGCACCAATGTCACACAACCGTGTGTGTGTATATATATATATATATATATTTCAACAAAAGCAACGTCAAATTTAGGCTAAAAGTCTACCACTTTTTCTAAACTTACAAGAAGAAGCTTACTTCTTTTCTCATTTTCCATTGAGCTTGATATGCGCATTGAATGTCTGAGTTGTCTCAATTCGATTTGGTTTATAACTTGTCAGCTGTGCTGATTTATTAGCGAACTGGTGCTAATGGTGACCATTACATTGCTCATCAATTTGGCGAAGAGTCTTCGAGTTCAAATCATGAATTCATCAATACTTGATGCAGTTCATTCTTATAATCCTAAAGCATAATAGCTGAAGTAATGAAAATGGTTTGAATGTCTCTCATTCACAATCTTCACTTGTAGAGACTGATGCGTACATGTTGATGTACCATCTTAAACATACAAAAGATAATGTTGGTGAAAATGGGAAGAGTGTAACTTGTGGTACTAAGCATGATAAAAGGATGGAGGGTTGTAACTTGTGGTGCTTTGCATAATTTATATTACACGTATAAAAGTAAAAAGTAATTTAAATGTTCTAAAGTTTAAAAATTAATCAAAATTTGTGTAAAAATAAAGTAATAATTATTATTTAAAATACTGAATAAATAATATGAAGTTAGATAAAAAATATTATTTAATTTATTTTTGATAATAAATATAAATCTAGTTAATAATAGAAGTTTAAAAGAGAGAATATTTATAATCCAAATTTTTCAAATAAATCTTAACTAAACATAAAATTAATTATATATCATGGTAATAATTTAAATTAATAAACAATAGCACATATATTCATATTGAATGTTTCGAGAGTATTTGATTTCACTCTATTTAAATTTAAAATTATTCATACTTTTTTTACTCTTATAATGAGAAAAAAAATAATTGTTCAGAGTTTCATAGGTTGTTTCATGGGTTGACATTATGTCTACACCTAGAAGGATGTGCAACCAGTGTATTTATTAATAGGAATTGCTCAAGTGATACCTATGCTTAAATGGATAAGGGTAAAATTGGAATTTTGCTAACTAAGTTAAATAATTTAAAAGCTTAAGGTTGAACTTCTGTTGGGGTGTTTGAAGAGGGTGGGGAGGTGAGGGGTTGAGCGAGAGACCTATTTAGGACTTGAACACTAAAAGAAAGCTGCCAAAAGTTAGTTGTGTTAGCAGTTGGTGGAATCCAGTCGTGCAGAGAAGAAAGAGTCAACACGAGTCAACGTGTGGATGGAGACGACATGGGCCATTTTAGGAAAGTAGAAGTGAGGGACAGTGATCGACGGAATAAAACTAGGTATATTCTATTCCATTAGCTTTTCATTATATTTGTTTGTTTTTCCAATGATTTTTGAATTGGATTTTTAGATTTTGGACTCGTATTGTTATTTGGGGTTTTACGAGCGTGAATGTGATTGAGTAAGTCGACGTCCAAAGGGGTAAGCAATGGGATTGCGTTTTGGTTAGAGTTTTGTTTTTGAATTGAGGATTTGGGATTAGGATTGCATTTAGGGTTTTGGTGATTTTGTTAGGGATTGAATAATTGTTGTTGTTAGGGTTAAATGATTGGGATTGGTTGATTAATTTGTGATAGTTGATTTTAGAATCCGCTAAAATGTTGGAATTCTTTTAGTTCTATTTGATCTTCTAAGAACATGATCATTGTCAAGTTATTCCTCATTGGTCTGAAACTCTGTGATTTTCATCTATTCCTGTCAATCTTAGTTTCTATGTTGTTGTTGTCAATGTTGTGATCTAAAGGCTCCTTAAGAAAGTCAAAATCTCTTTGTATAAAGTTTTCATCTTGTTCTTGATTATCAAAAGCATAGTTATGAGCCATTTTATATGGAAATATTTTTTCATAAAAGATGACATTTCTATTGATAAATATTTCTCTATTATTAGTATCAAGAACAATGTATCCTTTAATCCCATTCTTGTAACCAAGAAAAATACATTTTCTAGCCTTAAGTTCAAGTTTAGTTCTGGTGGTGTCAAAGTGTAGATGCAAAACATAGAGAATCGAAAGTTTTCAAATTTAGATATGTGAGAGGTGATTTGTATATTAACTCATAGGGAATTTTATAGTTAATATCAGTAGAGGGTAGTCTATTTATAAGGTAAACAACACGGGCTCGCCTTGGGCAAACTAAATTGAATCATAAGACTACGAGTGATATTAAGTATATCTTGATGTTTTCTCTTAAAACCAGAATTCTGAGGGGTTTCCATTAAGGTCATTTGATGTAAAATCCTAAATTTGTCATAAACATTGCTAAAAATGAACTCCTTTCCATTATTAAATCTGATAATTTTAATATTTCGACCAAACTGATTTTTAGAAAAAAGAAATACAAAATTATGCAGTAGAAGTCCAGTTTCAGATTTAGCTTTCATAAGGTATATCCATATATGTCTAGTGTAGTCATCCACAATAGTTAGAAAATATCTATGACCGAGAACAAAAGGAATATTAATGAGACCCCATATATTAGTATGAATTAGATCAAAAACATTCAAAGAAACAGTGTCAGTTTTAGGAAAAGAAAGTTTATGTTGTTTAGAAAGATGATATAAACGCTAGTTATATAATCATCCAATAAATTAGCAAAAGTAAGCAAGCACAAAGCTATTGGTACAATATTTATTGAAGAGGATTTGGAATGGGCTAGTATTGTCAGGATTTATTCCTGACAAGGTGGAACCAAACTTTGGAAAGTAATTGGTGTTTTTCAACTAGGCATTAGAAGGGAAGACTTCTCTACATGTTCCTATATTATAATTTATAATTATAAATGTTTATAATTTAAAACATAATATGATTATATATATTTACCCTTTTCAAATTCAACATATAAATTGTAATCCTGTAAATTATAATTATTTTACTTTTGTTTTAATAAAAAAATTGAAAAAAAAACCACTTTTCTAAACAAGGATCGATTTTTTATGTGCTGTTAGAGTGGTATCAAAACCTAAGCGACTAGGTAACACGTAGGAGAAGGCTGGAACCAAAAATTGGACTGATTAGTAGTTAAAAACCTTTTGTAATCTAAACCCTAATCCAGAATGTCTGGATAAGAAAAGAATACAAGATTTACAGTTTCCTCACATGAGTTGTAAAAAACGCAGTTAATATTATTTATTAGGATCCCTTAGAACTCTAATATACAACACCCTCCATGCACACAACTGGAGTTAGGCCTTTAGACTTCCACAATTTCTCAAAAACCTCACTATTTTGCCCACCAACAGCTTTTACTAAGATATTATAAGCTTCTTTTACTTTATATTCACCATGAACAACCCTTGCCCAAACTCATTGATCTTGTGCATCTATTCTCATTATATAATCTTGAATAAGCTGTAAGAACTCCTCTATTATTGGTTTTTTCCACTCAAACTAATCTCTTCTCCGTTTCAAAGCCAATTCCCAAATTGGCCCATTCCAAACCCCATGTCACCTACCTTCCTCCCTATTTGATCTAAAATTTGCAATAGTCTAGGATACATGCTAATAAGAGGATTTTCCCCAATCCACAGGTCTTCCCAAAAGGATATGTCATTCCCATTTCTAACCTGCTACTTAATATTAGCATTAAACTAATTCCCATTAGCCCCTTTACTTCATATCATTCTCAGATCTCTCCAACCATCTAGATTCACTGGGCTTCTCATTATTGCTATCAAAGCTCTTCCAAGATTCATATTTTGACATGATGATATCCCACCACAGCTCCTTATCTCCCTTACCTAACCTCCACTTCCACTTGCCCAGAAGGATCTTATTGAAGCAAGCTAAATCCTTAATTCCTAAACCACCACTTTTCCTACTCTTAAATATCGTTTCCCACGTAATCCAAGCCAACTTTTTCTCTTCATACCCCAATCCCAGAGAAACTGTCTCTCTAACTTTGTTTCTTCAATGCAGTAACATGGTGGCCAACGAATTTAGTTCAAGTTTCCCTATAAAAGTAAATATTACTAAATTAATTACAATTAAAATAATTAATCATAATAACCTAATTAATTATATTTTACTTGCAATTATTTTTAGTAACAAAGATATCTTTATAATTTTATTAATTAAAATAAATTAAAATTTCAATTTTACTTAACATATCACTTACAAAACTTTAATCACATTTTCCTTCAAGTCTCATCATCTTTTTTCTAATGTAAATAATTTAATTTTTTCATATACTTTGATTAAAAATTCGATCAAAGTGAAATAAAGTCTTTCTAAGTTAAAAAAATTATAAGATATGCTTCAAAACTTTTAATCGATCATTTTAGATTTAGGGTTTGGAATACGAAAGTTTTAAACTACTAGTCAGTTCAATATTTGGTTCCACCCTTCTCCGTGTAGCCTAACCGCTTAGGTTTTGATATCACTCTAACAGCACATAGAAAATGGATCCTTGTTTAGAAAAGTGGTTTTTTCTTAGGACTGGTCCATTCTGCATCTTTTGTGAAAAAGTTAAATATTAATAATTATGTCTGTCTTCTTCAAGGAGATGCTAAAACATGAGGACCATATCTATAGGAAAGAAATTATCAAAATGTCGGCAATATACGTGGAACAAACCATATATTGAAAGAATTGCCACAATCGTCTTATATTTCTACTAATTAATTTTTCTTAATAAAATTAAACATTTTAAGTTTTCTTTAATGTAATAATGTAATTAAGCTTAACATCTTCATGAAAAGAAACTCATTTCCCATGGTTTAAATCTTGATTATTTTGCTTAGTTCATGAATCTCAAACATTAAAACAATAATCTTAATTAAATGTAAAAAAACTCAATGAAGAAGATAAATGGATACCAAGAACATGAATATTCAATAATCATTACTCTCAGTACAAATGCTTATCGAACGCAAGTTCAACAAGCAATCTTATTTTTACATGAAAAGGAAAGTAACTTTCAAGCACAATCCATCATTTTAACAAGAGATCCTGAAAAAAAAAAAAGAAAAAAAGATGAAAAATGAATCAGTGAGGGCTATTGACATATATATATGAAGAACAGTATATACATAGTAAAAAGAATTCTTACTTGGTACAATCCAAGTCTTTAGGAAAGGTATAACCGATATCAACGTTACATAATTTAGGAAGTTCAATGACTTTGTCTTTCTTTAGGTTAGGAATGCCCACAAGACAGTCACATACAGCACGACATTCAGGTTTTAAGGATCTTGAAGCTTTCAAATTACTCACTGCATTACAACAAGCAGTTGGAGGGGTTTTAACATCGGTGGTGATAAAAGGTATGCATGGAGCCAAGAACACTTTTTTTGCCATCTCACAGTCGAAGCCCTTCACTGGCTTCGTGGCTGCAACTGTGAGGAGTAACAGAATTGCCAAAGGAACAAAAGATCCAGACACACTCTTCATTTTATCTCAATCCTTCACTTGTGTTTGTTTCTTAGATGAATGAAAACCTATGGAGAGATGCTACATTTATAGCACTCTCAGGTTTCATTATATTACCATTGTTTATCCTCTAAATTTTTTTATAATATTTCCTGAGATGTTTCTTTAACTAAGGAAAATAAAATCAATTTCTAAATCAAACTTATTTAATAATTAATTAAGTAAAAAGAAAAATATTAAAATATGAATTTTTTAAATTTATTTATTAATAAGATTGAGTACAATATAATATAATATTGTGAAAACCGCAACAAGTATTGAAAAAAAATGGTATAAAATAATATATGTCGTTTAGTAACGTCTTAATGTGATGTGTTTTTTCATGTGACACTCTAAAGTTGTTTTTTCTTTCAGTGAAGGTGAGAAGGCATGGGTTTATAAAGCCTAAAACTCTAAAAGTTTCTATTCACTGAACACGCTTCTGGGCACACATCACCATCTGTTCACAACACGTTTCTAAACTGGGCAAGCATCACGCATCACGCTTCTGCCATGCCACATGCATTCCCACATGCATTATTCAATGCAAAGTAAAAGCATTCAAACCTGTGAAGAATGACTATGTTGAAAAAAAATTTCAAGATTCCTGCAGAATCAGAACCAAAGAGATATCGTTGCATGTTCCCACAAAATTTGTGCAATAGAAATAAATCGTGCTGATGTGGCACGATTTCTATTACACAGATTTCGTGGGAACATGCAATGATATCTCTTTGGTTCTGATTCCAACCAAATCCTTTCATGCAAGCTAGGGCTTTTTCAATGAACGTGTTCAAATAGTATGGAAGCGAGAAAGAAAAATTGGTGCAGAACGAATAAATTAGTGCAGAATGAGTAATTGGTGCAGACCTATACACAGTTAATTCTTCCCTAGAGCAATTTTGTAACGCAACATTCAACATCCATCAACCAAATTATTTTAAAAATTTTCAAATTCAAAATTACTGTGTGTTGTGCCTTTAAAATAGTTCAAACATTATATAATATGTGACTTGAATTTCACAATCCAAACCCTCTTCTAGCCTTTCACAGCAAACAATTTCTTTGATCTTCACTAAGACATAAATTCATATCCTCTTCT